>JFJP01024002.1_pt1 | contig 74083 bp, 71 predicted proteins | sample 431651 | NCBI WGS metagenome assembly JFJP01 (sample SAMN02602958, study PRJNA72255) | Microbial mat metagenome, whole genome shotgun sequencing project. | biome: fresh water; feature: sink hole; material: water; isolation source: purple microbial (photo- and chemosynthetic) mats found in... | reverse complement strand
AGCTACGAAAAACTATGTTTTTTGAGAATTTCGTAGTATTTACGCACTTTTTATAAAAGTGCGTAAGGTCAGTGAATAGATGTTTTGAAAAAAAGTTATAAATCATATGAAAGCCTCCCAAGAGGGTATGGCTGAAATTTTAAAAGGTTCAATCATGATTACGAAGTGTTTATTTCCAGCTGCGGGATACGGAACAAGATTTTTACCAGTTACAAAAGCGATGCCAAAAGAGATGCTCCCAATTCTCACAAAACCTCTTATCCAATATGGTGTAGAAGAGGCGATGCACGCAGGATGCACGGTTATGGCAATCATCACAGGTAGAGGCAAACGGGCTATAACAGACCATTTTGATATCTCTTATGAGTTGGAACACCAAATAAAAGATACCTCAAAAGAGAAAATGCTTGATGGCATTCGTGAGATAATACAAAGATGTACCTTTACATACACGCCGCAAAATGAGATGAAAGGTCTCGGTGATGCTATTTATAAGGGAAATGTACTTGTTGGATTTGCAAATCCTTTTGCTGTCATACTTGCAGATGACTTATGTGTAAACCCTGATGGCGAGGGCGTTTTAGAACAAATGATCAATCTATACAACAAATACAAATGTTGCATAGTCGCCATCATGGAAGTCCCTAATGAAGAAGTGCATAAATATGGGGTTATTGAAGGTACTGAACTAGAAAACGGAGTATTTATTGTCTCAAGTATGGTAGAAAAACCCGACAATGATAAAGCTCCCTCAAACTTTGCAGTCATTGGACGCTACATTTTAACTCCCGATATTTTTGAAATCATCAAAGATGTGAAGCCTGGTAAAAACGGCGAAATTCAAATCACGGATGCTCTTTGCGAGCAGGCGAAAAAAGGGATGGTTATCGCTTACAAATTTAAAGGAAGAAGGTTTGACTGTGGCAGTGTGGAAGGCTTTGTCGAAGCTACAAATTACTTTTATGATTTAGAGAAACAAAAAAAGTAGAGTTTAAATTTATATTAGTTTGTTATAATTTTGACGATTTATGGGGCTTGACTCTATACTTCAATAAGGAAAAATCGATGACAAAAGAGTATATCTTTACTTCAGAGTCTGTAACAGAAGGGCACCCTGATAAGATGGCAGATCAAATCAGTGACGCAATTCTGGATTATATTATTGAGAATGATAAAAATGCCAGAGTTGCGTGTGAAACTTTGGTATCTAATGGTTTTTGTGTAATAGCAGGCGAACTGAAAACGACAGCATATGCGCCAATGCAAGAGATAGCACGTCGTGTTATCCAAGAGATTGGTTACACCGATGCGAATTATGGTTTTGACTATAGAGCAGCTGCAGTTTTAAACGGAATCGGCGAGCAATCTCCTGATATTAACCAAGGTGTTGATCAGATTGATGGTGAAATCGGAGCAGGGGATCAAGGGCTCATGTTTGGGTACGCTTGCAGTGAAACAGATGTTTTGATGCCGTTGCCGATTTATCTTGCACACCGTTTGACAAAAAGACTTGCAGAAGTTCGCAAAGAGGGAATTATCCCTTACCTTCGTCCTGATGGAAAAGCACAAATTAGCGTGAAGTATGTTGGTGGCAAACCTGTTTCGGTCGAGACAGTTGTTATCTCAACGCAGCATGCTCCTGATGTTTCTCAAGAGCAAATTCATAAAGATGTGATAAACGAAGTAATCAATAAAGTCATTCCTCATGAACTCATGAGTGAAAATGTCGTTTTTCACATAAACCCTACAGGAAAATTCGTCATCGGCGGTCCGCAAGGGGATGCTGGACTTACGGGAAGAAAAATCATTGTTGATACGTATGGTGGCTCATGCCCTCATGGTGGTGGAGCTTTTAGTGGTAAAGACCCAACCAAAGTTGACAGAAGTGCTGCGTATGCTGCCAGGTGGGTGGCAAAAAATCTTGTGGCTTCAGGTGCATGTGAGAGGGTTACTATTCAAGTAGCATACGCTATTGGCGTAGTTCAGCCTGTTTCTATTATGGTTGACACACACGGAACTGGAAAAGTAGAAGAAGAAAAAATAGAAGCGTGTGTTAAAGAACTCTTTGACCTCTCACCGAAGGGAATCATTAAAGCACTTGATTTGCTCCGCCCTATTTACCGCTTGACAGCTGCTTATGGACACTTTGGAAGAGAAGAACCTTCTTTTACATGGGAACAAACAAATAGAGCTCAAGAGATTAAAACTTATCTCTCTTTGTAAGAGTGACGTTACGATTAGAGTGATAAAAGTTTAATCTATCTTTATTTTATTACGTGCATGACGACAAAAATCGTTGTGCACTGTTTTTGATTAATTGTTAAAACCTCATAAACAAGCCCTCTTAAGAGTATAAAATGTAACGATTGCTTATATTTTGGATATAAACAACATTTTTTTAGCTACCTTTAAAATTCTTCTGTTATAGTTATCTAAATTTTATATTCAGGAGAAAAAATGGCTGTAATTATAAATGATACATGTATTAATTGTGGTGCTTGTATAGATGAATGTCCAGTAGAAGCGATTGTAGATGAGGATGATAACCCAACGGGTGAAGAGATATACTACGTTTATCCAGATAAGTGTGTAGAGTGTGTTGATCACCATGATGCACCAGCATGTGCAACGGCTTGCCCAACTGAAGGTTGTATAACTTGGGATATGCCATTTACTGCTGATTACAAAGATCACTTTAATGGTGCTAATTATGTTGATGGCAAAAAATATGTTATGGAAGATGCAGACCTTGAGCAACCATTCCATGCAGACATTAGTGAAGATGCACGTAAAAACCGCGAAAACATAATCAACTAATTGATATGACATACTAAAACGGAAAAATCCGTTTTAGTTGCTTCAATAAAATCTCTGAAAAATCTCTTTTTTAAAACGTATGAATTTTTTTGATAATCCTAAAGTTTTTTTATTTTATGATATTTAACAGCAGATATAACTTATTTTAGCTACAATTCCACTCTAATTTTTATATTTACTAGGAGACTTAATGGAAAGAACACTTTCAATAATAAAGCCAGATGCTGTCGCTAAGGGTGTTATCGGGAAAATTTTGGATCGTTTTGAGAGCAACGGACTTAGAATTGCTGCAACAAGAAAAATACAACTTTCTCGTATGGATGCGGAAGCATTTTATGCAGTTCACTCTGAGAGACCATTTTTCAATGACTTGGTTGATTTCATGATAAGTGGTCCTGTAGTTGTTTCAGTTTTAGAAGGTGAAAACGCTATGTCTAAAAATCGTGATTTGATGGGAGCTACAAACCCTAAAAACGCTGAACCAGGTACAATTCGTGCAGATTTTGCTCAAAATATCGATGCAAATGCAGTCCATGGAAGTGATTCTATTGAAAATGCCGCAGTTGAAATTGCATTCTTTTTTTCAGAGAGAGAAATTTCTTAATTTCAATCCATGAAAGTAGCCTTAAGAAAAGTAACATCTAGCCCCTTAGACTTTGAAATAAACTTTAATCAAACAGTATTTAAAGGGTATTTGCAGTATCATAGAGGCAAACTAATTTTCCTAAAAGCAAGATTGAGCGGTTTTATACAAATAGAGTGTGACGTTTGCGCACAAGAGATTGATTTAGCCGTAGATGAGCAGATAGAGTTATTTATCTCTGATGGTATATATGAAGAAGAACACAACGGCGTTGATTTGGATGTTGTGGAGTCATTAAACTCCATCGCAGACTTGGATGAGCTTTTAAATTCAGAAATTGAACTGATAAAAAGTGATTATTACAGTTGTGAAAGTTGTAAAAATAAGAGTGAATAGGCAGAGGTGTTAAAATAATTTTAACACAAAATAGCAAGCGAAAAGTTCTCTTTTCGTTTTATACATACATAAAAGGAATATACAATGGCAGTACCTAAAAGACGAGTATCTCACTCGCGTTCAGCAAAAAGAAGAACACACTATAAGATAACTTTAGCTAAACCTGTAAAAGATAAAGATGGAACATACAAACTTCCACACCACATCAATCCAACTACCGGTGAGTATAAATAATCAATGGTAACTATTGCTATTGATGCAATGGGTGGGGATTATGGTCCTGACCCAATTGTTAGGGGTTGTTTGCAAGCATTGAAAAAAAGAAGATTTACGCCCATTTTGGTAGGTAAAACATCAGAAATTTTACCTCTGTTACCAAGAGGTTATAGAGGTAAAATTTTAATCGTTGAGAGTGACGATGTAATCTCTATGAATGATCATGCTACTGAGGCTATTAAAAGAAAAGAGAGTACGATATATAAAGCTATCGAACTTGTAAAAAATGGCGAGGCTCATGGAGTTGTTTCTGCAGGTCACAGTGGAGCAACCATGACGCTTGCAACTTTGCGTTTGGGTCGTCTTGAGGGAGTTTCGCGTCCAGCACTTGTTACGTTGATGCCAACAAAAAAAGGTCGTCGTTCAGTTGTTTTGGATGTTGGAGCAAATGTTGATTCTAAGCCTGAGCACTTAATGGAATTTGCTGTCATGGGTGGTTGCTATGCTGAAGATGTTTTAAAAATTAGCAATCCAAGTATAGGGCTTCTAGCAAATGGTGAAGAAGATTCCAAAGGCAATGAAGTCACAAAAGCAGCCTTTAAATTACTTCAAGGGTATAGAGGTTTTAAGGGAAATGTCGAGGGTGGTGACATATTTAACGGCTCATGTGATGTTATCACGTGCGATGGCTTTATCGGAAATTTAGTCCTCAAAAGCAGTGAAGGTGTCGCTTCAACCATCAGTTTTCTTATAAAAGAGTATATAAGAAAATCGCCTGTTGCAATTACTGGCGCACTTTTGATGCGAAAAGTTTTTAAGCTCCTTAAAAAAGAGATAGACTATGCAGAAATAGGGGGCGCTCCACTTATTGGTATCAAAGGGTGCGCGATTGTCAGTCATGGCAAAAGCAATGCTAGAGCTATAGAAAATGCAATCTATCAGGCTATAGCGTATGTAGATACTGGCGTTAATGGACACATCGTTTCTAGACTTGCAACACATAGAAAAAAGGAACTTTAATGGCTTACGCTGCTTTTCGCTCCATCGGTGCTTATGTTCCAAGTAAAATACTAACAAATAGTGAATTATCTGCTATGGTTGATACTTCTGATGAGTGGATTACAAAACGAACAGGCATTAAAGAGCGGAGAATTGCAGCGCAAAATGAAACAACGAGTGATATGGGCGTTGAAGCTGCAAAAAAAGCTATACAAAGAAGTAAAATAGACCCAAGTCAAATTGATATGGTTATTTGTGCAACTATTTCACCTGATTATTTTTGTATGCCCTCAACGGCTACTATCATCGCTAACAAGCTTGGACTTCCAAATGTTACAGCCTTTGATATCTCAGCGGCTTGTACAGGATTTGTATATATTCTCTCTATTGCTAAGGCGTTTATTGAGTCGGGTATGAAAAAAAATGTCCTTATTATTGGGGCTGAAAAATTGTCGGCTATTACAGATTATACAGACCGAGGGACATGCATCCTTTTTGGTGATGGTGCAGGGGCTGCGATTATTGGTGTCACAGATAACAAAGATGAGGCTATCATTGATATTCATACCGGATCAGATGGGGCATTTGCAGATTTACTTATGACTCCAAACGGCGGAAGCGGTTCTATTCATGATGCACTTGACAAAGAAGCTGCTGGCTGTTTTATGCAAATGAAGGGAAATGAAACTTTTAAAGTTGCAGTGCGTACTTTAACAAAAGATGTCATTGAAATTTTGCATGACAACAAGATAGAGAGTTCAGAGATAAAACACTTTGTTCCCCACCAAGCAAATTATAGAATTATAAAAGCAGTTGGTGATGCTTTGAAAATGAGAGATGAACAAGTGGTTCTCACAGTGGCAAAATATGGAAATACTTCAGGTGCTTCCATTCCAATGGCAATTAATGATATTTATGAAGAGGGAAAACTCAAAGCAGGGGAGCTTATGTTGCTTGATGCGTTTGGGGGAGGACTCACATGGGGCTCAGCATTAGTCCCTTTTTCACCATTAAAATAACTTTTTTTTAAAATAACTCTTTTGCTCAATTTCTGCCTTGAACTAGAACAAAAGAGAGAATTTTAATGGCTAAAACTGATTTTATAGTTTGACTTGTATTTTTCTTGTCAGATACTTTAGTATGCTTCTTTTTACACTTTGTAGAAACTCTCCAAAATCACTCAATTATGTTTACTTGTCAGAGCGTTAAAAACTCTTTTTAAAAATTCTTCTTCATTTGGAAGATGTACAGTGCTTTCTCTTAATTTTTCTCCCCACATAGGATTTGGAAAATGGCTGTCGTTTTCAAACCTTGCCATGATGTGTATGTGGACTCTTGGGAGTATGTTTGCAAAGGATGCCATATTTATTTTTTTGGGATTATAAAAATGGCGCATCTCATATTCGATGAGATCATATGTTTGCCAAAGATACAATCTTATCTCTTTTGGCATATCTCCTAGTTCTCTATAGGGCTCTTTTGTAAATATTTTGAGCCAAGGGATCTGACTCTCCTCTTTTTCTACGTAGAGCAAAGTGTCTTCATAAATACGCATGAAACCCCCTTTTTTTGAACAATTATAACAAATTTTTATGAGTTAAAGGAGTTTGGCATAAGAAATAGCTTTGCTTATGCCAAGATTTGAAGGTTGATTACTCTTTGTTGCCTCTGTATCCGCCAGAACTTCGTGGGCTAGAAGCGCTTCTTTCGCCACCGCTTCGGCTACGGTCTGAGCTATTGCGGTTGCGATCTGAGTTGCTACGGCTACGGTCTGCACTATTTCTGTCTGCACCACTTCGATCACGATCCCCACCAGAAGAAGGTTTGCTTCCACGGTATCCGCCACCGCTACCTCCAGCGCCTGCTGTTTTACTGCGAGAAGAGTTGCCGCGACCACGATTGCCGCTACTTCCACCGCCTCTTTGTGCTGCGCGAGCTAAAATTGCATCCATTCTCTCTGCAGGAATACCGATGTTGTTTGGTCCTTTTATCTCTTGTTGGTCGAGTAACATGGAGATAAGTTTAAAAGCCATTTGTTCTTCGTCAATGTCTAAGCGTAAAAGGTCAAGAACTTTGTGCGCTTCATTATAGATGTGTTGATCTTCAACTCTTTTTACAAGGTTTGTAATAGTCGTGCTTCTTAAATCATTTTTGCTTGGAACATACGCATGACCCATTGAAGTGCCCACTTTTTGTTTGATACGCTGGAGTTCTTTAAACTCAAGAGGAGTTAAAAGTGTGATGGCCTTACCTTTTGTCCCTGCACGTCCCGTTCTTCCGATACGGTGAACGTAAGACTCTGGATCAAAAGGGATATGATAGTTAAAAACGTGTGAAATACTATCGACATGGATACCGCGAGCTGCAACATCTGTAGCAACAAGAACTTTTACGCCATTGCTTTTAAATCCTTTGATGACTGTTTCACGTTGACGTTGCTCCATATCTCCATGGAGACCGTTTGCTAAATAGCCTGCATTTGAGAGGACATTTGAGAGTCTATCAACTTCGCTTTTTGTTCTACAAAACACAATTGATTTTTTTGTCTCTTCTGAGTCCATGAGACGAATAATCGCATCATCTCTTTCAGACTCTTCTATCACATAGTAAAGCTGTTCGATGTCACTGTTTGTAGTTTCACCTTTAGTGATAGAGATAAATTCTGGATTATGTAGAATTCTAGAAGCAAGCGTTTTAATCGGCTGTGGCATAGTTGCTGAAAATAAAAGTGTTTGACGGTTTGTAGGAAGATAAGAAAATATCTCGTTGATATCATCTAAAAATCCCATATCAAGCATCTCATCTGCTTCATCTAAAATAACCATAGAAGGGGTGAAGTCTTTGACCATCTCTTTTTTCAAAATATCTAAAAGACGACCCGGAGTAGCAACTACAATGCTCGCACCTTTTTTTATTAAGTCAATTTGGCGTGTGTATGAGCTTCCTCCATAGACAGTAACAGTTTTGACCCCTAAGTTTCTTCCATATTTAAAAAGTTCATCAGAGACTTGAGTGGCAAGTTCACGTGTAGGAGTGATGACTAAAATTTCAACGCCACCTTTTAGGTGCATGTTGGAAATTGCTGGAAGACCAAAAGCTGCAGTCTTCCCTGTTCCTGTATGTGCCTGACCAACGATATCGCGACCTGCTAAAACAAAAGGAATTGCTTGAACTTGAATTGGGCTTGGGATGGTAAAACCAGCAAATTTAACTGCTTGGAGTACCTCTTTTCTTAAGTTTAAATCATCGAATGTGATTAACGTCTCTTCTTGGTGTATTGTTTCTTGGTGCTTTTCGTGCATCATTATCCTTTGTAATTACAAGGAGATGATACAAGCTTGCCAAATGGGCAAAGGCACCTTCTCCTAGAAATATTTTGCGAATTATATCTAAAAAAAACCAATATCGTATAGAAATTTTGAATATTAAAAATAATTTAAGTTAATAATGGGTAGATTGAGCTTTATTGTAAATTTTTTTTGATATTATTTCGGAATGAATATACAAACACGTTATAACTATGAAAAAATCTGGAGAGATACTTTGGAGAGCGAAATCCTCGTGATGATTGAGCAAGAATTAGGGGATGTTGATGCCAAAGGAATTCTTTCCTATGTAAAAGAGGCTATTGCTGGTGGAAAAATTATCAGTGTTGGCAGTTGTAAATTGAGACTAAAAATCTAGGGAGCAGACATGGATAAAGAGATGCAAGAAGCAGGACGTTTTTATACCATCATTGTAGATTTTTTTGCAAATTATAGTTTGCAGATTTTAGGTGCTGCAATCATTTTGCTCATCGGGATAAAACTCTCTACTTATGTGCAAAAAGCTGTTCTTAGGGTGTTGCTTAAAAACAACATAGATGAGACTTTTAGTGAGTTTGCCGCAAATTTTGTTCGCATTCTTGTTGTAGTGATGGTTGTAGTCTTGGCACTTGGAAAATTGGGTATCTCCGTTGCCCCTTTTATAGCTGCCATTGGTGCACTCTCTTTAACTGCAGGTTTAGCGCTTCAAGGAGCTGTTGGAAATTTTGCTGCGGGTGTAGTTTTGGTTGTTACAAAACCTTTTAAAGTTGGCGATACACTTACTGTTAAGGGGATTTATGGAGAAGTTCAGGAGATAAAGCTCTCTTATACCCTTTTACTCAACGAAGACAAAGAACAAATCACCATCCCAAACAAATATATGATAGGAGATATTTTAGTAAACTCTTTTGCATATAGAATAGTTGAGGGTGACGTTGGGATAGCGTATGATGCCGATATTGTAAAGGCGGTTGAAGCCATCAAAGAGGTTATTTGCAACAATAAAAAAGTAAATGTCGCACAAGAGCCTATTGTTGGTGTTGCAAAGTTTGGGGAGAGTGTAATAGAGATAGGGTATCGATATTGGGTCCCTACAAAAAGTTTTTATAAAACTCAGTTTGAGATTAATTTACATATCTTAGATGCTTTAAAAAATTGTAAAATTGCTATACCTTTTCCTCAAAGAGAAATTCATATCAAAGGAGATAAATAGATGTTATTAAGTCCAGAGTTAGCAAAATTACTTTTGAGATTGACCGTGGGAATTTTGATGCTTTTTCATGGAATCGACAAGATTGTAAATGGTATCGGCGGCATAAAAAGCCTCATTGTTAAAGCGGGACTTCCAGAATTTTTGGCGTATGGAGTTTATGTAGGAGAGGTAGTTGTTCCTGTTTTTATCGTTTTAGGACTTTACGCAAGGGTCGCCTCTTTATTTTTAGCCATCAACATGGCAATGGCTCTTTTTTTAGCACATAAAGATTCTCTTTTTTCTTTGGGTAATCATGGAGCTTTGAGTATTGAACTGCCACTATTTTATCTTGTTTTGTCGCTTGTAATATTTTTACTTGGAAGTGGAAAGTACGCTGTAAATAATAAGTGAACTTCCCTACTTTAGGGACTAAGTTTATGGATGTGGAACTTTTAGTTTGGAGTTTAGACTCCAACCTATTGCTATCATGAGAGCTAAAACTCCAAAAACAGGCAAAAACTTGTATGCATGAGCTAAATAAACAAGCCACAATAATATAGCTCCAAGGGGTGTTGGAACGCCTGTGAAAAATTTGGAAACTTCCCCTGCCTCAGTGTTTAAGTTAAAATGAATAAGCCTTCTTAAGCCTGAAATAACATAGTAAATACTTACAACTGCCGCTACAAAAATGGATTTGCCATCAAGCGAAGGGGTATAAACCGCTTGAAAAATCAAAAATACCGGGACAAGAACAAAACTTAAAAAATCTGCAAAACTATCTAACTGCACGCCAAACTCATTTGAGAGTTTGTATTTTCGAGCGATTTTTCCATCAAAAATATCAAAAGCACCGCCAACCCATGCCAAAATAATTGCTAAGAAAAAATTGTTGAGCGTTATAAAATAGATTGCGCTCAAACCCGCCGTAATATTGACAAAAGTAAAAAGATTTGCCAAGTTAAAATGAGAAGAAGGGGACCATAAAAATTTCATACATTGCCTTTTGGATTGATATGAAATTGTAGCTTAAAATTTTTGTAAAAAGCAGCGCTAGACTATTAGAGGACAATAAGCCGAAGTTTTATAAACAAAGAAGAACAAATGTGATAAACTATTATCCTAAAATTTGTACAGTAGGGAAAATAAAGATGAACTGGTTAAATAATTTTAGGATACAACGGGTCATCATGGCTTCTACAGCATTAGTATTGGCTATTGTACTTGTCACAACATTTGTCAATCATGTAAGGTTGCAAGGAATTTCACAGCGGGTTCACGACCAAAGCGTAGAAGTATTGCCAAATCTTTTCGATTTATTAGAGTTGCAGTTTAATGTTATACAGATGCAGCAGTGGCTCACAGATGTTTCAGCTACAAGAGGGGCTGAGGGTTTTGATGATGGATTTGGTGAGGCAGAGTCTTATTATAAAAATGCAAATATTGTTTTAGACCGTCTTATAAAGATGCATGCAGAGCTTGGTGAAGAGGCGATGGTGCAAGAGTTAAAAGATTTTAAAGTCAGTATGCATGAATACTACAACGTGGGTGTCGCTATGGCGCATGAGTATGTTACATATGGCCCAGAAAGAGGGAATGTTTTTATGGCGAAGCTCGACCCATTTGCAGAAAAATTAAGCTCTACACTTGGGGCTTGGGTGATTGAGCATAAAAAAGAGACACAAGACAATGAGAGAGATATAAACAATATATTGGCTGATTTTAAAGTTGAAAGTATTCTCTCTTCAATTTTTGTTTTTTTAGTAGTTTTGTCCTCAAGTCTCATTATCGACATGCCGCTTCGAAGAATAAAAATTATAGATGCTTATCTCAAACGCTTATCGCAGCTTGATTTTACAGCGAAGATAAAGTTAGAGGGAAAAAATGAGATAGCAGCTATGGCTCAAAATATAGAAAAAGTTATTGATGTGGTTAAAGATTTTATCCAACAGGCAAAAAACTCCTCTAATGAAAACTCATCCATCTCTCATGAGCTCTCTACAACAGCTATTGTTGTAGGTAAAAAAGTTGAAGACGTCATGCAAATCGTTAGTCTTACGACAAAAAATGCAAATGATATTACGCAAGAGATACAAGGCTCGGTGATGGATGCAAACAGTAGCCGAGATAACGCCATGATTGCAAATACGAATCTTAATGAAGCGGCAAAAGATATCATACGCCTTACCTCTGATGTGCAAGAAACGGCAAATATTGAAGCAGATTTGGCAGTTAAAATTGACCAGTTAAGCATTCAAGCAGAGCAAGTAAAACAAGTTTTAAGCGTGATTGGTGATATTGCTGATCAGACAAATCTCCTAGCACTCAATGCTGCCATAGAAGCAGCACGTGCGGGAGAACATGGACGAGGTTTTGCCGTAGTTGCAGATGAGGTCAGAAAACTTGCAGAGCGGACACAAAAAAGTCTCATCGAAATACAAGCGACTATCAATATCATTGTACAGTCTGTCATGGATGCAAGTCAGCAGATGAATAAAAACTCTAAAAATATCCAAGAATTAGCCAATGTTTCTTCGGGCGTTGAGGTCAAAATCGTCCATACATTAGATGTCATGAAAGAGTCTACGCAAGCCATAAACAAAACAGTAAAAGATTTTGAGCGCACGGGAGTTTTGGTTAAAAATATGGTAACGGATATGAATAGTGCCAATGAAATAGTTGCTTCTAACGCAAGAAGTGTGGAAGAGATAGCGGCTGCATCAGAGCATTTAAATGTCATGACTGAGAATCTTAATCATAAAATGGAACAGTTTAAAGTTTAAATTTTTCAAGGATACTGAGTAACGTTTTCTAAACAATATATGGAGTAAGGCAATATGCAAACAATAGGTAAAACGGCTCTTTTTGTAGCCTTGATAGTAGGAAATCTTTATGGGGAAGAAGTTTTGAGTGAGACTCCAAGTACGGAATCATTAAAAAACATCTTTACTGATGCAAAGGTAAGTGGGCAACTGCGCTCTGTGTATGCAGATTATGATCAAAAAGAGGAAGCGACAAATAAGGATAGATACGCCACTGCTATCGGTGGAGAGTTGAAGGTTGAAACAGCTTCCTTTTATGGACTCAACGCTGCTGCTGCGTTTACAACTTCTCAAGATATGGGCTTTGCGACGGGGGATAAAGATAGAAGTGAAAATAATAATGAGTTGTCATCCTCTGCGGGAAATTATACTCAACTCAGTCAAGCGTACATCAATTATACCTATGATACTTTCAACTTTCGCGGTGGGCGACAAACTATTGATACCCCTTTGGCTGACAGCGATGATATACGCATGATTGCCAATACTTTTGAAGCCTATATCGCAACGGTTACCTTTTCAGATTTTACTTTTATGGCTGGAAATTTACAGCAATGGCAAGGTGTTGATGCAGACCTTGATGCGGCTTGGGTGAAGACGGCCGAGGATGGGACTTGGTTTGGGGGCGTTACGTATGGAGGCGCTTTCAATTTGAGTGCGTGGGTTTACAACATCACACAAATGAGCAATGCCTTGTATGCGGATATTGATTTTTCTTACGAGATAGCAGAGGAGTTGTCATTTTTAGCGGCGCTACAATATCTTCATGAGAGCGAGTTAGACGATAGCGGTGTAGAAGCTGAAATTTTCGGAGCAAAAGCTGAGGTATCTTTGTATGGAATCGGGCTAAGTCTTGCGTATAACAAAGCAGAAAAAAAAGAGGGCAAAGAGAGTTTTAGCGGTTTTGGCGGCGGAACACTTTTTACAAATATGGATATGATGATACTCGATGAAATCACTATTGATAGAGAAGCAAGTGCTTTAGTTGGAGGCATTTCTTATGCTTTGGGTGATATAAACTTTTTTTATTTTTATGGTGACTTTATAGGTAAAGCAGACAGCGCGGCAGAGAAGGCACATAGAGTGGAACAAAATATGGGTTTTGAATATACGATAGATGAAACATTTGTAGCAGCTCTCATGTATGGAATCCAAGAGGACAAAGAAGCCACCGCTTTGAATGAAAATGACTGGAGCCGTTTGCAAGTGACACTGAATTACACCTTTTAAAATTTAAAAAGTAGCATCAATTTAATATCTTCTTTATATGATAGTAGTTATCATTATAAAAATACAAGTTAAAAAGAAAATTGATGAAAAAATTATCTACATGCCAAAGAGGCGAGAAATTAAAGGTCCTAAAACTCAATGCCAAAGATGAGCTCAAACAAAGGCTTATCTCTTTTGGAATCATGAAAGAGGCTTTCGTTGAAGTCCTTGAACACACCTCTGCAAAAAGCACTTTAGAGATTAAAGTTGGAAAAATGAGAGTCGCTTTGCGTGCTCAAGAAGCTGCACTTATAGAAGTAGAATCGGTATGAAAGAGTTGCAAAATTCAGTCTGTCCAGTGACGGCAAAGCACATCAAAGTTGCTCTTGTGGGGCAACCAAATGTTGGCAAGAGTATGCTTATCAACTCTATCTCCAACGCACATCTCCAAGTGGGCAATTTTACGGGTGTAACAGTTGAAAAAACAGAGGTCTTGTTTGATTACAAGGAGTGCCATTTTACCGTCGTTGATTTGCCTGGAACGTACGCATTTACTGATTATTCTATAGAAGAGAGAGTAACACATGACTACTTGTGTGCTGAGAGTTATGACCTTATCATCAATGTTGTGGACTCTACAAATCTAGAAAAAAATCTTCAACTCACGTGTGAGCTTATGAGCATGAGCAAAAATATGGTCATTGCTTTAAACATGAGCGATGAAGCAGACAAAGAGGGAATTATTATAGATGCTGCACTGATGTCACAGCTTCTAGGAGTTCCTTGCGTGAGGGTTTCTGCTGTGACAAAAAATGGGATACAAGAGCTTATAGAAGCGGTTTTAAGCCAACATAAACTTGGCAAGCAAGAGACAAAACTCATCTTTAGTGAGCCTGTAGAAGAAGAGATAGCCCGCATCATCGACTACTTAAACAAGCATAAATATGAAGCAGTCAATACCTATAGAAATGTTGCGATAAATCTTTTAAAAAACAATGAAAAAACATATGCAAGAATCCATAAAAATCCCATATGGACTGAGCTTCAGCCGATTTTAGTTGAAGCTTCAAGACACGTTGAACTTCACCATGACAGCGATGATATCAAAGAGGCATTTGCTGAAGAGTACAGCTCTTTTAACAGAGGTATTGTCGCCGAAGTTATTAAACAAAACAAAACCGAAAATATAAAAACACTAACTGAAAAAATAGACAATTATCTCATCCATCCACTTTTTGGAATCCCGATATTTTTATTTTTCATGTGGAGTTTATTTCAAATGACATTTGAAGTGGGTGCCATTCCCATGGAGTATATTGATATGTTTTTTGGCTGGTTCGGTGAGACGATAGGTGCAACTATTAGTAATAATAATGTCCGTTCTTTGGTTGTAGATGGCATCATTGCAGGAGTCGGTGCAGTTATCCTTTTTCTCCCAAACATCATCATCCTTTTTATAGGAATCGCTCTTTTGGAAAGTACAGGATATATGTCGCGGGTCGCTTTTTTACTTGATGGTTTTTTCCATAAGTTTGGTCTTCATGGGCAGTCTTTTATCCCGCTTGTGACGGGTTTTGGCTGCTCTATCCCTGCTTACATGAGTGCGAGAATTTTGAAAAATGATAGAGATAGGCTTTTGACATTATTTATCATAGGATTTATGAGCTGTGGCGCAAGACTTCCCGTATATGTCCTTTTTGCAGGTGCTTTTTTCTCTCCTGAAATGGCGGGGAATATTTTGTTTATAATTTACATCTCAGGAGCAATGTTGGGTCTTATCGCAGCAAAAATACTCAAACTTACTGCTTTTAAAGGGGTGGATGAGCCCTTTGTTATGGAGATGCCAAAGTACAGACTTCCTTCTGTGAAACTTATTTGGCATACGGTTTTAACTAAAACGCTCATGTATCTTAAAAAAGCGGGTACTTTTATCGCAGCAGCTTCGATGCTTGTGTGGTTTTTAAGCAATTATCCACATCATGAAGCGTTAAAAAGTGAGTATGAGAATAAAATACAAATGGCACAAAGTGAGAAAGAGAAGCAAAGTCTTGCAAATGAGTTCTCAGTTGAGCATTTGGAGCAGAGCTATCTGGGGCAAATAGGCAAATTTTCTGAGCCAATTTTTGCACCGCTGGGCTTTGACTGGAAGATGAGTATAGCGCTTCAAACAGGGCTTGCCGCGAAAGAAGTTGTAGTTTCGACTTTAGGTGTTCTTTACTCTTTAGGCTCTGAGGTTGATGAGCAAAATTCATCGCTGATTTCTGCTATTAGTAAAAATATTCCTTTTGCATCTGCCATTTCATTTATTGTAGTTATCATGGTCTATCTCCCATGTTTAGCGGCTTCCGTTGTCTTTACGCGTGAAGCAGGAGGGATAAAATATTTCTTTTATCTCCTTGCCTTTACCTCTATAGCGGCGTACGGCTTGGCTTTTATCGCATACAATGTAACAAAATTCATAATGTGAGAATAGAAAAATAGCCAAATTAACCGCTTGTTAGTTGATATTTGCTAAACTTTGCATATGAATAAAATATTAATGATTGAAGATGATTTGGAATTAGCTGAAATACTTACAGAGTATCTTGAGCAGTTTGGGTTTAAGGTTATCACTGAAGATGACCCTTTTAAGGCTGTAAGTATATTGAAGTTGGAACCTTTTGACTTGGTGATTTTGGATTTAACACTCCCAGGAATGGATGGTTTAGAAGTGTGCGAGGCGATACGGGAGCGTCAAGATATCCCTATCATTATCTCCTCTGCAAGAAGTGATGTAACCGACAAGGTAAAAGCTCTTGAGCTCGGTGCGGATGATTATCTTCCAAAGCCTTATGACCCAAGAGAACTTGAAGCAAGAATTCACTCGGTTTTAAGAAGATATGAGGCAAAAACAGAGGCAAAAGAAGAGTCTAAAAGTGACTTCAAATGTGATAAATCTTCTATGAATATTGCTTATAAAGGGAGAAATATAGACCTCACAAATGCAGAGTTTGGTATCCTCTCTTACATGATTACAAAGCAGGGACTTGTCGTCTCTCGTGAAGATTTGATTCATAATGTCAATGCGATAAATGAGGACTCTTCAAACAAAAGTATAGATGTAATGGTGGGGAGAATCCGAAATAAGCTCGGTGATAAAACGCTTATAGAATCGGTTAGAGGTGTGGGGTATAAGTTACTTAAGTAACATCTTTTATGAACAAACACGCCGTTCTTATTACCGTTCTTTTTGCACTCACTACTTCTTTGGTGAGTGTGAGTCTTGTTTTTTGGGAGTTTTATAAGCTCAATCGAGAGCAGCATATTGATAATATTTTTACAAAATACTCCGTCATCACACAAATCTTTCGTCAACATGAGCAAAAAGAAAACTCTTTTATTATGCTTGAAGCAAATCTTGCTGTTTACAATTTTAGAATAGAAAAAGATCCAAAAGTTGTAAAAAATATTTTAAAAAAAGGTGAAGTTTTAAAAAAAGAGGGTTTTAAGCGTGTCGATGAAGCTCTCACATTTAATGAAAAAGGCTTTTATGCCCAGAAAATTTATGCTCAAATGCAAGCTACAATGATTCATTTTAAAAAAAATATTTACTTTCATCTTGAGACTCAAAACGGCTCCGTGATGATTGAAGATGAAAAACTTGAGCCTTATAGACCTTGGAATATTTTATACTCTTATACGACCATCATTGCGATTCTCTCTATCTCATTTTTTCTTGTTTTACAAAAACTTAAACCTCTTTTGCGCTTGAGAAAAAAAATCGCACAATTTGGAAATGGAGATTTAAAAATCTCTTTTAAAATGAGAGGCAGTGATGAAATTGCTATGATTTCAAACGAACTTGAAGCAACAAGAGAAAAGATAAATACTATTTTAGAATCACGAACACTTTTTTTACGAAACATTATGCATGAGCTAAAAACTCCTATCGCCAAGGGGACGATAGCAACACAAATGCTTGAATCTCAAAAACAAAAAGATAGATTCAGCTCGATTTTTGGAAGACTTGAAAGTCTTGTTACTGAGTTTGCTATGATTGAAGAGGTAACAAGTACGCATGACAAAAGAAATTTTAAAGAGTATCGACTCATTGATATTATAGATGGTGCGATGGATATGGCTATGGTTGAGAGGAGCTGTGTGAGTGTTGATATACCAGCTAATGAGAAAATTATAGCATCCTATAGACTTTATACAACAGCCATAAAAAATATGATTGATAATGGGATAAAATACTCTCCCGATAAACATGTCAAAATTACGATGATACATCATGAACTCTCGTTTGAGAGCAAGGGTGAACGCCTGTCGCATCCGCTTCATTACTACATAGAACCCTTTACAAAAGAGAATCCATCTAAAAATAGTTTTGGTTTAGGGCTCTACCTTGTTGATTCTATTTTGAAGTCTCATGGTCAGGTTTTGGCACATGAGTATGAAAATGGAGTGAATCGTTTTATATTTGCGTAAGTTTTTATTCTGTAAACTAGGGTCATGAATAAAAATCAAAGAGTTATGCTCACTGCATTTTTTGCAGTCTCTTTTTTTATGTTTGGCTGGTTTAGCCACTCTGTATATATCCCTTTTTATAAAATTTCAGCGCCCTCTCTTTTGGATGAAATTAAAGCAAATCAAACATTGAATGTAGTACTGTTAAATAGCCCTTCGACCTACTATATTGGTCCTCAGGGTCCTCAAGGTTTTGAATATGATTTGCTCAATAGTTATGCAGAGTATTTGGGAGTTGAGCTCAAAATCACCGCTGCAAATACAATCAAAGAAGCGATAGAACTTAGCAAAAATCCTGATATTCATATCACATCAGCAGCACTTGCTAAAACAAAAGAGCGAGAAAAAACTTTTAATTTTGGACCCTCTTATTTTGAAGTTCAAGAACAAGTTATTTGCAACAGAAGACTCCTTGAGCGTGGAAAATTTCCAGAGGATGTGGAGGATTTAGCAGGGCTTTCAATAACGGTTGGAGAGTCAACAAGTTATTCTCAGGTCCTCCAAGATTTAAAAGACGAGGGGTATGATATAAATGTTTCACTAACTTCTGAATACTCCACAGAAGAACTTCTTGAAAAAGTCTCTAAAAACGAGATAGATTGTACTTTGGCTGATTCAAATATTTATGCCATTAATCTTCGATATTTTAACGAAATGGTACTAGCTTTTACTATAGGAAAACGAGAACAACTTGCTTGGGTTCTGGCTCCTGACTCTGAAAAATTAGAAGAAAATCTCTATGCATGGCTGAACAATTTTATCCAGTCAGGAGGCTTGGCACAGCTTAAGGATCATTACTACAGCTCGGTTATGTTTTTTGATTATTACAATACAAAAATGTTTTATAAAAGATTAGAATCACGACTTCCTAAATACAAAAACTATTTTATGAAAGTTGGAAAAAAATATGATATTCCATGGACACTTCTTGCCGCCATCTCTTATCAAGAGTCACACTGGAACCCAGAGGCTACGAGCTTTACGGGTGTTCGTGGTATGATGATGTTAACGCTTGCAACAGCAAAACTTTTAGGTGTGCAAGACCGTGTTGATGCAAGACAAAGTATAGAGGGTGGAACGCGATATCTCAGGGATTTGATGAAGCTAGTTCCTATCGAAGTGCAAGGAGAAAATCGTTTAAAATTTGCTTTGGCTTCTTATAATGTTGGCTTAGGACATATTTTGGATGCAAGAAAATTGGCTCTTAAAATGGGGTATGATGCAAATAGTTGGAAGGATTTAAAAGAAGTTTTGCCACTTCTTTCACAGCAAAAGTATTACCAAACTTTAAAACATGGTTACGCACGAGGCAATGAGCCTGTTCGGTATGTTGAGGCGATTTATAATTTTAAAAATATTTTAGAAAATGGGACGCAAGAAGATGAGAAAAGTGTGGCAATCAATACGATTGCTCACTAATTTTGTCCGACGCGTTAGAGTGCGTCACCTTCTCTTTTAGTTGCAAGCTGTGTTAAAAAGCTCTCCATATCATATTTGACTCTGTATTCTGGTGTCATGATATGAATCAAAACATCTCCCAAGTCTATTACAATCCAGTCGCCACTCTCGTCAACATGGTTGAATTTCTCAGCAGGTTTTAAATCTTTTTTGAGGTGATCAAGCAAAGCCAAAGTGTGTCTTGAACCAAGTGAGGATGCAATAATCGCATAATCTACAAAATAATTTTTATCACGAAGATCAAACACTTCGATTGCTTCTGCTTTGTTTTTGTCAAGTACGCTTGTGATTTTTTCTAGTCTAGTTAACATTGATTTCCTTGTAATATTGCGCAATTTCTTTTGCGCATGTGTTTGATAATTTTGATATCTCTACGTGCTTTCGCAACTGTGTTGAAGAGATATCTACATCTATTTTTAAGTCTAAAAAGTTTCTTGGAATCTCTATGGCATCTCTGTGGGCAACAATAAAAGTCACCAGATTTTTGAGTGTTTCATATCTCTCCCATTTGGGCAATGACGCAAGATTGTCTGCCCCTAAAACTACATAAATCTTTTTGTACTTTGTCAAAAGGTATTGAACAGTTTCAATGGTTGAGACTTTTTGTTTTTGTTGCACCTCAAAGTCATCAACCCATACATTATGATAAGCACTAAAAATTTTTTGTAGCCATTGAAGTCTAAGCAATGCGCTCGCGTGTGCGCTTGATTTGAACGGGCTGAGATATGCCGGCATAATGACGACCTTATCTATACCTTTAAAATCGAGTAAAGCTTTTACAACTGCTTCATGACCGATATGAGGCGGGTCAAAAGAGCCGCCAAAGAGTGCAATATTTTCCATTCGTATTCCAAATTTAAAGCGAATTATAGCTTATTAAAGATAAAATAATATGGTTTATTTTTAGATAGGAAGTGAAATGGTATTAAGGGTTGCAATTAACGGATTTGGCAGAATCGGTCGTTGTGTAACTAGAATTGCATCCATGAGACATGATGTAGAGCTTGTTGCGATTAACGATATGGCAAGTATGGATTTAGTTCTTTATTTGCTTGAAAATGACTCTGTTCATGGATCTTTTTCTGGGGATGTTGCAAGAATTGACGAAAATCATATCAGCATCAACGGCAAAAGTATCCGAGTCTTTTCACAAAGCGATCCTAAAAATTTAAAATTTGCAGATTGTGGCGCCGACATAGTTTTAGAGTGTACAGGTGCGTTTTTAACGCAAGAGAGTTCTCAGGTTCATATTGATAACGGCGTAAAAAAAGTTCTTTTTTCAGCGCCTTCAAAAGATGAAAAAACAGCTACATTTGTTATGGGTGTCAACGAACATTTGTATGAAGGTCAAACAATAGTCTCCAATGCCTCTTGCACGACGAACTGTTTGGGTCTTGTAGCCAAGGTGATTGATGATGCATTTGGAATTGAAAAGGGTCTTATTACGACTATCCATTCTTACACAAATGATCAAAACATTTTAGATGTTATCCACCACTCCAAAGACAAGAGAAGAGCAAGAGCAAGTGCGATAAATATGATACCAACAAGTACGGGTGCGGCCAAAGCTATCGGTTTGGTTTTACCCCAGCTTATAGGGAGACTTCATGGTCAAAGTGTTCGCGTTCCCATACCAGATGTTTCTATGCTTGACTTAAATGTTGTGGTAAAAAACAAAACTTCAAAAGAAGAAGTAAACAGAGTGCTGAATGAAATGGCAGATACGAAACTTAAAGGTTTGCTGCTCATAGATAAAAAAATGCGTGTGTCTCAAGATTTTGTTGGCTGTGATTATAGTGCAGTAGTTGCCGAAGATTTAACGCAGGTTATAGGCGGCGATATGCTCAAAATAATGGCTTGGTATGATAATGAATGGGCTTATTCTACAAGACTCTTAGATATGGCTCTGCATATTAGCAAATAGGAAAAGAAATGAAACTCTTAAATATAAAAGATTTAGATTTAGCAGGGAAAAAAGTTTTTATCAGATGTGATTTTAATGTACCGATGGACGATTATGGAAATATCTCCGATGACCGTCGTATCCGTTCAGCACTGGCTACTATTAACTATTGTCTTGACCGTGATTGTGCTGTTATTATTGCATCACATTTAGGTCGTCCTGAGGGGAAAGTTGTGGCAAAAGACTCTCTGCTTCCAGTTGCAAAAAGACTCAATAAACTCCTTCAGAGAGAAATTATTTTAGCAAAAGATGTTGTAGGCGAGGACGCTATGTCTAAGGCTGCTGCACTTCAGCCCAATGAGATTTTGTTGCTAGAGAACCTACGTTATGAACCAGGTGAGACAAAAAATGATAAAGCACTCTCTGCAAAATTAGCAAGTATGGCTGAGTTTTATGTCAACGACGCTTTTGGTGTAAGTCACCGTGCACACGCTTCAGTTGAGGGGATTACACGTCTGTTTGACAATGACCACAAAGCTGGCGGATTTTTACTTCAAAAAGAGATAGAATTTTTTAGCAAACTTATCAAAAAACCTGTCCGTCCTTTTGCTGCTATAGTCGGCGGTTCAAAAGTTTCAGGAAAACTTGAAGCCCTTGTAAACTTACTTCCAAGAGTTGACAAAATCCTCATCGGCGGGGGAATGGCGTTTACATTTTTAAAACAACTCGGCTACAACGTCGGTGCTTCTTTGGTTGAAGATGATTTGCTTGAAGATGCACAGCACATCATGGACGAAGCAAAAAGACTCGGCGTGAAGTTTTACCTTCCTGTTGATATCGTCGTTGCTGATAAATTTTCAGAAGATTCTGTGAGTAAAATGGTAACAGCGCAAGAAATTCCAGACGGTTGGATGGGACTCGATATTGGGCCCGCAACAGTAAGACTTTATAGAGAAGTTTTAAACAACGTTCAAACAGTGCTTTGGAATGGACCGATGGGTGTGTATGAGATAGAAAAATTTGCACGCGGCTCGAACAAAATAGCACACTTCGTAGCAGACAGTTATGCTACAACAGTCGTAGGTGGCGGGGACACGGCAGACTTGGTTCAAAGAATCGGTCTTGACAATGAACTCACTTTCATCTCCACAGGTGGTGGTGCTTCACTCGAACTTTTAGAAGGTAAAGTTTTACCAGGTGTAGCGCAACTTATGGTTGATGATGGCGAGGAAGATTAATGATAATCGCAGCAAACCTAAAAACAAACCTCACACGTAAACAAACTTCAGAGTATTTAACTGCTCTGGAGAACTTAATTGATGCAAATAAAACGACGCAGGAAGTGCTTGTATTTCCTGCATCTTCAAGTCTTAATGCGCATGAGGGGAAAGTAATCGTAGGCGCTCAAAATGCCTACGCTGCCGCAAATGGAGCCTTCACGGGTGAAATAGGAGCCGACCACTTAGCAGAGTTTGGCATCACTACGATTCTCATCGGTCACAGTGAAAGACGTCATGTTTTAGGCGAATCACAAGAAGTGCTTGTGAAAAAATACAACTTTTACAAAAACTTAGGTTTCAAAATAGTCTACTGCGTAGGCGAACCACTTTCTCTACGAGAAGCAGGCGAAAAAGCAATGATGGACTACATAGATGCGCAGTACGAAGGCATCGACTTAACGTACAAAAATCTCATCATCGCTTATGAGCCAGTTTGGGCAATAGGGACAGGTCTTACTCCGACTCTTGAAGATATAGAAGACTTACACGCAAAACTTAAGCAAAAATGTAGTGCGCCGTTGCTATACGGCGGAAGCGTCAAAGTTGCAAATGCAAAAGAAGTTTTGGCACTCCCAAGTGTTGACGGTGTTTTAGTCGGCGGCGCTGCACTGATAGTAAAAGATTTTAACGCTATGATAAATTTTGCGCAAGAAGTAAGTAAGTAGTAAACTGCCGCGCTTTGCTCGCAGTGACGGCGGTTTCGTCATTGTGGTTCCCACGGTCGTCATGCGGTTCCCACGGTCGTCATGCGGTTCCCACGGTCGTCATGCGGTTCCCACGGTCGTCATTGCGAGGAACGAAGCAATCCATTCGGTTCCCACGGTCGTCATTGCGAGGAACGAAGCAATCCATTGCGCTCTTGTAGATTGCTTCGTTCCTCGCAATGACGGAGTAAATCATCGCAATGACGGAGTTCATCATCGCAATGAGTGAAAATTTAGTTTATTTATAACACAAACAAAGGAAATGCAATTCATGATAATGAAAGGTAAAAAAGGTCTCATCGTAGGTCTTGCAAATAATAAATCTATAGCCTACGGTATAGCAAAAGCGTGTGCAGAGCAGGGTGCCGAAATGGCATTTACCTACTTAAACGATGCACTTAAAAAAAGAGTTGAACCGATAGCCGCAGAGTTTGGAAGCGATAAAGTATATGAACTTGATGTCGGAAACGAAACACATATGGCGGGCATTGCCGCGCTTATAGAAAAAGACTTTGGTAAAATCGACTTTTTAGTCCACTCAGTTGCCTTTGCTCCAAAAGAAGCACTCTCAGAGCCATTTATGAAAACAACAAAATCAGCTTTTGCTATTGCTATGGATGTTTCAGTCTATTCTCTCATTGACCTCACAAACCGTTTGGAGTCTGTTTTGAGTGATAACGCTTCAGTGCTCACACTCTCTTACCTCGGCGGACCAAAATACATACCAAACTACAACGTCATGGGTGTTGCAAAAGCGGCACTAGAATCCACTGTGCGCTACATGGCAGTAGAACTTGGTGCGAAAGGGCAAAGAGTAAACGCCATTTCAGCAGGACCTATCAGAACACTCGCCGCAGCAGGGATTGGTGATTTTAAACAGATACTCAACTGGAACGAAGCAAACGCACCACTCAAACAAAACGTCACAACAGACCAAGTAGGCAACTCTGCTATGTACTTACTGAGTGATTTGGCATCAGGCGTAACAGGCGAAGTTCACTACGTCGACGCAGGTTACAATATTATGGGAATGGCAGCCATAGAAAAAAATGAAGAAGGCAAAACTGTACTTTGCTGGGACGAAAGAGGAAATGACAAGGAGTAAAAACTCCTTTCATTTTCAAGCCTCCAACATTTCCACATGCTAACATCACACTTCGTCATTGCGAGCCAAGCGCGGCAATCTATAGCCGGCTTTTAGATTGCTTCGTTCCTTGGCGCATGACGGGATTTCTATTTCGCCTTAGTGCGCGCCTATCGCTGGCAGAACATTCATTTCTTCTGAGTGTGACGTGTTTGTTGTTTCATTATCGTCTCCTGCGTAAGCGGCTACTTTATCTACGTACTCTTGAAGAGTGAAGTTCCTCTCTTTATTTTCGTTTATTTTTTTTATAGCCGCATTTTTTTCTACTGTAGGTGTCCAATCTTTTTCAAGCCAGTTGTCAAGTGATCTTTGCATGATGCCAGCTTCTTTTTTCTCTGCAGGCCTTGTTAGATTGTGAAGTGTTTTGTTTTGTGTGGGGCTAAGCGCTTGGGTAGAATTACATGAAGTAAGAAACAAAAGGCTAAGTATGAGCATTAAGAGAGGAGTAAATTTTTTCATAGTGTAAGTATAGTATAAAACGATGATGAAAATTTAACCATTTTAATGTGCCTGAATTGTTTCCAAAGTGTTACAATATATTCGTAAATGTATTGTAAGTAGTGCGAGGACTTGACATAATTGTTAAAAGTCTTTATAATTTAACGTTATGCATTTTATAATGCCTAAAAACAAGGAGAATATATGAAAATAGTAAAAATGAGTTTGGTAGCAGCGCTACTAGTAGGTTCAAGTGCATTCGCAGTTGATAATATCAAAATGTCTGGTAATGCACAAGTGTTTTATGGTACTCAAGATGTTAGTGGTGATTTATTTGAAAAAGATTCATCATTTGCGGATATCGGCTTAAATTTAAATATTTCTGCTGATTTAGTGAAAAATGACCTAGTTTCTATTAGTACAGGTGCTGGTTATACAGTTCTTTCTACTTTAGGACTAGAGAATAACTTTGTATCTGGTGTTTGGGGTGGTTCTCACACTGCTGTAGCTGGAACTGGTGCAAGCTATGCTGATGGTCTTGGCGGTGCTAAAGTTGAAAACGCGAACTGGTTCAATGAAGCATGGGTAGCTACTACTGCAGGTAAATCAACTGTAAAACTTGGTCGTATGGAATTAGATACTCCATTGGCGTTTACTGAAAAATGGTCAATTGAGAAAAATACTTTCGAAGCGGCTGTTTTAATCAACCAAGATATTCCAGATACAACTGTTGTAGCTGCGTTTGTTGGTAATGGTAATGGTACTGAAAATTTTGGTCAAACAACTTTGGGCAGTAATGTAGCTGGACTTGGTTTAGCAATGGGTCCAATTGTAAATGCAAATGGCAATTTTGGAACTTACGGTACTGATGGCGCATACGCAATTGCTGCTATTAACAATTCACTTGAGCCTTTAACTGTTCAAGCTTGGTATTATGATGTTTCTAGAGTTGCTCAAGCATATTGGTTACAAGCTGATGTAAGTATGGATGGTATTATGGCTGGTGCTCAGTATTCAGCTATGGATCTCTCAGATCTTGCTGGATCAACACTTGAAACAGATGTTTACGCAGTAATGTTAGGTTACGAGATGAAAGATATGTTTACTGCTAAAGTTGCTTACTCACAAGTAGGTGAAGATGGACCTTCTGGTTTCAACACAGCTACAAGCACAACATATGCTCAATCAAAACTTTATACTGAAGCATGGTGGTCTTATGGTCAAATCACACAAGCAGACACTTCAGCTATCAATTTAACAGTAACATCTCCAGTTCAAGGAATGGTTGATTTAGGTTTATTTGTTACTTTAGTAGATCACCAACCTGACAATACAGATTTAACAGAAGTTACTGTAACTGCTGGTAAAACTTTTGGTCCTTTAAATGCTACATTAGCTTATTGTAATATAGACACTGATGGTGCTGATGCTGTAAATATCGTTCAAGCATACTTAACTCTAAACTTCTAATAAACCCTTATTAGTTGTCTCTCCCTTTTTGGGAGAGTTTTTTTCTCTTTATTTTTTTCAAATTTTGTTATAATTCTCCCATGACACAACTCCTTAAAAAACTCTCTTATGTTCTTTTTATGCTTTTTCTTATCTCTGTCCTCTCTTTTTTAGCTATTCATGCAGCACCAAACAGTTTTTTTGCAGGCGGTGAACTCAACCCAAATATGACTGAAGAAGCCATTGCACAACTCAAAGCTGTTTATGGGCTCGATAAATCTTTGTTTGTACAGTATAGAGATTGGGTGTACAATATTTTGACCCTCAACTTTGGCATTAGTTTTGTAAGCGGGCAAGAGGTAAGCAGTGAAATACTCAAACGTCTAGGTGTGACGCTGGTTATGAACATAATAGCTCTTGTGGCAGTTTTTGTCCTTTCCCTCTATTTTGGGATAAAAGCCGCGATGAATTACGAAAAAAAGTCTGACTATTTCATACGTCAACTCTCGCTTGTTTCCTTTTCTATGCCTTCATTTTATTTAGCCCTTATTCTTATCATACTCTTGAGCGTAAACTTGAATCTTTTCCCCATCGCAGGTTTGCACTCCATAGAAGAAAAAACAGGTTTGGCAAATTACCTTGACATGGCGTGGCACTTGGCTCTTCCTGTGAGTGTCATGATATTTGTAGGACTTGGAAGCATGATCATCTATATCCGTTCTTTGACTTTAGAGATATTAAAGAGTGATTATTATTACTTTGCACTCTCCCGTAACATAAGCAAAAAAAATTTACTCCGTTACTATATACTTCCAAATCTTATGCCTCCTATAGTAACACTTTTGGGTTTATCGCTCCCAGGACTTATCGGCGGAAGTGTCATCCTAGAGTCTATTTTTGCCATTGAGGGAATGGGACAACTCTTTTATATGAGTGCCATGAGCCGAGACTATCCTATCATCATGGGGACTTTAATGATAACCGCATTTTTAACTTTGCTTGGAAATATACTCGCAGATTTGATTTTAATGAAGTTAAACCCGTATATGAAAAGAGAGTAGAAAAGCTTATCATGTGGAAAAATGCTCTTTCGGAAGTACGACTTTCAAAAATGCTAACCAATGGCATTTTACGCACGAGTCGTACCTATGGGCTTTGATGACACAATGGTACGACTAAAGTCGTACTTCCAAGAGTGAAACGCGGCAATCTAATGGCGGGCTTTAGATTGCTTCGTGCCTCGCAATGACGGGGCTCAGGGCTGTAATGACAGGGCTCAGGGCTATAGTAACAGGATTCAGGGCTGTAATGACGGGGTTCAGGGTTGTTAGGTTGGCATGTGGAAATGTTTTTTTGCTTTTTCGGAAGTGCGACTTGAGTCGCACCTATGGGCTTTGATGACGCAATGGTACGACTCGTGTGAAAATACCATTGCTAGGTATTTTTAAAGTCGTACCTCCAAGAGCGACGAGCGGCATGTACTACTAGCTAAACAACGCTTGAAGCGCGTCTACTCCATCCTTGGCTTCTTTTATCTCGCCTGTTTCTTTGTTTGTTTTGCTATTGTTTTCTACAAGCTCTATATTTAACCCTGTAAGCATAGAAGCGAGGCGGATGTTGATACCGCTTTTGCCAATAGCTTTTGATTTTTGGTCTGCAGGGAGTGTTATGATAGCTTTTTCGTTAACACCAGCTGCATCTTTTATAATTTGCACATGAGAGATGATAGCGGGGCTCATGGTTCTAGAGACAAAAAGTTCAGGGATGGAGGTAAACTCGATACAGTCGATATTTTCGCCGATAAGCTCTTGACTGACTGCATTAATACGAACACCTTTGACCCCGACAGTCGCACCTACAGCATCAACTTGTGCATGTGTGCTGATAAGTGCTATTTTTGCTCTCTCACCTGGAATGCGGGCACATCTCTCTATGATAACGGTTCCATCGGCGATTTCAGGAACTTCTAGGGATAAAAGCTCTTCTAAGAATTTCGGGCTTGTACGTGAGAGTTCTATCTGTATGCCGTTTTCTTTGTCCATGTTAACGCGTCTTACAACTGCTTTTATGTGATCACCAACTTTGAAAAATTCCCCTTTTATACGGTTTTTCATAGGTAATACAGCACGAATTTCATCGACTTCTATATAAGTGGAACTCTTTTCATCAACTCTTGTAACGCGACCTGAGACGAGCACTCCGATTTTGGATTTATATTTGTTAAAAATATCATCTTCTACTAATTTTTGAATATGGTACTCAATTTCACGATGCAGTGAAGAGGCTGCAGTTCGCCCGTAATCTTCAATTTTATGCTCGATTTGGAGTTGGTCTTCAAGTTCTACTTGGTTATCATACGCTCGTGCGTCACTGATAGAGATATAAGCAGGTGCGATATTTGGATCTTGGAGCTTTTCATCCTCATTGGCAACTACGGTAATGGTTTGATTAAGAAGCATGGTTTTTGTCTCTTTATCGATGGTGGCTTCAAAAGCAAATTTGTTATTTATCACCCGTTTTGCAGTTTGAATAAAAGCTGTTTTAAGTGCCTCTTTAACTTGTTCAGGTTGGAGACCTTTTTCATGTGCGATTGCATCGATGATATCTAATATTTTTTCCATACTTTGTGCCTTTAAAATTTAATTGGTTTGAAGCTTGTTACATAAGAACTTTATTTTACTACGTTCATATCACTTTGGTCACTAAAGTTACCTCTTTGAAATAGGTGACTTCTTGCAAGAAGTCTAATGATAATTAGTGGGGATTTCTTACGTAGTTTGTGATTGTATAGTAAAACTACTAAAAATATCTTTAATAGACTTTTTAGTACAGTTTCTATATAATGCAAAACTTTTAACCTAAAAATAAGGATACAAAATGGATTTAAAATTAGCACGAACAGATATTGCCTCAAAGCCAAAAAAAGCTGATTTAGATAAAATGGAAGCACAAATAGAAAAAGAAGATAGCGTTATTTTTTACTTTGACAGAGAAAATTCACATAAAGACTTACTTGAACTTCAAGATTATTTTGAAGCAAAAGGGAAAAGTTTTTATATGAATGAAGTGAAATATGGACTCTCAGATAATGAATACATGTACCAAGTACACATTATAAAATAGGGTTAAGATGCGTAAAAAATTATTTATTGAAACACTAGGTTGTGCGATGAATTCTCGTGATAGTGAGCATATGATTGCTGAACTTCAAGAGAAAGAAAACTATGAAGTCGTAGAAGATTTTACAGAGGCGGACCTTATTTTGATAAATACTTGCTCGGTACGAGAGAGACCTGTTCATAAACTTTTTTCAGAGCTAGGTGGTTTTCAGAAAAACAAAAAAGCAGGGGCTAAAATAGGTGTGTGTGGTTGTACCGCTTCACATTTGGGAGAGGAAATACTCAAACGCGCACCTTATGTCAGCTTTGTTTTAGGGGCAAGAAATGTTTCTAAAATTACAGAAGTTTTGCATAAAGACAAGGCGGTGGAGATAGACATAAACTATGATGAGAGCGCTTTTGCATTCCAAGATTTTCGCTCCTCACCTTATAAAGGTTTTATCAATATCTCTATTGGTTGTGACAAATCTTGCACTTTTTGTATCGTTCCAAAAACGAGAGGAGAGGAGATTTCGATTCCAACTGAACTGATTTTGAAAGAAGCGAGCCGTTTGGCTGATTCTGGTGCAAAAGAGGTTTTTCTTTTAGGACAAAATGTAAATAATTACGGCCGTAGATTTTCAGGTGAACATGAAAAAGTAAATTTTACAGAGCTTTTAAGAAGGCTCAGTAAAATAGAAAATCTTTTGAGAATTCGCTTTACTTCACCGCACCCTTTTCATATGGACGATGAGTTTATAGAAGAGTTTTCAACCAACCCTAAAATCTGTAAATCGATGCATATGCCACTCCAGAGTGGCTCTAGTAAAGTGCTCAAAGATATGAAACGAGGCTACTCAAAAGAGTGGTTTTTGAACCGTGTGCAGATGTTAAAGAGTATGTGTCCGCAGGCGAGCATAAGTACTGATATAATTGTCGGTTTTGCGGGTGAGAGTGATGAAGATTTTCAAGAAACTATCGATGTTGTGCGACAAGTTGAGTTTGATCAAATTTTTTCTTTTAAATATTCTCCCCGTCCACACACTGAGGCAGAGCATTTTACAAATATGGTAGAGGATGATGTGGCATCTGAGAGACTCAGTTTTCTGCAGGGACTCAATGATGAAATCATAGATAAAAAACATGCCAAACTTTTGGGAAATGTTTACAGAGTGTACTTTGAAACACTCAACCGAGATATGTTTATAGCTGGAAGAAGTGACAATAATCTCCTTATCCGAGTCGAGGGCTCCGAGGAGTTACTAGGTGAGTTTCGAGATGTAAAAATCATTGGTATCGGCAGAACGATTTTAACTGGTGAGATCGTTGCTTAAAAAATTCTCTCGTGCCTTGGCACTCTTTGTTGTCCCTTTTCTAGGCTCTTTATTTATTCGCTTTCTCTCTTTGACAAACAAAAAAAAGTTTCACACCATCGCCAAAATTGGCGATGAGCCAACCATTTTTGCTTGCTGGCATGGCGAGCTTCTCATGTTGCCATATCTTTATTTTTATTACAGAAAAGTCCCTCATGCAAAAGTTTTAATATCAAGCCATTTTGATGGAAATCTTATCTCTAAAACTATAAAGTATTTTGGGCTTGACACTATAGCGGGCTCTTCAAATAGAAACGCCGCAAAGGCTCTGATTCAGGGTATAAAAGCACTCAAAGATGGCTACGATATCGGTATAACTCCTGATGGACCAAAAGGTCCTCGTCGTGAAGTCGCTGATGGCATCATCATCATGGCGCAAAAAGCAAAAGTAAAAATAGTGTTGGTAAATATCATCCCATCGAGATATTGGGAATTTGATTCTTGGGATAAATTTAGAGTCCCTAAGCCTTTTGGCACTTTAAATTTCTACTCCTCAGGGATGCTTGATGTCAGTGAGATGGACTTAGAAGAGGCAAAATCTCTTATTAAAAAGGAGTTTTTCAAACATGAGTACTAAGATATTTTTTCCAATTTTAGCAGTGTTATTTCTTTTTATCATGGGCGGATATTTTTTGTCACATCCCTCGTATGAAAAATCGCTTAAAGCAAAATATCATTATGAAATGGGGGAGTATAAAGAGGCTTTGGCTTTATCAAGAGAGGCTTTTGCTTTGGATCGTTATAATCGAATGGCAGCAACCATCATGGCTCAATCGCTCACTTCAATGAAATATATAAAATATATAGAAGATGCTAAAAAGTATATGAAACAAATAACTGCAATTGCTGCTCAAGAGAGTATTTTAGATGCCGATAAAGCAAAAATAAGAATCATTGCTCAAATAATGCTTAGCGCACATCTTAAACTTGCTCCGAGCGTTGTCACCGATACTGAATTGGTCAAAGATGCATCAAGATACCAAGTAGAATTTGAGAAACTTCTTGAAAAAATTGATAAATAAATATAAAAAAGAGTTTCTTCAATCTCTTGAAAATTTCAAAGGCTACTCTGATTTGACGATAAAAAGTTATGATGAAGTGCTTGATGAAGCTTTTAAATATATTGAAATCATTGAAGAAGAGACGCAGTTGATTTTTAATATTATGCCTTACCGAATCAAAATAGCACACTTGAATCCAAAAACGATTTCAAGAAAATTGAGTGCTATTCGTTCATTTGTAAAGTATCTTCATGACCAAAATCTCAATATTATTTTAAAATCTGATGAGAGTATCAAAGTTGCAAAAACACTTCCAAAACCAATCCAACATGCACATATTATGAAGGCAATTTCCCATGCAGACTTAGAAGAGCGCTTGGTGATAGTTTTGCTTTACACTTTGGGATTGAGGATTTCAGAGCTTGCTTCGTTGCAACTGAGAGATATTTCAAGCCAATGGGTTCGAGTTTTAGGCAAAGCAAAGAAACAAAGAGATGTTCCACTTTTAAAATCAACAAAGATTTTGCTTGAGGAGTATCTAGCCGCACATGCTCCAAAAACATTTCTTTTTGAGCAAAATAGAGAAAAATTAAGCGAAAATAGTCTAAGATATATCGTAACTAAGGTCTTTAAGAGAGTAGCTCTCAAGGTGACTCCGCATCAACTTCGCCACTCATATGCTACGGTGTTGCTCAATAACAACGCACCCATCGCAGATGTAAGTGAACTTTTAGGTCACTCTTCTATGGCTACGACGCAAATTTATACGAAACTAGGCAGTGCATTGAAACAACAAAATTACAGTAAATCTCATCCTCTTTGTGGGGAGAGTAAAGAGTGTTAAGTAAACTTTTTGAAGGTTTGTATCATAAAGTATTTATTAATATAGTGATTCACCGTTCAAAAACTGTTGTGTATATAGAAGAGTGTGCAAAAGATAAAGTTATTCAAAGTGTTGAGGAGAGTTTTAAGACAACTTTGCTTGATGTTAGAATGGAAAATTTTATAAAATCTTATGTAAACGAATCGCCATTTCACTATATCTCTATCTTGGACACATCCCATTCGCAAGGGGCAGCTCCAACTTGTAAATCTAAGTCTTTTTCCCAGTTTTTTGACATCAATGCTTCAAAATCTCTTTGTTATGCTGAGAGATGGGTTTTTTACACCTCTAATTCTGATTTGCACATGGTAAAAAAAGAGTATGCTCGAATTGGTATTGATTTTGTTTTTTCCCCTTTTATCGTTCTAGCGAGATTTTTTAAAGATAAAATAGACACGCACATGTCTATGTACGTACTTATTCAAGAGAGTTCTCTCTCTTTGGTTGTGTTTGACCATAGTGAGTTGTTATTTGCAGACCATTTGGATATGAATCATTTTAAAAATTTAGATGATCTCTCCATGGATGAGAGTCCAGACATAGAGCTTGACATGAGTGTCAATTTAGATGATGTTGATGTTGAAGATGATGTAAGTGAATTGGATGATTTTGGAAACATTGAAAATTTAGATGACTTTGAAGATATGGAAGAGTTTTCTGAAATGAAAGATGAACCAGAGGTATTTTCAAATGATAAAGAGATTCCAGCGAATTTTTCAGAGGGTCTTAATGAAGATTATCAAAGGTTTTCATTGATAAAAAATTCATTAAGTCATTTTTATAAAGATGAAAAGTATAAGAGCCAATTTGTAGAATCAGTTTATATTGCTGATGCTATTGGGGTGAGCGGGGATTTGAAAAAATATCTTGAAGAAGAGATGTTTTTGAGTGTTTTCATACGAAAAATAGATTTATGTGCAGAGATTTGTGATCTGGCAAAGGCAGAGATAAAATGAAGCTTAGCTATACCAAGGTCAGAAAAAAAAGTATAATTACCCCTGAACTACAGCTTCTTTTTATATTTTTTGGTATGACACTTTTTATGCTTTTTTCAACATACGCATTTTTGCACATGAAAGAGCTACGTTTTATCCAAAATAGAGCAGATATTATCCAAGAGAGACTTGATTTGAATGTTTCGCTCGCATCCATGAAATCAAAGATTGTATTTATAGAAAAAGAAGTTGTATTAAGTGAAAAGATTTATACGCAAAATACAGTTTTAAGAGATTCCATCACCAATTTATTTGATTTAGTACCTCAAAGGATTACTCTTTCAGAAGCTTCTTTACTAAGTAATGGACTTATTTTGTACGGGATAACACCAAGTAAAGATGTCTACAGCTTTATGTTAGAGGCACCTTTACGTTCTATTTTTCATAAAAATTTTAGTAGTTTTTATCCTGAAAAAAATGGTTGGCTAAGATTTGTATCAACCAACTATATAGAAGAGGACTCTTTGCAAGAGAATACTGCTACGCAAAGTAATGATTTGCAAGCCGATGGTGAAGCCGAGGTTTTAGAAGAAGAGACAAAAGAAGAAACTGAGGAAGAAGAATGAAAGTAAGTATCAGCCGCCAAAATATATATCTTGTGGCATTATCTACATTTTTACTGATTTTTGTCCTTTTGTTCTCATTTTTAATTTTAGTTCCAAAAGGCAAAGAGTACAGAGTGCAAAAAACAGATCTTTATAAAGAGAATGTTGAACTCAAAAAATATCAAGATTTTCATGAGCAAACGCTAGCGGCTTTGAAAAAACTTCAAAGTGATAACAGACTTATCATTGCAGCTTTTGATAACTCTTTTAATGCAAAGCGATTTGAAAAAGAGTATAAAAATTATTTCAAAACGCTCACCCTCTCAAAACTTGAAAAATCTCAAGATAACGAGGGGGAATTTTTAGTATACGCGGTTGAGACAACCTCAAATATTAACTCTCCAAAAAATTTCTATGATTTTTTAGATGCACTCAATAAAGGGAGCTGGATTATTGGTGTTAACTTTCCTATCCATTTTAAAAGGCAAGATCAACTCATCCGCTCAAGTTTCACCATGAAGGTTTACAGCACAAAAAAAGATTTAACGGCTAGTAAATAAATCGTTTGAGTCTATGCCAAGAGTGAGCAACTCTTTTATTTTTAAAAAAGCTTCATGATTTTTGTAAAAATAAGGTCTGAGCTGTGGATGTATTTTTAAAATCCTGCACGCTTCTTTGAACTCTTTTGGCATGGGAGAATCTTCTTGTAAATAAGGAATTATAAGTATAAAATTTTCTTCTTTAGCGACTAAAAATTTTCTTCCCACAAGTGTGCACAAACCAGTTTTTAGAAGTTCTCGCTCCGAAGCGCTGAGCATGTAGTCCTGTGATTTGAGATATTTATCTATGATGAAAATATCGGCTCTTGGATTGCCGAGTGTTTGAAAATAGGCAAAATCATTGAGTTTTTTTATAGGCACTTCTTGGACTAAAATTGCTTTGTCCTCGTCTAAATAGTCAAAACTTTTTTTAATCCCCTCAAGATATTTGTCTAAAAGCGGAACCGCATAACTGTGACGAAAAGAGTTTCTTTTTATCTCCTCGTCAAAGTTACTCTCATCCTCAAAATACTTTATTTGGTTGGCATGCAAATAAGCAAATAGTTCTTTTTTGTCCAGCCTCAGCAGTGGGCGGACAAGAGTGTAACCCTCTCTTTTTTGCACCATCTCCATGCCAGCTATCTCAGCACAGCCCGCACCCTTGCAAAACTGCATGAGCATCCACTCAAATCTGTCTCCTAAATGATGGGCGGTGATGAGGTTTTCATAATGATGGGTTCGTATAAGTTCTTCAAAAAAGTCGTATCGGATTTTTCGTGCGTTTGCTTCAAAATTTTTATCTATTTGTGGAGCATCAAACGTGTAAATTTTAAGATGATGCGTCAAAGCAAGCTCATGAGCGTATCGGAGTTCCTCTTCGCTTTGTTTTCTCACATGATAGTTGACGATGGCAATGTCGAATTTGATGTAGTTTTTTAGGAGTAAAAAAAAGAGTGCGCTGGAGTCCACCCCAGCCGAAAAGGCTAAGAGGTTTTTTTTATTTTTTAAGATTTCTAGTGAGGAAGGCTCAAGCATTGTCAACTGTGGCAGTTAAAATAGTGCCCACAAGGTCGGTCACTTTTGCCTTGTAAATAACGCCAAAAGTCAGTTCTTCCTCTTTTGTTTTGTCATTTACATAGAGTTCACCGTCAATTTCAGGTGCCCAAAGAAGTTTTCGCGCACTTAAAAGATATGCATGTTCATCGCTCTCTGCGTCAATGACAAGCTCGATTTCTTTGCCAATCTCTTGGCGTAAAGAGTCTTTAGTGCACTTAGAGGCGATATCTCCGAGAATTTGTGCTCTTTTTGCAATGGTTTTTGGAGAAATTTTGTCGCTTAAGTCATAGGCTGGCGTGGTCTCTTCATCGGAGTAGGAAAAAACATTGATTCTGTCAAAGCCGAAACTTAAAGCAAACGCACACATCTCTTCAAACATCTCTTGTGTTTCTTGCGGATGACCGACTATGAAACTGGTTCGCACAAAAGAGTTTGGAAGTGAGCGCATAAAGTTTAAAAGTTCCAAAGTTTTATCTTTGCCGAAACCTCGTTTCATCAAACGAAGCATATCATCGTTGATATGCTGAATGGGCATATCAAAATAGTTGTGGAAAATCTCACTTTTTGCGATGTTTTTAAGGAGTTGCATACTTGTTGTCGAAGGGTAGAGATATAAAATTCTGGCACTTTTCACCCCCTCGATGAGCTCTATTCTTTGAATAAGAAGGCTTAAGCCGTCTTTGACATCCTGGTCGCGAAGGTAAGAGCTGCTGTCTTGGGAAACAAAAGAAAAATCAAAATATCCCTTTGCTACCAAGCCCTCAACTTCTTTGGCAATGGAGTCTAAATTGCGAGAGTTTAATTTGCCTTTAAAAGAGGGAATGGCACAAAAACTGCACGCTTGGTTGCACCCCTCAGAGAGCTTAATGTAAGCATGGTATGTTGAGCCGGTGACTATTCGCTCGGCACCGTCTATGAGAAAAACTTTATCGGAAAATCTGCTCTTTTTTTCACTTAAAAGTTCGTCGATTTTGTCATAATCGCCTACGCCCGTAAATATGTCAACTTCAGGCATATCGCTCATAAGAGCCTCTTTGTAACGCTCGCTCAAACACCCCGCCATGACTAAAAGAGAGTCTTCTTTTCTGGCTTCATGCAAGTTAAGAACGGTATTGAGAGACTCTTGTTTTGCCGCATCAATAAATCCGCAAGTGTTGACTATGATGACATCGGCTTCAGCTGAGTTGTCGGTGAGAGTGAAGTTTTGGAGTTTGCCCATCATCACTTCTGTGTCGACGAGATTTTTGGTACAGCCTAGTGAAACTATGTGGAGTGTATTGCTCATGTTGCTACTTTTGTATGAAATTATCTTCGCATTATATCGTATAATGTGGGCATGAAAATATACGATATACTGATTTTGGGCGCAGGAGCGAGCGGTTTGATGTGTGCTTCGCAGCTAGATAAAAGATGGCAAGTGGGAGTTGTAGATGCAAATGCAAAGGTTGCCTGCAAATTAAAAATTTCTGGTGGCGGGAAGTGCAATTTTACAAATGTTCATGTTGGTGTGGATAATTTTGATGCAGATGCTGAGTTTATTGCTTGTGCACTTACGAGTTTTTCAAAGGATGCTTTGCTTGATTTTTTTCAAAAAAATGGTGTGCAATCGCTCATTCGAAAAGAGCGTTATTATTTTTGCAAAGAGAGCGCTGATGAGATTATAGATGTTCTCAAGGAACACACACGGCATGTGGAAATGCTTTTGGAGAGGAAGATTTTAAATGTGAAAAAAGTGGAAGATATTTTTGAGGTACAAACTTCAAAAGGACTTTTACAATCAAAAAAACTCATCTTGGCAACCGGAGGAAAAAGTTATGCAACTTTGGGTGCGAGTGAAATTGGACTCGACATCGCCAAAAGTTTTGGTTTACAAGTCAAAGAATTTTCTCCCGCACTTGTTGGCATGACGCTTCAAAAAGAGCAGTTCTGGATGAAGGAACTTAGCGGACTAAGTGTGTATGTTCACATAAAAGTTGAGGGTAAAATTTTAAAAGAAGAGATGCTTTTTGCGCATCGCGGTATCAGCGGACCAGCCGTTTTGTCGGCTTCGCTCTACTGGAAAAAAGGAAATATGAGCATTGATTTTTTACCCAATGAAGATGTTTTTAAGCTTATTCATAACAGCAATAAACTCCTCAGCTCCGTCTTGCCGCTTCCAAAGAGACTCTCTAAAGAGATTTTGAGTGCTTTAAATATAGAAGATGTAATGTGTAAAAAACTAAGTCCGCAAGCAAGCAAGCAACTCCAACGTATTCACAATTACGAATTTGCACCGGCTGGAAACTTTGGTTTTACAAAAGCAGAAGCCAGCCGCGGCGGGATTTTGACACAAGAGCTGAACCCTCAAAGTTTAGAAGCCTTGAAAGTAAAAAATTTCTATTGCATTGGTGAAGTAGTCGACGTCACGGGAGAACTCGGTGGCTACAACTTCCAGTGGGCATTTAGCAGCGGAGCAGTTTGTGCGCGGGCAATCAACAATCAATGAGATAAATATCGTTTGATGATTGCCGATATACAAACAGTTGATTAATTTTTACTTAATACAGAGTAATGTATAATCAGTTAAAGTGTGTTTGCGATTCTATTATTTTGACAACATTAAAGGCTTGTTCATGAGTGTATATAAAAGTTTAATATTTGGGTTATTTTTGGCATTACTGCTTGGACTTAGCGGATGCCAAGGGAACAATACAACGGGTGAGAATAACGTGGTTATTGATGGAAATACTACTTCTGTATATCCCAAGATTCGTCTTGAAAATCCAGAAATTACTCTTTCTCAAAATGGGGAAATGCTTACGATAAAAGTATTGGCATTTGGTAGTAATAATAGCACTTTAAATAGTGGAACAATCAAAGTAAGTTATCCACCGGAGATGATTGATGGAAATGTATCTGGGGGACGTTTTAGTGAAAATGAAGTAGATATCATAAATGGAGAGGCAATTTTTACTTTAGTAGGACCAAATCCATTAAAATCAATTTCTCCACTATCATTTATTTTTTCTTATAACGACACTATAAAAACGACCTTAACTGTAAACTATATTCCTGATATCCCTCACATAGTTTTAAATAATTCAACAATCAATATTACGCAAAATGGGGAAATTGTTACCATCGGTATGAATGTTTACGATAAAGATAATTCCCCGTATACAGGTGGAAACATCAAGATAAAATACCCTACGGCTGTCTTAAGTGGAAAAGATGTTGGAAATTTTAATACTTCAAGTGTTCCTGTTTTAAATGGCAAAGCCTCTTTTGTTTATACTGCTCCAAATCCACTCAATGGAAATGATACGCTCCTCTTTACGTTTTACCATGATGCACAACCTTTACTCTCTGAAACTGACCTTACGTTCAATATCACACCTGAATCAGGGCAAATCGTTCTTTCTAATTATCTCTTAGATGCGCTTTATGATACAAGTATGGGGCTGGAACTTACAAAAGGGATGATTTTTTTTATAGCAGATGATAAAAATGTCCGTTTAAATGATTCAAACATAACGTCAATAGTAGTGACTGTTCTCAATCCTTTAATCGCGACACTTGAAGATAGTAGCGGTAATACTGGCACATCCCTTACTGTCAATGGGAAGAATGAAGTGCAGATGAATGTCAAGACAAAGACTCTCTCGGGAATACTTCCAATTAAAGCAGAAGTTACTTTTAAAGATGCCAATAACAACACTCAAACACTGACAAGAGTATTTAATATAGTTGTCCTCTCAGGCCCACCAACGGCTATGAGTCTCTCCTATGCGGGGAGTGAGCAAAATGCAGAGTATGCAAAATTTATTGAAAATTGGGTGCTTACTGTTACAGATAAGTATAATAACCGTATCAACACTACTCCAGCAGTCGCCATGGGGATGATAGCTGGGTATACACAAAGTACTGCTGCGACATCAAATGTTGCAAATTATCTCTACTTTGACTCAGTGCCAGGCGATGGAACTTTGACTAATAGTACGATAGATACATTTAACTCTTCAAAAACAGTGTTTGGAAATGTTGACTTAGTAAATGATAAATTGGTGATTTTTGGTGGAAGTGGCTACCTCTTTGATACGTATGGAAAATGGGATATTGATACATTCACTAGTACGACACTTTCATTAAAAGATAATTACGATGGTGTAAATGTCAGTGGCTTAGGTTTTGCAGTAGGACACAACTTTAGAAATGAGACGTGTGAAGGTCATCCAGTCGTGGCAAACGTCTATGCAAAAGATGGAAATAACATACTGGGAGATACGGGAAGTATGATTTTGCAAGTGGAATATGACTACTATATGGTTGGTAAAAGTGTCGTACTTTGGACAAATATCATTGGTGAGACGAAAAATCAAGAGTCTAAACTTGGACTTGCAAAAAAAATTACTTTAAGAGCTAAGGGTTTAACTGGTGAGTCCTATAAGTTTAGTCAAGGTTTTTCTGGTGTCGTCCGTTTGGATGTTACCATTACAGATACTGTAGAATATTATAAAAATGCTAATTTCGGTTATGATGTTGAAGTAACAGGCGATGGCGTAAGTTCAAGTATTCAAGGTGACTCAATGAGTGGTGTAGGTAATAATATTAAAAATTGTACTACGAATGGAGGGATTGGATATGTGGATGTTGAAATTACAGCTCCTGCTCCAGTAGCTGGTGAAATAAAACTTCTCAATGTTTTACCAAGCTCAGAATTTTGATAAAAAAGGAAAAAGAATGAAAAACACAATGAAAAAAATACTTATTGCGAGTCTCCTTGTGAGTAGCTTGATGGCCGCAGATAAATCTCCATACTCTTTTGAGACCTTTTCTCTTGTAGGCATTGAGGGTGGTTATAGTAGTTTAGATGTGGATAAACAAACTGCTGGGGCGATAGCATCGACAACAAAAGAACATAGTTTTGGACACGGTGGATTTAAGATAGGTGCACAGAGTGAAAATTACAGACTCTTTTTAAGTGGAAGATATTACGATGCACAAGAGTTTGATTACATGACAACTCTAGGGGCAGAATTGCAGTATATGTTTAATTTCTCTTCTTTGGCAAATTTTTATTTGGGTGTAAATACAGGTTTGGCAAATATACGTTTTGTTGATGAAAATTCTATCTCACGAACTATTTCGGATTCGTATGTTGGAGCTGATGCAGGGTTTAATTTTCATCTTGGAGAGAGCGTAGACTTTGAATTGGGAGCGAGAGTTATAAATTTTCAAGCTGAAAATACAATCAACGGTGAAACGTACAATTTTGACAATATGATTACAGGATATGCAAGTGTAATTTTAAAATATAAAATGGATTAGAGAAGTTTTCTTAATTTGTTTTTCAATGAAGTTTAAATATTTTTAAAAGTATGGTGGTCACGAACAGATTTGAACTGTTGACCTCCACCTTGTCGAGGTGGCACTCTACCGCTGAGTTACGCGACCAAACTAAGACCAAAATTCTATCCAATAATTCTTAAAATAACACTACACTTTACTACTTTACGATACTTTTTATTATTTTGCAAATACACATACTTTTTATATATTTTTTAGGTTTATTGAGTGTATAATTTATCTATTCGAGATGTATGTTTTGTTTACATTTTAAAACTAAAAGGTAAATTATGGATTTAATTGAATTAGAAAAAATAGGATTGAAAAATCTTGGGAAGGTTTATCATAACCTTAGTTACAATAAGTTGATTGGACACGAACTCAGTAATAGTGAAAGTGCTCTAACTAAAACGGGTGCAAGTGCTGTAGATACGGGTATTTTTACAGGTCGCAGCCCTAAAGATAAGTATATTGTTGATCGTGATCCGTCGAACAAATACATTGCTTGGGGAGACATAAATAAGAAGGTTAGTGCAGAAATTTTTGCTGAACTTTTAGTTGTCGCACAAGAGCAATTATCAAACAGTGACGTTTACGTGACTGATGTTTTTTGTGGGGCGAGTGTCGCTTCAAAAAAAGCAGTGCGATTTGTTTCTCAAGTTGCTTGGCAATCTCACTTTGTTAAAAATATGTTTATTCGACCGACAGAGGTTGAGCTTGAAGAGTTTAAACCAGATTTTACAGTTCTAAACGCTTGTAAAGCAGTCGACAAAAAGTGGAAAGAACATGGACTTAACTCTGAAGTATTTGTTATGTTTGATATTGAAAATAATATATGTATCATTGGCGGAACTTGGTATGGCGGCGAGATGAAAAAAGGTATTTTTTCAATGATGAACTATTGGTTGCCATTGGTTGGCAAATTGCCTATGCATTGTTCTGCAAACGTTGGAAATGATGGCGACGTTGCCCTTTTCTTTGGTTTGAGTGGAACTGGCAAAACTACGCTCAGCACTGATCCAAACCGTGCCCTTATTGGTGATGATGAGCATGGCTGGGATGAGCATGGTGTATTTAACTTTGAGGGTGGATGTTATGCGAAAGTTATAGGACTTGATCCTAAAAATGAGCCTGAAATTTACAATGCAATTCGTAAAAATGCACTTCTTGAAAATATCGTTATGGATTATGAGGGAAATGTTGATTATGGTAATGGAAGAAAAACAGAAAATACGCGTGTTTCTTACCCGATAGAGCATATTGAAAATCATGAGCCGGGCTTAAGTGCGGGTCATCCTAAAAATATTATCTTTTTAACTGCTGATGCATTTGGTGTTTTACCTCCTGTTTCTAAGTTAACAAAAGAGCAAGCAATGTATTACTTCTTAAGTGGATACACAGCAAAAGTGGCGGGAACTGAACGTGGCATCACTGAGCCAGTAGCAGCTTTTTCTGCAGCATTCGGTGAAGCCTTTTTACCATTGCACCCAACTGTATACGCGAAACTTCTCGGCGAAAAAATAGACAAACATAAAGTAAATGTTTTCCTTGTCAATACAGGCTGGGTAGGCGGTGCTTTTGGTGTTGGAAAACGCATGAGTATTAAAGATACAAGAGCATGTATTAACGCGGTTCTTGATGGGACGATTAACAAAAGTGAGTTTAGAGTTACAAAAACTTTCCGTTTGAATGTTCCTAATACTCTTGGTGATATAGATCCAAAAGTTCTTTTTCCACGAGAAGCTTGGGAAGATAAGGTCGCTTTTGAAGCGGCACGTGATGGTTTAGCACAATTGTTTATTGATAATTATAAAAAATATATCTCTCCAGATCATATAGATTTTTCTCCTTATGGTCCAATCATAGGAAGCTAAAAAACTTATGTCACAAAGTATGGCAGGCGGAAACTTTTTCCACTTGCCGACTTTTTATTTCACTCTTTTTTTTGTCGCTTGCGTCAAATAAAACCACAAAGCTCCACCTAAAGTTACCAATATAAGTGGTGCAATCCATGGATTTTCTCCAATATTTTGAGCAATTGTTACAAGAGTGCTTCCAGAATAGTAACTTCCAAGTCCAATAACCAATGCCCAAATCGCTGAACTTATAATATTTAAAACTAGAAACTTTTGAAAGTCATATTTTGTAAGACCAATTGCAATAGGTATAAGAGTTTTTAAGCCATAAATAAATTTTTGAAATAAAATAATCCATGAACCGTATTTTTTCATCATGATATGTGAAAGAGCCAGTTTTCTTCTATGCTTTTTTATGCTCTCAATCATGACTGATTTTTGATATCTTGCCATATAAAATAGGAGTACATCGCCTAATGCATTGGCTAAAAAAGCTATCGTGATAGACAAAGTTAAATCCATTTTCCCCATAAATGAAAGCACTGCTGCTCCAATAAGTGCTATAAATCCACCTCCTAAAGAGTACAGAAAAAGCCCTATGTATCCGTATGTAGCTAAATTACTAAAAGTTTCTTCCATGTGTATGTTTTCCTATAATTGCTTGATTTTCATGATTTCATCACGAAGACGTGCTGCTTCTTCAAAGTTTAACTCATTTGCTGCTTTTTTCATTTGAAGCATAAGCTCTTTGGTTAGGGCTTTTCTCTCTGATGCCGGCATTTTATCCATTTTTTTGTGTTTTTGATAGAGTCCGCCGTGGTCTTCTACTTTAAGATTTTCATCTAGTTTGCGAATGGTTGTGGTTGGAGTAATTTTGTATTTTATATTGTGAGCCTCTTGAATCGTCCGTCTAGCATTTGTTTTATCGATGGCTCTTTGCATGGAGCCTGTTATTTTGTTGGCATAAAGGATAACGCGTCCGTTTTCATTTCTAGCCCCACGACCTATTGTTTGGATAAGTGCAGTCTCACTTCTTAAAAAGCCTTCTTTATCTGCATCTAAAATCCCAACGAGCGAAACCTCGGGCAAGTCCAAGCCCTCACGAAGAAGATTGATACCGATAAGAACGTCAAAGTTTCCAAGACGAAGAGAACGGATGATTTGGTTTCTCTCAATTGTGTCAATATCTGAGTGCATGTATTGAACTTTTATCCCTAAGTCTGCAAGATATTTAGTAAGCGCTTCAGCCATTTTTTTTGTTAAAACAGTGATAAGTACCCTTTCATTTTTAACAGTTATTTTTTTAATCTCATCATGAATGTCTTCGACTTGATTATCAGAGGGTCGTATCTCAACAATTGGGTCAAGTAGTCCTGTGGGGCGGATGATTTGAGAGGCTATGGTGCTTGACATCTCAAGCTCATATTGTGAAGGAGTTGCTGAAACAAAAAGGTAGTAAGGGGCTTTATTTATATACTCATCTGCCATAAGTGGTCTGTTGTCAAGTGCACTGGGGAGTCTAAAACCATACTCTACAAGCACCTCTTTTCTCGCACGGTCTCCTGCATACATGCCACGATACTGCGGAAGTGAAACATGGGATTCATCGACAATGACTAAGTAGTCTTTGTGATTGAGAGCAAAATAATCGAGCAGTGTAAAAGGAGCTTCGCCCGGTTTTTTATTTGTTAGAAGGCGTGAATAGTTTTCTACACCTTTGCACATGCCAGTTGTTTGGAGCATTTCAAGATCAAATTCTACTCTTTGTTTGAGCCGCTGATACTCCACGAGTTTGCCTTGTGTTTGAAAAAATGCAAGTCTTTCGTCAAGCTCTTCTTCTATGCGTTTTATTGCAATCGCCATTTTTTCTTGACTGACGCTAAACTGTGAAGTTGCATAAATAGTGAGTTTTTTGTGGTCTTCAAGGCGTTTATTATCTATGATGTCGAAGGTATAAATCGCTTCGATTTCATCGCCGAAAAATTCTATGCGGATGGCTTCTTGTTCAAAATAAGGGGGATAAATATCTAAAGTTTCCCCGTTTACGCGAATGTGCCCACTGTCAAAATAGGTATCGTTTCTGCTATATCCCATCTCAACTAAACGAAGCAGAAGCTTTTTTTGAGCAATCACATCGCCGATAGCAACAGACTGCACCATATTCTGATACTCCTCAGGGTCACCCAAACCATAATTTGCCGAAACGGAAGCTATGACAATAACATCATCATAGGAGAGGAGATTCGCGGTAGAAGAGAGCCGCATGCGTTCGAGTTCATCATTGATGGCACTGTCTTTTTCTATAAATAAATCTTGCCTTGGAATGTATGCCTCAGGCTGATAGTAATCGTAATACGATACAAAATACTCAACATGATTGTTTGGAAAAAATTGACGAAATTCACTGTAGAGTTGTGCAGCAAGGGTTTTGTTGTGTGTCATGATGATAGTTGGCATTTTTATATTTTCTATAACTCGTGCCATTGTATGTGTTTTACCGCTTCCAGTCACACCCTCAAGTGTTTGGTATCGATTTCCTTGAAGGATAGAATCTGTGAGCGTTTTTATGGCAGTCGGCTGATCGCCTGCTGGTTGATAGTCTGATACAACTTTAAAATTTGGTTCTTTTTTCATAGGCAAAATTATAGCTAAATGTAGAAAATGAGGCTTCACTTCAAGAATTGGACTGACATTGAGAAAATTGGTTCGGTCGCAGGGGAACATTTTGAGGAGTTTTGTTTATTTATCGTTAGTATACAAATACTAAAATATTTTTTTAAAAAAAAATAAGGAAACATTATATGAAATTAGGGACGAAAATAGTAGCAGCGTTTTTACTAGCTTGTACATTAGCGAGTGGACAAACTTTAGTAACAGTCAATGGAGTAGCAATATCACAGGCGGACGTAGATGATGCGTTAATGCAAGCAACGCAAGGGAGATTTAACCAAGTCCCAGAGGATAAACAAGCAGAGTTTAGAAAACAAGTTTTGGAACAGTTAATCGCAAAAGAACTAGTTTTTGATGATGCAAAAAAAACAGGTATCATAAAATCTAAAGAGTTTAAAGACGAATATATAAAAATTCAGCAAAAAGTTGAAAAAGAGTTAGCAATCCAAGTGTGGCAAAAACGTGAACTTGACAAAGTGAAAGTTGCTGAGAAAGAGCTCAAAGAGTATTATGATAAAAATAAAGAAGAGTTTAATGAAAAAGAGAGCGTTCATGCACGTCATATTTTAGTGACGACAGAAGATGAGGCAAAAAAAATTATCACTGAGCTAAAATCTCTTAAAGGCAATGAACTTCAAGCAAAATTTATCGAATTGGCAAAAACAAAGTCAACTGGACCTAGTGCACCAAAAGGGGGAGATTTAGGTTTCTTTGCTCAAGGACAAATGGTTCCAGCTTTTAATGATGAAGTTTTTAAAATGAAAGTCGGTGCGATTACTCTCAAGCCTGTAAAAACACAATTTGGTTTCCATGTTATTTATTTACAAGAGAAAAAAGCTAAAACTACAAGAGGATTTGCTGAAGTGAAACCTTTTATTGAGCAAAGAATAAAAATGGAAAAATTCAAATCTATTGTACAAGAAAAAATGCAGCAGTTACAAAAAACAGCTACTATCAATTAATTTCCTCTCATGACTTGCTCCCCCATCTCTCAAATAGAGTTAGAGGGGAGACTTTTTTTTGTCAAACGAGACGATTTAATCGATCCTTTTTTAGCAGGAAATAAATACCGTAAACTTTACGCGCTTCTACAAACCCCCAATCTCTCATGGAACAAAATCATATCATACGGCGGAACCCAGTCTAACGCCATGCTCGCAATCGCTGCTATGTGCAAAAGAAAAAATTGGGAATTTGTTTACTACACAAAGCCACTAAGTAAACTTCAAAAAGAGCAAAATGAGGGAAACTTTTTTCAAGCACTCTCTCTTGGAATGGGGCATGTGGAAATAGAAGAACCTTTTTATAAAGAGTTCGTTGCATCTTTAAGAATGAACTTGGAAGAAAAAACTTTTCTCATAGACCAAGGCGGAGCAGACAAAAGTGCCAAAGAGGGTTTGGAAGTTTTAGCACAAGAAATCAGAGCAGCCAATCCAGAGGTAAAATCTTTAGCAACTCCCTCGGGAACGGGTACAACTGCCCTTTATCTGGCATTGGCTTTGCCAGAATACAAAGTTTACACAACCCCATGCGTCGGAAACTCAGCATATCTCAAAGAACAAATGAGTGCACTTAGCCAAATTCCAAATAATTTAATCATTTTAGAACCAACAAAAAAATACCACTTCGCAAAACTTTATCCTGAATTTTTCCGTATGTATAAAAAACTCTTAGCAGGCGGAATCGAGTTTGACCTGCTTTATGCACCCGGCATGTGGCAAGCTCTTTTGGAACAAACAGACGAAAAAATTTTATATGTTCATAGCGGCGGAATGAGTGCAAATACAACAATGCTGCAAAGATATGCTAAAAAAATGCAACTCATTTGTGAATTGAAGCAAGCATCAGTTTAGTCTATAAAAATCACCGATTCTTCAAGAGTCACTCTTTGAGGTTGATAGCTATTTATTTTTGCATCTTTGTCCGCATAGCCTAAAACGATGCTGTAGAGAAGTGCCAAATTATCAGGAGTTTTTAATATATCCGCAACCACTTTGCCAAACTCCGTAGTAGAACCTTGCGGGCAAGAGTCTATGCCAAACTCTTGTGCGGCAAGTAAAATACTTTGCATATACGCTCCACAATCTATGAGGGCACCTTGCGCACCTTCGATATTTGCCTTGTCGGTAAAGACGAAAAAAACTGTCTGCGCTCCAAACCATCGAAAGTTGTCGTGCCACATTTTTACCCTTTTTTCATTGTCTTTTCTGTCTACTTCCATGAGCGTGTAGAGTCCCACACCTGTAGCAATTCTTCTTTTTTTATAGGGATTTACCCAGTTTACGGGATAGTATTGGATGAATTGGTCATGAGCAACACCTTCGTTCATTTTCGCAATGATGGCATCCCCGATATTTGTGAGCACTTCATGATTAGTAATTGCATAGACTATCCAAGGTTGCATGTTTGCTCCGCTAGGCGTTTGTGCCGCGGCATTTAAGATTTTTTCTTGAATCTCTTTAGGAAGAGGTATTGGAAGGTAGGAGCGCTTTGAAGAGCGCCCAGTAATAGCTTCTAAAATTGTAGGCATGTGAAAATCCTGATAAAATATATATTTTAAAATTATATAATAATTTGATTTAAAACGAAACATACACACAGATGACTAAGTAAACTTGACAATAAGTGACTCAATTTGATACAATAACTTTAAATATTTAATGAAAAGGATGGTCAAAATGAATAATATATTTGAAAAACTCACACACAACATGACACAGGCGATAGACTCAGCAGTTTCTCTGGCATTGCATAATAAAAATCAAGAGGTTGCTCCAATCCATTTTTTATGGGCTTTGCTTGCTAATTCTGACTCTATTTTAAATCAGATGTTTCGGAAGATGAATATTGACAAGGCGGCAATAGAATTGGATGTAAAGAGTTTAGCAAACAAACTTGCTACATCTTCCACGGTTTCTAAAGAAAACATCAAGCTTTCCCGTGAATTTGGTGCGACTATAGAAAACGGTGCGGGGCTTATGACAAAAAATGGAGACAACTTTTTAGCTGTAGATACCTATCTTTTGGCGAATTTAAAAAATCCTCCGTTTTCTACGGTCCTCTCAAAATATACGCAACTGATGGAACTGGAAAAAAATCTAGAAGCATCGCGTGGCGGCGCAAAAATAGAGTCGCAAAGTTCTGATGAGACATTTGAGTCTTTGGAAAAATACGGCATTGATTTAACAAAAGAAGCAGCAGAGGGGAAACTCTCTCCTGTTATCGGACGTGATGAGGAGATAACGCGCATGATGCAGATTCTCATCCGAAAAACAAAAAATAATCCTATGCTTTTAGGTGAACCTGGAGTTGGTAAAACAGCTTTAGTTGAAGGACTTGCTCAAAGGATTCAGAGTGGAAATGTCCCAACATCTCTTCAAAACAAAAAGGTGATAGCACTTGACATGAGTGCTCTTATAGCCGGAGCAAAATATCGCGGAGAGTTTGAAGATAGACTTAAAGCTGTGATTGATGAGGTGAAAAAAAGCGGCAATATTATTTTATTTATAGATGAGATTCATACTATTGTCGGAGCAGGTGCGAGTGAGGGAAGTATGGATGCTGCAAATATATTAAAGCCAGCCCTTGCCCGTGGAGAGCTTCACACTATCGGAGCCACTACACTTAAAGAGTATCGAAAATACTTTGAAAAAGATATGGCACTGCAAAGAAGATTTTTGCCTATTAACCTCGATGAGCCTACAGTAAACCAGTCGTTGCAGATTTTAAGAGGGATAAAAGAGCGACTTGAAGCACACCATAATGTCACTATTACAGATAGTTCTTTAGTTGCTGCGGCGAAACTCTCAGATAGATATATAGCCGATAGATTTCTTCCCGACAAAGCGATAGATCTTATCGATGAAGCTGCGGCGGAGCTCAAGATGCAGATAGAGTCAGAGCCAAATATTTTAAGTGCTGCAAAGAGAAAAAGTTCAGAGCTTAAAGTAGAAAGAGAAGCGCTTAAGATGGAAGAGTCCGCTCAAAATACTAAAAGACTTGGCGAAATAGTCAAAGAGCTCGCCGATGTCGAAGAAGAAGTACGAAGACTAGAGTCTCAATTTGCGACGGAAAAAAATGTTTTTGACCAAATTTCTACTATAAAAATTGAAATTGATTCTAAAAGAAGAGAAGCTGAGCTTGCAAAAAACAAATCAGATTTTAATAAAGCGGCTGAAATAGAGTATGGTGCTATTCCAGCGCTTATTCAAAAAGAAAAAAATCTCAATGCTCAGTGGGAAAAAATGCAAGAGGCTGGAACGCTCTTAAAAAATAGTGTAGATGAGGATGCTATTGCAAGTATTGTCTCAAGATGGACGGGCATTCCTGTGAAAAAAATGCTTCAAGGTGAGAAAGATAAAGTCTTAAATGTTGAAGACGAGCTTAACCGTGAAGTGATAGGACAAAGTAAAGCCACCCATGCAGTTGCACGTGCTATAAAAAGAAACAAAGCGGGTTTAAGTGATAACAAATCTCCAATTGGGAGTTTTTTATTTTTAGGACCCACTGGTGTTGGTAAAACGCAAACTGCTAAAACCTTGGCAAAGTTTTTGTTTGACAGTGAAGATTCCATGATACGAATAGACATGAGCGAATATATGGAAAAACATGCAGTCTCACGTTTAGTCGGTGCAGCCCCTGGATATGTAGGTTACGAAGAGGGTGGTCAACTGACAGAAGCGGTAAGAAGAAAACCTTATAGCGTTGTTTTATTTGATGAGGTTGAAAAAGCACATCCCGATGTTTTTAATATTCTGCTTCAAGTTTTAGACGATGGACGTTTGACTGACAACAAAGGGGTAACGGTTGATTTTACAAATACAATTATAATTTTAACATCGAATATTGCAAGCGATAAAATCATAAATAATCCCCAGTCAGAGGCATTAAATGAGATGGTCATGGGCGAATTACGTCAAGCATTTAAACCAGAATTTTTAAATCGCTTAGATGATATTGTAATTTTTAATGCTCTAGGACAAGAGCAAATTGTCGCTATAGTCGATATATTTTTTGCAGACATCGCGAAAAAAGTGCAGCAAAGAGGGATAGAACTTACACTCACACCACAAGCCAAGGCATATATTGCCGAGGCAGGTTTTGACCCTGTTTATGGAGCAAGACCCTTGAAACGTGCTTTGTATGAGATAGTAGAAGACCGCTTGGCTGATCTGATTTTAGAGGGGAAAGTTGTAGAAGGCTCGAAAGTGATATTTGATTTACAAAATGAAAAGATTCAAGTAACAGTGTCGCAGAGCTAAATGTAACCTTAACCGTGCTTTAAGTAAGATTTTTATACAATTGCGCTCTTAAAATTATAAAAGGATATGTCAATGAAAAGAACATACCAACCACATAGTACACCAAAAAAAAGAACTCATGGTTTTAGACTTCGTATGTCCACTAAAAATGGCCGTAGAGTTATAAACAGACGCCGTGCTAAAGGTCGTAAAAAATTGTCAGTTTAGGCGGATTTAATACGCTGAAACAGCATCGTGAGTTTCAGCATATTTATAACAAAGGAAAAAGTCAACACTCAGATAGTCTTGTGCTTTTTTTTCTTCCTCAAAATGAAGTTCACAGGGTTGGATTTACAGCTACTAAAAAAATCGGTAACGCTGTAGTCAGAAACAGAGCCAAAAGAAGACTTAGAGCTCTGTTTTGTGAATATTCAAAAAATCTCCAAGATGGCACATATATATTTGTTGCAAAGCAATCACTCTTTGATGCAGCGCACACTCAGTTGAATAGTGACTTTTTAAAAGTGCTGACTCGTTCTAAATCCTTCAAAGTAAATGCATAATGGTTCGATTTTTTTTACTTAAACTTTTATGGTTCTATCAAAAATTTTTTACACTTATTGGCTTTGGTAGTTGCCGATATTACCCATCTTGCAGTGAATTTGCCCGACTTCACTTTGAAAATAATTCCATTTCAAGTGCTTTTTACCACTCTTTTACTAGAATACTACGTTGTAATCAATTTTTTGAGGGCGGTATTGAGTATCCTTTACTTGATAAACTCTCTTGCAAGCCTAGAAATTTGGGGATTGATTCTATAAAATATTGGTTGGTTCCAAATAAAAAAAACCGTTTTTATATCATAAAAAATTTTTCATATAAAGGGTGACCGTGTTAGATAAAATGACATCTAATCAAAGACTAATGTTAGCAGTGGCATTGTCTATAGTATTTTTCGTAGCATATACTGCTATTTTTCCACCAGTTCAGCCAGAAATTGCAGATGCTCAAAAGAAGAGCCAAAATATTGAATTAAAACAAGACCAACAAAATGAAAAAGCGACTCAAACGACGGTTGAAGAAGCTTCGGGACATGCAATCTCTATAGAAGACCAAGTAGCTTCAAGTGCTTCCAGCACTATACTTACGGTTTCAAATAAAGATTTTATTTTAAAAATAGACACTTTAGGTCGTGTTTCGTCAAAAGAATTATTGCAAGCCAAATATAATGATAAAGAAGATAATCATTCACAGCTTATTCCACAAGCAGCTACAAAACCCCTTTTTGTACGATTTTTAGATGAAGCACTCAATAGTGAAGCTACAAAAGTTGCCTATAGTGCAAGTGCGAATGCAATTCTTCTTGATGATGCGCCTCAAAAAGTTATTTTAACTCAAAAATTATCAAATGTAACGGTTACAAAAGAACTTACTTTTTATCCTGATGGACATTATGACGCTGTTGTTTCTTTGTCTGAAGATAAAAGATATTTTATTTATTTAGGGCAAAGACCTGAAATAACTGAGCAGATGATGACAGTTTCGGGTGCGATGGTGTACACCGATGATAAAATAACTACTATTATAGAAGACGGGGACGCTGAGGGAAGAAAATCTTTTGCGGGTGTTGAGCTTATATCTGCTTTTGATCAGTATTCTGCAACGATAATGTACGATTTTTCAAAAGAGACAAACATTATTGTTGAGCGAGATAAAAATGACAATCCGATTATTTATTTTGATGCGCAACAAAAAATGAGCTTTAAGGGCTATATTGGTCAGAAAAACTATAAGGTTTTAGAATCGATAAACCCTGTTCTTGTCAATGCTATAGAATACGGCTGGTTTACTTTTGCTTCAAAACCACTTTTTCAACTTTTGTCATGGCTCTATGACATCTTTGGAAACTGGGGCTGGTCTATTATTGCGCTTACAATTATTATTCGAATAGTTCTTTACCCTTTAACGTACAAGGGTATGGTTTCTATGCAAAAAATTAAAGAAATTGCACCTAAGATAAAAGAGATTCAAGCAAAGTACAAAGGTGAACCGCAACGCATGAATGCGGCGGTCATGGATATGTACAAAAAACACGGGGCAAATCCACTTGGCGGTTGTTTGCCTATGCTTTTACAAATACCGGTATTTTTTGCTATCTACCGCGTACTTTTAAACGCAGTTGAACTTCAAGGTGCTCCTTGGGCTTTATGGATTACAGATTTATCAAGAATGGATACGTACTATATTTTGCCAATCCTTATGGGTGCATCTATGTACTACCAACAAAAATTGACTCCAAATAATTTTACCGACCCACTACAAGAAAAAGTATTTAAATTTTTGCCAATCATCTTTACCTTTTTCTTCTTAACTTTTCCATCAGGTTTGGTTCTTTACTGGTTTGTCAACAATCTTTTCTCAATTGCACAGCAATTTATTGTCAATCAACAATTTAAAAATGCTCATGATGCAAAAATTGCACTTCATAAGCACAATGAAACAAAAGAGATAACGGAAAAGAAAAATGATTAAGATAGCTGCAGAAACACTTGAACAAGCATACAAAGATGCTGCTGCTTTATTAGAGTGTTCCGTTACTGAATTAAAAATCGAAGTAATCCAGTATCCTAGCAAAGGGTTTTTAGGACTTTTTAAAAAGGGTGCAGTTATTGTTGCTGATAAAGAACTAAAAGAATCAAACCAAGTTGAAAAATTTGAAAAAAAATCTAAAGTACAAGATATACACACCACATCAAAAAGCGAACCTCTTAAAACACCAATAAAAAGCAAAACTCAAGGTGAGACTAAAACAGAAATAAAACCCCAAGAATCTGCTAAAATAAAAAAATATTCTCCTCCTGCGCAAGAACAAAAAGAACAAACAATGAGTACGCAAACAGTTCTAAATAATACGATATTGCCGACATCTTTTGTGAGTATTCAAGATGATGAAGATGAAGCAAATTATGAACCTGTTTATGCAGATGAATCGTACGAAAATGATATAAAAATTCCCAATTTAGCACAAACCGCGATAACTATTAAAGAAGAAATAAATAAACTTTTTGATTTAACATGTTTTTCTATTGATGAGATAGAGGTGAGTATATATGATGCAAATACTTTGCTGATTGAGTTTAAAGGTGAAGATGCTGCACTCCTTATTGGCAAAGAGGGGTACAGATATAAAGCCCTCTCGTATATGATTTTTAACTGGATTAATACAAAATACCAAGTACAACTTCGCCTTGAGATAGCAGAGTTTTTGAAAAATCAAGAAGAGGCAGTATCTCGATATTTAGTAAATGTTTGCGAAAATGTTGACAGAGACGGACGCGCGCAGACAAAAATTCTTGATGGAGTATTGGTTCAAATTGCACTGAGAGAGTTGCGAGAAATATACTCTGATAAATATGTCGCCATTCGCTCAACACGGGATGGACTCAAATATATTATTATAAATGACTATCACTCTAACTAAAAATGACTGATACTATAGCAGCCATTGCCACGGCAAACGGCATAGGCTCTATCGCCATCGTAAGAATAAGCGGTGATAAAGCCTTGCAAATTGCAAAAGCACTTACAAACAAAAAAGATTTTCACCCAAGATACGCAACGCTTACCAATATTTATAATCTACAAAATGAACTCATCGATGAAGCGATTGTAATTTATTTTCAAGCTCCCCATTCGTTTACGGCAGAGCATGTTGTAGAGATTCAGTGTCATGGCGGTTTCATCGTTGCGCAAAGCATTCTAAAAGCAACTTTGTCTCATGGTGCAAGACTCGCAGCCGCAGGTGAGTTTTCCAAGCGTGCTTTTTTTAATGGAAAAATTGACCTCAGTGAAGCTGAAGCAATCGCGCAGCTTATAGAAGCAAAAAGCCAAGATGCTGCGAAAATTTTAGCATTACAAATGAAAGGTTCACTCAAAGAGTATGTAGAGCGACTTCGTGATGATTTGATTCATATTCTTGCCTATTCAGAGGTGAGTATCGATTATGCCGAGGAAGATTTGCCGCAAGATTTGGTCGTACAGATACAAGCAAAATTGGACGAATTACGAGAGTCACTTTATAAAACTTTAGAGGCAAGTAAAGCCAGAGAAGGGCTTATGCAGGGGTTTAAAGTGGCAATCATTGGCAAGCCAAATGCTGGAAAAAGTTCTCTGCTAAATGCACTTTTAAATTATAACCGTGCCATTGTAAGTGATATCGCAGGAACAACACGAGATACAATCGAAGAGCAAGTAAAAATTGGAACACATCTCATAAAGATCGTCGATACCGCGGGCATCAGAGAGTCAATCGATGAGATAGAGCGTATCGGTATTGAGCGTTCACTTGAGGCGATTACTGCAAGTGATATCGTTATAGCACTTTTTGACGGTTCACGAGAAGCGCAGAGCGAAGATGTTAAAATTCTTTCACTTTTGGAATCTTATGCCAAAGATAAAAAAGTCCTTTTTGTAAAAAACAAGAGAGATTTAGAGCAAAAGTTTGACATGACAGACGTTTTGTTTGATTTGGAGTTAAACTCAAAAGAGAGTGTAAGTTCACTTATAGAGCGTTTAGAAACCATCATGGACATCACCAACACTTCTGATGAGATGATGCTTATCTCTTTGAGACAAATATCTGCTGTTGAAAACACCTTGATAAATATTGAAGAGGCTTTTCTTCCCCTGCAAGAGCAAGAACTTGAAATATTTTCTTTTCACTTAAATGAAGCGATAAAGGCTATGACATCCATTACAAGACCTTTTGAAAATGATGAGATGCTCGATAAAATGTTTGGCTCTTTTTGTTTGGGAAAATAAAAAAACTATGAAAACTATTGCTATAGATTTAGGACTCAAAAGAATAGGTTTGGCGTATTCCGCACATAAAGATTTAGTCACTCCGCTCCCTGCCGTTGTACGAAAAAATAGAAATCAAGCTTCAGATGAAGTGAAAAAAGTTTTGCAAGCCTGGGAAGTGGATGTTGTCGTGGTGGGCATTCCTCTTGGGGGAAGCAGTGAAGAAGAGATGAAACGCAGAGTTGCACATTTTATGAATCTTGTTGATTTTAAAGGCTCTGTATTTTATCAAGACGAAGCAGGCTCTTCAAAAGAAGCCGAGCACATGATGAAAGGTCAAATGAAACAAATCCGTGATGGGAGAATTGACTCCATTGCTGCGATGATTATTTTGCAAAGATATCTACATAATTTACGTTAATGCGTAATATTTGTCCATGTTTGAATAAATGTGTCCTTAAAGTTATTCTATAATGCTAAAATTCCAAAAATATAAATGAAAGAGAGAAAATATGAAAAAACGAACAAAAATTTTAGCTACTATTGGACCTGCATCTGATTCTTTGGATATGATTGAAAAACTCATAAGAGCAGGCGTCAATGTATTTCGTTTAAATTTTTCACACGGTTCTTATGAATACCATTCAGAAGTTTTAGAGAGAATCCGTACAGCAGAAAAAAATACAGGACTTTTAACGGGTGTCATGCAAGATATCAGCGGTCCTAAAATCCGAGTTGGAATGCTTGAAGAACCTTTTGCACTTTTAGAAAATGATGTTGTTGAGTTTGTTCAAGAGACTATTGTAGGAACTAAAATCTCAGAGAATACGTATAGAACTTGCATTAACCAGCCAGCAATATTGAAGCAATTGAAAGTGGATGATTATGTTTTTTTATACGATGGGATGATTCGAACTCGTGTTTTTGAGGCTTCAGCACAAAGTGTGAAAGTAAAAGTAGAAAATCCAGGGACACTCTCCTCAAGAAAAGGGGTGAACTTTCCAAATACGCGTTTGGGAATAGACGTTCTCACTGAAAAAGACCATAAAGATATGGAGTGGGGCGTAAAAAACAATGTTGACTTTATGGCAATATCTTTTGTTCAAGATGCAAAAGATATGATTCAAGCTCGTAATATTATTACGGCATTGAATGGCAATGTTGAACTTTTTGCAAAAATAGAAAAATTTGATGCAGTTGAAAATATCGATGCTATTTTAGCTGCGAGCGATGGGATAATGGTGGCCCGTGGTGATTTAGGGATAGAAGTTCCTTTCTTTGAAGTGCCTGCTTTACAAAAGATGTTGATTCGAAAAGCAAATGAGGCGGCAAAGCCTGTTATAACAGCGACGCAAATGTTGCTCTCCATGACAGAAAAAGAGAGAGCGACCCGTGCTGAGATTAGTGATATCGCAAATGCAGTTCTAGATGGAACAGATGTGGTTATGCTCTCAGAAGAGAGTGCAGTGGGACATAACCCTGTTTTAGCAGTTCAAACTATGGTGCATGCTATTCAAGGTGCTGAGAAAATATATCCATTCAATAAATTTAACACTTTTGCTTTGCGGGATGTGACTGACAGTATCAATGAAGCAGCAGTTAGGTTATGTGAAGATGTTCAAGCATGGGGAATTATAAGCTTAACTGCTTCAGGAGCTTCTGGACATAAACTCTCTCGCTACCGTCCTCGCCGTGATATTTATGCTGTGACACCTGATATGAAAGTGGCAAGATTTTTGACTATTTGCTGGGGCGTTGTTCCTGCATTTGTTATTGACAAAAACTCTTTTGGAAAAACGCTTCATGAAGTGATGCTTCAAGGAGAAGCAAGAAAGATATTGAAATTTGACAAAAATTATATCTTAACAGCTGGGGACCCTGTTGGTGTAGCGGGTTCAACAAATATGATTCGTATTCTTGGTCCATATGAGATGGAATATTTCAAGTCATTGAGTTATGAGGCTACTTGCTTAATATAAAAAGATTATTGCTCTCATGAGTAGATTCTAAAAATCTCTCTTTGAGTTCTCTATCAAAAGTAAGTAAAAAAACGTTTGAGTTTTTAAGTTTTAAATTTAAAAACTCTCCGAGTAAAACATCATCTGCAATATTTTTCCCATGACCACATTTAACAAAATGAAAAGATTGAAGCGTTTTTCCATAATCATATAAATTGGCTTCCCACTCCGATTTTTTAAGATAGAGTGAGTCGGGATTGGCGGCAAGATATATATTTTCATCCAAAAGAGCATAAGGCTCAATAACATCAGTAAAAATAGATCCAATACTTGAAAAATTTTCTATATCCCAAAACAAATAACTCTCTTGCGCCTTAGATTTATGTTTTTTATTGATAAGTTGTATCCGTTTAGCGATATTAAAATGGGTGTGTGCGGTGTCATTTGTCAAAAGGATAGAATTTTTTAGACTTTGCGCATCTTGGGTTGAAAAGTTTAAAATCTCACCCAATTGTATATAAAGGTCTAAGTTTTCAAGCTCCTCAGTTGCACCCCCTTTTTTATAGCTCTTGAGTTTTTGCAATTGAGTGTCGCTAAAGAGAAGTTTAACACTCATTGGCTCATGATTGGCGTATGCTTGTTTGGTTCTAAAAAAAATATTTTTTGCATCTCTCGTATCTGGAAGTTCAACAGAACCTCTGTATTTGTATTCAATCGTAATTTTTTGTTTATTCATGAAGAGATTTTATAGCAACTGAAAAAATTCTGCAGCTTCAAGCTCATCGTCGCTAAGATTTTCTTTTTGAAATAAAGGATCCTCGGATATGATTTTTTTAATCGTATTTTGGCAGTATTCAAACGCTATTTGAGTAGCTTGTGCATCGTCTTGTAAAAAGGCAAGTCCGCTGAACTGATATGGCTCTTCTTGTTCGATGCATAAAAGAGTCCCCTCACATTTGGATTCTAAAAGTTCAACTAAGGTTCTGTAGCTGATATTAAATTCCGTCGCATGCCAGCCTACCTCTTCAAGTTCCTTATTTGAAAACTCTGCAACTCCATCACCTGTAGTGTCATCGTAGGATGCTCTTGGTAAATTGACTCCGATAAGTTCCTGCCAGTTTGAGAAAGCTTTGATAAGCACTCTCTCTTCATCCTCAACGACCTGATAATTTTTACCAAGGATTGCGGTGATTGAAACAGCAGCTTTAGGGATAAGGGCACTTGTTTGAACTGGTGTATGTTTGCCTTTGTAGATGAGTATTTCCTTCTCTCCAAAAGGTTCATAAACGACTGCACCTTTTATGTTTATGCCAAACATTTTCGATGTATTAAAGGCTTGTAAGAGAGATAATTTGTCTGCAACAATAATCTCTTTAAATAAATTGAATTTTTTCATATTTTTCCTTGCTAGTTTGTTCGCATTATACAGATTCTCGGATTAAAAAAAATATTTCATAAGCTTTGACTAATAAAAGTTTTACATTATTTTAAGTATAATGCGACAAAATTTTGAGTCAATCCTGACTCTACACTATACAAGGAAATACAATGGCATTAAATGTTTACTACGATAAAGATTGTAATATTAACCTCATAAAAAGCAAGAAAGTTGCTATAGTTGGTTTTGGTTCTCAAGGGCATGCACACGCTGAAAACTTAAGAGATAGTGGTGTAGAGGTTATTATTGGTCTTCGTAAAAATGGCTCTTCATGGGCAAAAGCAGAAGCTAAAAACTTTAAAGTCATGACAGTTGCTGATGCAACTGCAGCAGCGGATATGGTTATGATTTTACTTCCTGATGAAAATCAAGCTGAAATATATGCGCATGAAATAGCTCCTAATCTTAAAGATGGTGCAACGATTGCATTTGGTCATGGTTTTAACATCCACTACGGACGCATTCATCCAGCAACTAACATTAATGTTACGATGATTGCTCCAAAAGCTCCAGGACATACAGTTCGTTCTGAATTTGTTCGTGGTGGCGGTATTCCTGACCTTATTGCTGTTGGTCAAAATCCAAGTGGCACAACAAAAGAGTTGGCTCTTTCGTATGCTTCTGCTATCGGTGGCGGTCGTACAGCGATTATTGAAACAACATTTAAAGATGAAACAGAAACTGACCTTTTTGGAGAACAAGCTGTTCTTTGCGGTGGTGCAGTTTCTCTTGTTCAAGCTGGATTTGAAACGTTAACAGAAGCAGGATATGCTCCAGAGTTAGCTTATTTTGAATGTCTTCATGAACTTAAACTCATTGTTGACTTGATGTTTCAAGGCGGTATCTCTGATATGCGTTACTCAATTTCAAATACTGCTGAATATGGCGATTATGTCTCAGGAAAGCGTGTTATTAATGAGCACTCAAAAGCAGCAATGAAAGAGATTTTAAAAGAGATTCAAGATGGAACTTTCGCAAAAGATTTTATCCTTGAAGGTAAAGCAGGGTATCCTCGTATGAACGCAGAGCGTAAAAATGCGGCGGCTTCTTTGATTGAGCAAACAGGGAATAATCTTCGCGCGATGATGCCATGGATTGGCTCAAACAAAATCGTAGACACCTCTAAAAACTAAAATAGCGACGCAACTGCTGCGTCGTTACGTTCGTCACGCACCTTGTGTGCGCTTCCTCGCTAGACTCCTTGCATTTGCATCACTCTTTTAGTTTTTACCTTTTTTCAACTTTTCAACTTTTCAACTTTGTTTTTCAACTTTGCTTTGCTTGTTGAACTTTGGCTTGTTTTTCAACTTTGCTTTGCTTGTTGAACTTGGCTTGTTGTTTTAGTGCGTAACATCTGTTATGATGTAAAAATCTTGTTGTATGGTTTGTATATCTTTTGTTCGCCAGTATTTTGCAAATCTTGATTCGCCGTTTTCATCTTTTCCATGGGTGAGCCATCTTTTCCATGGGGTTACTTGAAGTTTGGCTTGGGGAAGGAGTTCCTCTACTTGTGTTTGAAAAGTTTCAAATTTTACTTGTGAAGGGAGGATAATAATGCCGCCATTTTCTAGCCACTCTTTGAGGCTTTCTTTCGTATGAATGCCAACAATTTTATGTTGCACCCAAAAATTAAGGTATCCATATTCGCTCCATACATTTCTGTGGATGTTGTAGTAGCCTATAGGTTTTGTGATTTTATTATGCGTGATATACTCTTGCAAACCTCTCATTTCTTCTTTTCCAAAAGATTGTAAGAGGAGTCCTAGTAAAATATACAGAGGGACAAATGCAACAATTAATACTGCTGGACCTTTTTTTGATACTTGTTTTGAGAAATAAAATACAAACACAATACTAAAGGTTCCACCAAAAATCGCAATGCAGAGAAGCGAATTTGGCCAAAAGTCTGGCATGGGTGAAAAGTGAATCGTCATGGTAACGATGAGGATAGGAACGGCAGACAAAACAATAACGCTTGCTCTCATGAGCCACACATAGGTTTTTTCAAACTTTAAAGTGTAGGCTCTCCAGTAGAGAAGTGCAATGAGCCAAGTGGCACTTACAGTTGGTAAAGCGTAAATTTCCCCTCGATAAGGATGCATCACAAAAAAAGTGAGGGTTGGCAGGATGATTGCCAAAGCAAGTTTTACGAGTTTGAGCTCATTTTTAGTGAGGAGTGTTGATTTTTTTGAAAAAATAGTATAAATCGCTATAAAAAAAGAGAAGATTGATGCAAACATCCACGGTGCGAGATAGTAAGTAAAAACTGGAAAAAATGCACTTTGCCAAGGGACACCGTTGGCACCTTTACTGAGAGATTCTTTTATGATGTACGTTTGGATAAAGGTATCTCCATCTTGTATAAGGATGGGGAGATACCCGCCAACACCTACAAGAACCCCTGCAAAAAAGGCTATCCAAGTTATTTTTTCTTCTACTCTTTGTCGTAGTTGTGCTGTAAAAATCCAATAAAGAAGTACGCTTATGGCTAAAAAAATGCTGTAAGCAGGTGATTTTAACCATCCGACTAAACCGATGAGCGACCATAAAATTATCTGATCAATCGAGTGCTTTGAAGTGTCTACTTTATTTAAAAAATACATGATGATTGCATACAGGGTGACTAATTCCGCCTCCATTTGTGAGGCAAACATATGTGCATGGAGTCCGATTCCTGTTGCGAAACTTCCTGCATAAAAGAGCGCCCAAGATTTATCTTGTGTCTCTTTGAGGAAAAAATTATACAAAAAGAGCGTGGCGATGATAAGAAGAAAAAAATTCATATACAGTGTAGCAAACATACTTCCGCCAAAAATAAAAAAACCAATTCTCAGTAAAATAAAATGCAGAGGTCCTTTGTAGTAATCATGCTCTTGTGACCATGTTTGAACAAACCAAGAGCCACTCTCATGCATCTCAAGAGCCTGTGCAATATATGTTTTCTCGTCACCTGTTGTGCGAAGCATCATGTCCATTTGAAAAAAAAGATATACTGTGCAGATGAGCAACATAAGAATGATTTGTGGATATTTTAAGAGAAGGTGGTTGAATTTATTCATGGGAAGCCTTAGAGGAGTTTTTGAATCCGAATCAAAGTTGAGAGCAAAATAGCCTCCGTATCTGTATCTTTAGATTTCATTTTGAGCTCACTCTCTAAAAGCAACTCATGAAGCTTTGCATAAGTTGCAGGTTTTAGTTTGTGGGCTTGTGCAACTTTTTCTTCAACTACAAAAGAGGGAGGTGCGTATCCAAGTATGGCGAGTGCATTTGGAGCTCCGTTGATGCGCATATAAATATTAAACATGTAAAGTTGTGTTATGTAGCTTGTAATGCCTGTGAGGATTCGTATCTCGTCTTCGCCGTGATCAAGGAGATTTCTTAAATCTTGGGTAAAATCTTTTTTGTTCAAAATTTTCCGTATCAACGCCTCTACGCTGATTTCTGCTAAGCCAAAAACAAGATTGTCGATGTCTTTAATCGTAATCTCTTTGTCGTAGATTGAAAACTTTTCTATTTCATTACATGCAAGTGCTACGTCACCGTTTTGTAACTGCAGGAGATGTGAGAGAGAGTGTCTGTCGATTTTTACTTTTTTTTCGTGGGCTATTTGCATGACGATGTTAAGAGCTTCGGCATCTTTAGGATGGAAAAATCTCACGCTCATGGTGCTCTTTTTCGCAAAAGCATTTTTGTATGATGTATAGTCGCTTCCATAATAAGCATAAACTAAAATATTGTCTGCATTTTTTTCACACAAATCTATAAGCGCATCAACTTGTTTTTTATCTATTTTTTTTTCACTCTTGAGGATTAAAACATTTCTATCTCCAAAAAGTGAGGCCTGAGAGAGATGTGCTTTTGCAGAGTTGAAATCATACTCATCATGGTACAAAGAGAGCATGGAAGCATCCTCGATAGTGCTTACTTTTTTTGTATATAAATCAATAAGAAAGCTGCTCTCTCCAAAAAATACAAAATTGTTTGAGAGAGTTTTTTTTTGGATATGCCTCTCTAGCTCACTTTGGTTCATTACTCTTCTTCACTTTTGATGATGCTAGCAAATATTTTGGCTTTTTGTATGTCGACGCTCTCTATTTTGATGAGAACATCTTCAAAAAGGACTGGATTTTCATGGGCGGTGATAGTAAGTCTTGCACCCATGATAGTGTCATGAAGTTCTGCTTTTACTTCTGGCTCGGTTGCATTGATCCGTGCTTTGAAAATTTCATCTTTATGCTCATTTGCCCATCTTGCAAATTTTCTTGCCATAAATTCATTCTCTACAGTGCTGGCTTCTCTCTCTTTTTCGCTAATTGTCATACTCAGTACTTCTATGTTTCTCAAAACATAAGAGCTCTCAGCTGTGTCATTATTGTCGATGGCTTTGAGTAAACGATGGACAATGAGGTCGCTATAGCGGCGAATCGGTGAGGTAAAATGGGTGTAAGCCTCAAAGCCCAAACCAAAGTGACCAGAGTTTAAGGGCGAGTATCTTGCTTGCATTTGCGAGCGGATGATGAGTGTGTCAACTTCTGACTCAAGAGCCATATCTCTTGCTTGTTTTTGTATGTCAGTAATCGTCTCTTTTATGGTTGATTTGATATCAATGAGCATACCGATGCCAGCTAATTCTTGGTAGAGTATTTGAAGTTTTAGCTGATTTGGTGGCTCATGGATACGAAAAATACCTCGCTCAAACCTAGCAGCAGCTGCTTTATTCGCCAAAAGCATACAGTCTTCTATAAGCGCATGAGAGGGAGTTTCTTCAGCATACGTTGTGTGTGTAATGTTAGATTTTTCATCGATAAACATCTCTAGCTCTTTAGAGCGAAAATCGTACCCTATTTGAAGTCTTTGCACTTTGAGTGCATCGGTGATAGGCCTTAATTTTTTTAAATACTCAAAAATTTGGTGCTCGTTCTCTGTTTTGGCTTGCAATTTTCCTTCAAAAAACTCATCTATCTCTTCGTAGTTAAATCTTCTTTTTGAGTGAATAATTGCTTCAAAAACTTCAGATTTTGTCACTTTTAAAGAGGCTAAATCAAGTTTCATCTCAAAAACATAAGCAAGTCTATCTACATTTGGCTGCAGGGAACAGAGTGTTTCGCTGAGCTGTCGTGGAAGCATGGGAATGGAGCGATGTGGAAAATAGATAGAAAAACTTCTATAAATAGCTTCGTTGTCTATAGGTCCAAAGGGTTTGACGTATTCACTCACATCGGCAATGGCGACATAAAGAGTTGTATTTTCATCATCCCAGTAAATGGCATCGTCGTAGTCTTTTGCAGTGACAGGGTCGATGGTGCAAAAGGGGAGGTTTCTTAGGTCTTTTCGTTTTGGGTATTTGGAAGCGTCGACACTCTCAAATGAAGAGGCGATATCTAAAACTTCTCTCTCGAATGCGTCATGTTTGTTAAACTGTGCAAGGACGATTTTCTCATCTACAAGGGGGTCGTTGATGTTGCCTAGTTTTTCCATGACCGCATTTTCTTGGTTGTCTATCTTGAAAACATCACCAACTTCACAAACGAGAAGTTCCTCTTCGCTCAGACCTGCGCCAATTGCAAAGTCAGTTTTTAAGTCCACCAATAATTTGGAATCACCTTTTTTGATGATATAGGCAATACTGTAGCTTACAGCTCGTCCAAGAATCTCTACTATTTTTGCACGAGGCGCTCCACGAACTCCTAGAAGTCTTTGCGCTATGACAAGGTCGCCCTCTTTGGCGGTGGTCAAATCCCCTTCGCCTATGTACAAATCACGAATATTTTCCCCAATGACGTTTAAGTAAGCAGTTCCGTTTTGGACAAGCCCTAGGGTTCCGGCACGGTATTTTGAGTTGAATTTGTATAAATTGTCATGGAAGGTGAGATAGTTTTTGCTCAAAAAAAGATTGATATGAATACGCTCATCGGGACCAATATCTTGCTCACTTAACCCAAGGGTGAGCCTGATAAGTAAAGATTTCAATTATTGTTCGTCAAATTTTTGATGCTTTCTTCAAAACTTGGCAAATCAAGTTTATACTTTTCAATGAGCTTCTTTGCCTCATGAGCACTTGCTTCTGTGATAACTCCGTTAATAGGGACAGCTACTCTGACGACTTGTAAAATTTTTGCTGCTTTTTTATCAGATTCGTCCGCTTTTTCTGGGTCTAAACAGTGTCTTATAACGCTTACAAGACTCTCTTCAAATCTCCAATGCTCGAAAATTTGAGCACTAATTTCAGGAGTATCGATACCGATTACTTTTCTCTCTGCCGCTTCAACATCTTGAAGTTCTGCTAGTGCATCTCGAAAAGCTATTTGTTTGTTCTCCGCAATGATTTGTTGCGAGATTAAAACTTTTCCAATTTCAACTAAAAATGCTGCAGGGGATAAAACCCCAAGAAGTTTATTCTCTTTTTTAATGCACCAGCTTGTTATGAGCGCATGCTGTTTTTTAGAGAGTGCTGAGAACATATCGCTGTTGATGCCATAGGGAGAGAGGTCGAGTGTAAAACTTTTTTTCACTATTGATGCAAGGGCAAATCCTCGAACTGTCCCCATCCCAAAAAGTCCTACTGCTTGCGAAATTGCGTTGATTTCACGAGAGAAGCCATACAAAGGGGAGTTTGCAGCTTTTAAAATATCTGCAGTTAAGAGAGGGTCTTTTTCCAAGATTTTTACCATATCATTGAAGCTGCTGTTTGGGTCTTGGTAGACAGCTTCGATTTTTAGGGCAGACTCTGGTAAAGGTGGCAGTTGCTTGATTTTTTTTAGTAAGTCTTCAGTCATTATGCACTCTTTGAGTTTAATTTTTGTGAGCAATTATAGTGCATTCTAGTATAAAAAAAACTAAATATTTACAAAAAAGTGTTATTATTTTTGCAAATAACACAAGGAAAAAAAATGCAACGAGACGCGATGCTCACTCAGTTAGGCTATGTTCCAAACGATGCACTACTGAGTCAACTTCAAAAAATAGAAGAAAATACCCTTGGATATGAAAAAATTCAAAAGCATATTATGGACCTTCATGATGCCCTAAAAGTGGATGGTTCATGTGTTGTTATGTCAAATACAAGAGACAATTTTAAGATAAAAGTTGATGCGCCAAGCATCGAAATAGCACAAGAAGCTCATGAGAAAATTCAACATTTCAGTGAGAAGTTTAAAGTAGATGTTGAAAAAGTAGAGAGTAAAAATGCTTACTATATCTTGGGTTTTTCACACTAAAGAGTTTTTTTGAAAGAGCCTATGAGCCTCGAAGGCTACGACCTTTTAGTAAAAGAATTTAAGTATTTGTTAGAAGTGCAAAAGCCTGCTGTAGCGCAAGAAAAACTTGTTGCCGCGGCTCAAGGTGACAGAAGTGAAAATGCCGACTATCATGCTGCAAAAGAGAAACTTCGCTTTATAGACAAACGTCTTTTTTACCTCAATGCATTTATCCAAAAATCACAAATCATAAACCCCGCGCTCTTTTTACACACTAAAGTGAGTTTTGGAAGCACGGTGAGACTTGTAAACGTAGAGACAGAGGAAGAAGAAACGTACACTTTATGCGGAGTTTTAGAGTCAGAACCTCAAAACGGACTTATTTCTATCCATGCACCACTTGCAAAGGCGATGATGGGCAAAGCGGTAGAGGATACTTTTAAAGTCAATCTTCCACAGAGTAAAAAAGAGTACGAAATTTTACAAATCCAGTATATCAATATTTTTTCATTGAAAAAAAATATAAGAGACACCAAGGACTTCGCTTTTCATTAAAACTCTTTTTACAGCGAATTTGCTATAATCCCCCTTTAAAACCAAAAATTATATTTTAGGAAACTCCCGTGAGCCAACAATTACCAGACATCCAAAAACAACTAGCCAACCATAAACTCTCATCAGATGATTATAAGCATATAAAAGAGATTTTAAAGCGTGAGCCAAACCTTGTAGAGTTAGGTATTTTCTCTGCCATGTGGAGTGAGCATTGTTCGTATAAATCATCTAAAGTTCATTTGAGTGGTTTCCCGACTAAAGCTTCGTGGGTTATTCAAGGCCCTGGTGAAAATGCTGGAGTCATCGATATCGGTGATGGATATGCGGCTGTGTTTAAAATGGAGTCACACAATCATCCATCGTTTATAGAGCCGTATCAAGGTGCTGCTACGGGAGTTGGGGGCATCATGCGCGATATTTTTACTATGGGTGCGCGCCCTGTTGCGAACTTAAATGCTTTACGTTTTGGCAACATCATGAACGATGATAAAGTCTCTGCACACCAACGCTATTTGGTTCGCGGCGTAACGGCTGGCATTGGCGGCTACGGCAACTGCATGGGCGTACCAACTATTGGCGGAGAGACAAGTTTTGATGAGTGTTATAACGGCAATATTTTAGTCAACGCGTTTACTCTTGGCATTGCAAAAAGTGATGAGATTTTTTACGGCAAAGCTGAGGGAACAGGAAATCCGGTCATATATGTCGGTGCAAAAACAGGTCGTGACGGTCTTGGCGGTGCGGTTATGTCGTCTGATAGTTTCACTGAAGAGTCAAAATCTCTTCGTCCGACCGTTCAAGTCGGTGACCCTTTTACTGAAAAACTTCTCCTTGAAGCGTGTTTGGAACTTTTCAAAACTGATTATGTTATAGGCATTCAAGATATGGGAGCCGCTGGTCTTACCTCTTCATCGTTTGAGATGGCGGGACGTTCTGGTTCGGGGATGATTATGCACTTAGACAAAGTTCCCGCTCGTGAGCAAAACATGACTCCCTACGATTTTATGCTCAGTGAATCGCAAGAACGTATGCTTTTATGTGCCAAAAAAGGCTCAGAACAAGCCATTATTGCTATCTTTGAAAAATGGGACTTAGATGCGGCGGTTGTGGGCGAAGTAACAGACACGGGAAATATGGAACTTTTTTGGCATGGAGAAAAATGTGCCGAAGTTCCTGTCGCACCCGTGAGTGAGGAAGCCCCAGTTTTAAATCGTCCTATGACGCGTCCTGCGTATTTAGATGCACTAGCCTCTGTGACAATAGATGATTTTGAAAAAGTACCAAATCAAGAGGCATTTGAGACGCTTACGAAGTCTATGGAAGTGGTTGATAAAGCGTGGATTTACACGCAGTATGACTCAATGGTGCAAACAAACACAATCAAAAAAGGCGGCATGTTGGACGCTTCGGTTATTCGTGTAAAAGAAAATGGCAAAGCGCTCGCTATGAGCGCAGATTGTAACGTTCGTTACTGTTACATTGACCCAAAAGGCGGAGCTGCCGCAGCTGTTATAGAGAGCGGTAGAAATGTCGCCATGAGCGGTGCGCGTCCACTTGCTATTACAGACTGTTTAAACTATGGAAATCCTGAAAACCCTGAAGTGATGTGGCAGTTTGGACAAGGGTGTTTAGGGATAAAAGAAGCCTGTGCAGAGCTTACGACTCCCGTTATCGGCGGCAATGTTTCACTTTACAACGAAACAAACGGCATATCAGTTTTTCCAACTCCTTCCATTGCAACGGTCGGCGTAAATGATGACCAAAACAATGTTTTAATGTCAAGCTTTCAAGGTGAGGGCAATGCACTTTATTTGGTAGGTGAGTCACAGTCAGAGTTTGGCGGCTCTTTGTACATGAAAGAAATCTGTCATAAAGTTGCCGGAATGCTTCCTACGATCAACTACAAAAATGAGTTGGCACTTTGGGATTTAGTTATTGAGGGCAATAAAAAACACTTGTTAGAATGTGCAAAAGATGCAAGCAGTGGCGGTGTCGCCATCGCTTTGGCTAAAATGGCTGCAACTTCGGGACTTGGCTGTGATGTTGATATGAGCGTTGAAGACGAACGTGATATTTTTGCAGAGAGCATGAGTCGAGCTATTATTGAAGTAAAACCTGAAAACTGTGAAGCTTTTGAAGCCATGTTAGATGAGAGTATGGCGGTTGAGAAAATCGGAACAGTCGGCGGAGACACTGTTGTCATCAACGATGTGACCATGAGCATAACGCAGTTACAAGATAATTATTTCAACACATTTAAAAGAGTCATCGAGCGAGACCTTTAAACACATTTTTAACTTTCCACATACCAAGATGTTGGCTTGTGGAAATTTTCTTCTCCTTATTTTCCAATCTCTTGTCTATTACTTTTTAACACGCTTAGATATAGTTGCCTCATAATTCTTCTTTTGGTCCTATCAAATAAGATTGTATTTATTTTAATTGAGATAACATACGCAGATATACTCAATAAAAAGGGGTTTGTATGAAGTTCCTTCGTATAATTTTAGCACTTAGTGTTACTGCTTCCATCGTGGTTGCCGGCGGTAAAGAATCAGCTATTTCTTTAGGTTTAAATGCAAGCTCTAAAGCAATTCAGCAGTGGGAAAAGATTTTTGAAAAAGATGAAAAAATGGCAAAGTTGGGCATAGATAAATTATCTCCTGCAGATAAAGATGCTCTAAAACAATATTTAACAAGTCATGCTGCGGATTCTGATCATCCTGAAGCGGCTGGTATGTAATAAAAGGAATTGTAGATGACAAACATAATCAAACTAAGCTTGATAGCTTCATGTGTTGCGATGTCGCTAAGTGCGACAGATACGAATACAGACTTATTAAATAAAATGGATGCTATGCAAAAACAAATAGATGAGCTCAAAGCTTCACAGTCTAATGTTAAAGATGAGATGGAAGAGCGCATTGACGGAATTGAGACAAAAACGATGGTTGATAAGATTGAGTTTGGTGTTGAGTTTCGAACACGTGTGGACAATTTTGAAGTTCAAAATGCCGCAGGAGATGAGTACTCAAATACAAACGTATGGTCGAATCGTTTAAGACTTAATATGAGTTCAGATGTCACAAATGATATGAAATTTACAGGTCGCTTAAGTATGTACAAAAACTGGGCAGATACAGGCGATACTTATTTATATTCAGGGCAAGACCCAATGCAAGCAAGACGTCCTTCTGATAGTGGTTTATTTGTAGAACGTGCTTATGTTGACTGGACTGTTTTAAGCGGTGAAGTCCCTTTTGTTCTCACTATCGGTCGTCAACCAAGTTCTGATGGACCATCCCACCAGTTTAAAGATAACACAGTTCGTAAAGCAACCTATTCAGCTCTTAGTTTTGATGGGGCTGCAGATGGAGTAGTGGCGACGGTAAATTTACAAAAAATAAGCGGTGTGGATGCTATGGCTCTAAGGGTCGGTTATGGCAAAGGGTATCAGGCTGATACAAGTTATACCTATGTTGGAAACTCAAATACTATCAATGATTCGGATGTTATCGGTGCTTTTTTTGATACCAGTTTGGGATTAGAAGGATCACTTTTACAACTAAGCGCAGTGAAAGCGATAGACGTAGTTTCTAATGTTCCAGGAGATAACCAAACAATCGGTGATGTTACCCTTTATACCGCGATGGTAGAGTTTACAGATGTTGCTAACAGTGGAGTCGATATATTTGCGCATTATGCGATTTCTCAAGCTACGCCAAATGGTGCGTATTCTTTAATGAATCCTTTAAGTGCTCCAGGTTTAACGAACCCTCCTTTAGGTTTGCTAACAAGTACTCCTGGTGATACAGAGCAAAAAGATGGTTCAGCATATTGGATTGGTGGGAGATATACGGTTCCTTTTGAAGCGATGAATAACCCTCGCATCGGTGTTGAATACAACCATGGAAGCCAAAACTGGTTTAGCTTTACGCAAGGCTCAAATGATTTAGCGAATAAACTAGCAACGCGTGGCTCAGCTACTGAAGTTTACTATATTCAGCCTATTAACCGTTACGCTCATCTTCGCGTAGGTGCACAGATGATTGACTACGAATATACAGGAAGCGGCTACCAAATCGGAGCACCGATGAGCATGAGTGATGCTGCTATGTATAATCCTACAGCGCTTGACAAACTAACAAATTACTATTTACTATTTAACTTAGCATATTAGTAAAATATAAAAAAAGGCACAAAGACCATGATAGACTTTATTGATGGACTGAGCGTTAAATTTAAAATTCAGAGTATAGTTTTTTGGGGTCTTTTTTTCTTAAGCATTACGACATTTATTAGTTTTAGTGCTTTTAATGCATCGAAAAATCAGTTTGAACAACTTAAAGCACAAGAGCTTCTTCTTATAGAAGCTTCAAATGCTATAGGTGAATCTATGGCCTCTTTACAAAATATTTTTTTAACAGCGGCCTCTTCACAATTAGCACTTCAAAGTGATTATAAAGATAAAAATAAGAAAATTCAAGATGAGATTGGGGTCTCAATTGAGAAGCTAAAGCTCTTATCAAAAGATGAAAAATTTGCTAAGCTTGGCGTTTTGGTTGAAAATATTGAGCTTAGAACAAAAGCTCTTGGGACAATCGGCGTTGGCATGGTTGGTGATTTTACTGATGCAGATGCCGACTCTGAAGATAAAATCGATGCTATAAGCTCTTATAACTCTGTGGCGATGAAAGCTAAAGAAGAGCTTGATCATCTTGTAGATTTTTCAAATAATTCACTAAACAATCAAATGGTTCAATTTGGTGAGGACTTGAGTATAAGTCAAACTGTAGTTATCACGATTGCTATTATTGCCTTCTTTTTAGAAGTTTTCTTCGGTGTTCTTTTTGGGATTCTTATCAATAAATCATTAAAAAATTTAGAGCAAAGTGTAGAAGAGATAGAGAGTAAAAAAGATTTTACTTTTTTGAAAAAAATTACTGCAAAAAATGAAATTTCAAGTATCTTTCAAAGTTTAAATAGTCTTATCTCTTCTACAAGAGATGCCATGATAGAATCAAAAAACAGTGCTCAAAATAACCAAAATATTGTAAAAATGCTTGAGACAAATTTTATAGAGATGTCTAAAAGTATGGACAATACTGCTAATATTGTCCATAATGCAACAGAGTATGGAACGAGCACTGTTTTGATGATTCAAGAAGCAAGCAGTGATGCGGATGTGGTTCGTAAAGACATCGCAAAAGTGAGCCAAATTTTGGAAGTTGCGAGCAAAAATATAGTCGCTATGATTGATGAAGTGCATAAAAGTGCTGAGGTTGAGATGGTTATCGTGGATGATTTATTTCGACTGAGTAATGATGCACAGCAGATTACAAATGTACTAAGTATCATAGGTGATATCGCAGACCAAACGAATCTTCTTGCACTGAATGCGGCAATTGAGGCTGCTCGAGCCGGTGAGCATGGGCGTGGTTTTGCGGTGGTGGCAGATGAAGTGAGAAAACTCGCTGAACGTACGCAAAAAAGCTTAGGGGAAATCAATGCAACTGTGAGTGTAATAGTTCAGTCCATCAATGAAGTAAGTGAAAAAATGGGCTCAAACGCACAGAACATCCAAAAAATCACCAATATTTCATCTGCAGCTAGAGACCAAATAAAACTGACGGTTGAGACCATGCATGAGACTTCTACTGCGATGAATATCTCTTTGGATGCGTTACATAAAACTGGAGGGAGTACGACAAGTATCATTGAAAAAATCGCTCAAATCAGTGTTGAAGTTGAAAAAAATGTTACAAATATAAATGTGATATCAAATGAAATTAGCTCTCTTGAAGACAATGCCGTTACTTTAAAAGAGAAACTCTCTCTCTTTAAAACTTAAGGCTCTTTGCCTTAAGCCTCTCTTCATAAACTCATAATCTACTTTTAGTTAAAATCACACAATTTATTTTCACGGAGTTGCAATGAAAAGAGCATTAGTAAGCGTAAGCGATAAGAGCGGCGTGGTTGCGTTTTGTAAATCACTCGTAAGAAACGGTTACGAAATAATTTCAACAGGCGGGACATATAAAATTTTAGTCGATAATGGTCTTGCTGCGATAGAAATCGACGAAATTACAAAGTTTCCCGAATGTTTTGAGGGGCGTGTAAAAACCCTTAATCCTTATGTTCATGGTGGCATTTTGCACCGTCGTGACAAGCGCTCACACCTAGAGCAAGCCAAAGAATTGGGCGTGGAAGCGATTGATTTGGTGTGCGTCAATCTTTACCCGTTTAAAGCAACGATAGAAAAAACAGATGATTTTGAAGCAATTATAGAAAATATCGACATCGGCGGACCTGCTATGGTTCGCTCGGCCGCTAAAAATTTTGAGAGCGTTATCATTGTAACAGATGTCAAAGATTATGACGCGGTCATCGACGCCATAGAAAACGAAAAAAACACAGCAGAATTTCGCCGCGGTTTTATGATAAAAGCGTATGAGCATACGGCGGCGTACGACTCCATGATAGCCAACTACATGAACGAGCGTTTCAACGGCGGTTTTGGTGAAAAGCAGTTTATAGTCGGTAACAAAGTCATGGACACGCGTTATGGTGAAAATCCACACCAAAAGGGTGCTTTATATGAGTTTGACAAACACTACTCAGACAATTTCAAAACACTCAAAGGGGAAGCGAGTTTTAACAACTTAAACGACTTAAGCGGAGCGGTTAAAATCGCTTCAGCATTTGGCGATGAAAATGCAGTTTGTATCACAAAACATGGAAATCCATGCGGTTTTGCCATCAAAGATACACTTTTAGAAGCGTATGAAGAAGCACTCAAATGTGACCCAGTTTCAGCATTTGGCGGTGTTGTGGCAGTCAATGGCGTAGTAAATAAAGAGTTAGCTTTAAAAATGAATGAGATATTTTTAGAAGTTGTCATCGCCGGGCGTATCACAGAAGAAGCCCAAGAAGTTTTTGCCACAAAAAAACGGATTAAACTTTTTGAGATGGGAAGTGACAAGTTAGTTTTAGCAAACGACGCAAAAGACTTCAAGCACATAGATGGCGGTTTTGTTTTTCAAGAAGCTGACAAAGTAGGCGCGGATGAAGTAAAAAATGCAAAGCTCATGAGCAAAATCAGTGCAACTGAGCAAGAGATGAAAGACATGGAAA
>JFJP01036983.1_pt1 | contig 74624 bp, 68 predicted proteins | sample 431651 | NCBI WGS metagenome assembly JFJP01 (sample SAMN02602958, study PRJNA72255) | Microbial mat metagenome, whole genome shotgun sequencing project. | biome: fresh water; feature: sink hole; material: water; isolation source: purple microbial (photo- and chemosynthetic) mats found in... | reverse complement strand
CCCAGGGTCCATTCCGTCCGGGTTCCCTGTTTGATCACCGACCAGACCGCACCGTAGAAGAGGTTATCGAGCCACTTCCGCTGTACGATATCCGTTTCTGTGATAATGGGGTCAGAGGGGTACATGTCTGAAATACCGTATTCAAACGGGTTGATATCGCTCTTTTGCTCCTCATAATATCCCTTGCCTGTTGTCAGGTGGAGCCCGGTGTTCAGGCTCACCCTTCCCGGGAAGAGGTGTGTATGAAAGAGGTGATAATGATTCTGTGTATAGACATCCGTCTCATCCTCGTAGTATCGGGTCACGCCGTTGGCATCAACATACTCGCCGGCAGGGTTGTATCTCCTGTTCTCAGGCAGCACCTCTGCCGGCACGCCCCACCAGCTGATCCCCGTTTTCTGGTCGCCGGTGATCACGTTGAAGCGGATCATGTCCGACGGGGCTGACCATATTCCTGATACCATCGCAGAGCGAATATCAGCTTTGCTATGTTCGACATAGCCGTCACTGTATATGTTCGAGGCCCGGATCATCATGTTGAACCGGTCGCCAAGCATGCCCGTCCATGCTTTTGCCGAGAGCCGGGAGGTATTGAACGAGCCGTATGACATATCAGCCGAGGCGCCGGCCTCCGATGGAGGCGTCATGCTGCTGATGTTCACGGAGGCGCCGAAGGCCCCTGCACCGTTGGTGGATGTGCCCACGCCCCGCTGTACCTGGATGCTCCCGGTGGAGGAGGCCAGGTCAGGAAGATCGACCCAGAACACCTGCTGCGATTCAGAGTCGTTGAGCGGTATGCCGTCAAGTGTGATATTGATCCTGCTGGCGTCGGTGCCGCGTATGCGAAGTGATGTATAGCCTATGCCGGTACCGGCATCAGAGGTCTCCACCACCGACGGTGTCAGCGACAGCAGGAAAGGTATGTCCCTGGTCATATCCCTCTCTCTCAGCTCTTCATATCCAACGGTGCTGTGAGCAACAGGAGTGCGGGCACCGGCGCGACTGCCCCTGACGATCACCCCTTCCGCCACAAAAAGGGCCTCCTTAAGCGACACATCCACCACGGCCGTTCCGGAGAGAGCCACCAATGTATCAATTGATTCATAGCCCGTAAAGCTGAAGCGGAGAGCATACGACCCGACCCGGAGTCCGCGCAGTGCATATTTGCCTTCATTATCAGCAGCCACCCCTGTACTGAGACTCTCAATCACAACTGAAGCTCCTGCCATGGGGATGCCGGATTCATCGGTGACCCTGCCTGTGATCATCCCCCCGTGACGCTGGCCTGACAAAACCCCGGTCAAGAGCAGCATAACTGAAATGAATAGATAAACCTTCCTCAACATATCTCCAATAGTTAAATTAAACATCGTCACATGCGAGGGTGTTCAGACAAGACGGAAATGATTACTCTCTTTCCCTACGCCGGCATTACCCGGATCAGGTTTTAAGGGTATGATCTCAGCCTGTTAAGTTAGGCACCCCGTAATTTGACACCACAAATATACGACAGATTAAGATAAAAAGCCAATAAAAGAGGGAGAAGCGGCAGAGGCTCATAATTATTATATTTGTCAACGGAAAGAGGGAAGAAATGGATGAAATTCTGAAAAAGCTCAGATATAAGGATCAGGTGCGGATAGCTGTTCTGAATGCTCCTGAGGAGTTCCGCAACCGAATCAGCAGCCTGTTGCCCGGCGTGCAAGTAGACACTGAGATAAACGCACGGTACCTGTATGAATTTATGATTGCCTTTACTCCGGCCTCCTCAGATGTGGAGAAAATAGGGCCGGCATGCATTCACAACCTGAGTGACGACGGTAAGCTGTGGATGGCGTACCCGAAAGATCGTTCACGCAGAAGCGCCGCAGACATCAACCGTGAACACGGTTGGAACAGTGTTGAGGAGACAGGCTTCAGGCGGGTTAGCCAGGTGGCAGTTGACAATGACTGGTCGGCCGTGCGATTCAGAAATGCCAAGTATGTCAAATCCGGAAAATAAGCCGGCTGATGAAAAAGTTACTGTTTACGTTAGGTTGCATAGCAACTTTAATCTCCTGTTCAAGGGAGGATGTCACTGAGTATCACCACGGCAGGGTAACGTTTCCTGTTCAGCCCGGCCTGGGAGCAAAGGAGGCAATGGCTGCCCGCGTAGTGCCATACCCCCGCCAGCTTGAATGGCAGAAGCTGGAGATGACAGCCTTCATTCACTTCACCATAAATACCTTCACCGGGAAGGAGTGGGGTGACGGGGATGAATCGCCGGAGCTGTTCAACCCCTCTTCTCTTGACGCAGAACAGTGGGTAAGGGTGCTCAGTGATGCAGGCATGAAGATGATCATCATCACAGCCAAACATCACGACGGTTTCTGCCTGTGGCCGACAAAGACGACTGATCACTCGGTGGCTTCAAGTCCATGGAAAGAAGGGAAAGGCGATGTTATCAGGGAGCTGAGGGATGCCTGTGACAGGCACGATATGAGATTCGGGGTATACCTGTCTCCCTGGGACCGCAACGCAGAATGCTACGGTGATTCCTTAGCATACAACAGATTTTACATGGAGCAGCTGACAGAGCTGTTAACCTGGTACGGGAAGGTTGATGAGGTGTGGTTTGACGGTGCCAACGGCGAAGGAGCTGACGGGCGCCGGCAGGAATATGACTGGCAGGCCTATTATGACCTCATCAGGAAGCTGCAACCGGATGCCGTCACCGCAGTCATGGGGGAGGACGTAAGATGGGTTGGCACAGAGACCGGTTACGGCCGCGAGACGGAGTGGAGCGTGACCGCGCTTGCGCCCGGAGGCACTCCCTCCAGCCGTGCAATAAACGATGCACTAAGACTGACTCCCATGTCAGCGGATCTTGGCAGCAGCACCCTGCTGCAAAAAGCGGATAATGTCTACTGGTATCCTGCCGAGGTGGATGTGTCAATCCGCCCGGGTTGGTTCTGGCATGCCTCGGAAGACAGCCTGGTAAAGGATGTTGATAAGCTGGCAGATATCTACATGAGCTCCGTCGGCCGCAACGCCGTGCTGCTGCTCAACGTGCCGCCTGACAACAGGGGGCTGATAACAGACCATGACATCCGTAGTCTCATGGGACTGAAGGCATGGATCGATGGCCTTTATGACACCGATCTCCTCAACGGGGCAAGGCCCTACGGCCGGGGCAGCTCAGGAGCGATAGACGGAGATAACAGCACCTCATGGAGGCCGCGCCGTGACCGCACAGCCTCATTCGTTCCGGCGATAGCCGCAACCTTTAATGTGGCTATGCTTCAGGAAGACATCAGCAGGGGACAGAGGGTGGAGAAGTTTATCATAGAGGCCCTTGCAGGAGAACAGTGGGATACCATTGCCTCAGGAACAACCATAGGCTATAAGCGCCTCTTGCAGTTCCCCGAGGTAAAAGCCGATGAAATCCGTCTCACCATCGTTTCATCAAGGGCAACCCCCCATATAAGTACATTCGCACTCTATCACTCCGAATAGATTGGTACGGTTCTTGTTCTTATTCTGATGTAAATTAATAAGTAAGAACATGAAAAATATAGCACTTTCAATAGTTGCGATACTATTCACCATGGTAGCAACAGCCCAGGAGCAAGTTACTCTCACAAAGCAGGAGAAGAAGGCCCTGAGGCAGGAACAGAAGAGACAGTCAGAGATCATTCTTTCCAGGAACACTTCCGAGGCACTCAGAACGGGCCGCTTCGTCCTTAAGGCTGACCAGCTGAGAGGCCGTGGAGGTTATGTGATGCATGTCAATCCCACCATCAACTTTGTGGCGGTAGAGGGAGATGAAGCCTATGTGCAGGTGGCATCAGCAACCGGAATCGGCTTTAACGGCCTCGGAGGTGTCACCCTTCGGGGCAAGATCACTTCGTTTGAGCTTGAACAGGGGGACAAACACGGATCCTATAACATTATGATGAACACCATGGGGACGGGTGGCAACCTCACAATAGTAATGAATATCAATAAAACCGGAGAGATGGCTTCTGCCTCAGTACATACCAACTATGGAAGCAGGGTCGAAATGAATGGCGTCCTGGTGCCCTGGACCGGTACCGGTTCGAAGATCTACAAAGGCAGAGAGACCTTCTGAAAGAGAATTAAATAATTAATTAATAATTACTTATGAGAATACTGAAATTGCTTTCATTGCTCTTGCCGTTGATTCTGGTATCATGTCAGCTTGAGCCGTCTCATGTCATATACAACAACGTTGTTATCCCGCTTGATCAGAAAAGTGTGCCGGAGACGGCAACGGTAAATAGCCCGTTCAGCATATACGCCAAGGCTACTACCGATAACGGGTGCTGGTCAAACATAAGTTTTGTCTTTGACACGCTGGCCGGAAAAGAGTTTGAACTGTATGCCCTTGCAGATTTTGAGAGCAACGGGGTGTGCCCTGAGGTAGCGCTGATGGCTGACACGGTGATCACCATCACTCCTGACTCTGCAGGAGACTATATCATAAAATTCTGGAACAGTGCCAGCACTTTTGACCGTGACACTGTCAGAGTGTTCGCGGTGCTGCCTGACAGGTAATTTACCTGCTTGTTCTCTTCAGCGGGTTTGTCAGCCAGTTATGCTGCCGCTCTTCCTCGGATCTGTGAAATATCTCCTTGTTGACATACTTGATCGACTCTACCGTATAAAGTGCACGCGGATTGAATTTGTTAATCTCGTCAAGAACCACTTTTATCATGCTTCTGCGGGCAATAATATATATTACCGCCACCTCGCCCTCTATCCCCTCGGCCTTTACGGATGTCACACCGTATCCCGAGGCTCTGAGATCCGCAATCAGCTGCGTTGCATCCTTGCGTGTGATGACCCTGATCATCTCATGGCCAATAGCCAGCTTCTCCTCAAGGAGCATCCCGATGAAGTTTCCGGTGGCAAAGCCGGCTGCATAGGCAACATAACAAACCCAGTTGTCAAGGTCCTGCATGATTCTGCTGATGGCCAGGAGCCAGATCAGAACCTCAAAGAAACCAACAAACGGTGCCACACTCCTCATGCCCTTGGTGACAAATATTATCCTGAGAGTGCCCAGGGAGACATCAATGATACGCGCCACAAATATGAAGAGTGGCAGCAAAACATATGTAACCAGTTCTGAATTAAGTGCTTCCATGCTGAAATTTAACATTTTTGAACTTGCTAAGTTATGACTATTTTTGAAACGGACAGACCGAACAGAGAGCCTGATGAAATCAATTAAGATCCTCGCACTGGTTGCATCGCTGATGTTTCCCGGAGTGGCGCCGGGGCAGGCGCCTGATTCCGTACTCACGCTGCTGTTTACCGGAGACATAATGGGTCACGACGGTCAGATAGCGGCAGCCCGTAATGACTCAACCGGCACCTGGTCATATGACACTGTTTTCAGTCATATAGCGCCACTCATCGCTTCCGTTGATCTTGCCATAGGCAATCTTGAAGTCACCCTCGGGGGTGCTCCTTACAAGGGGTACCCGGCATTCAGTTCACCGGATGCACTGGCAGCAGCGTGCAGGGATGCCGGCTTTGATATCCTGGTGACGGCCAACAACCATGCTGCCGACAGGGGAACAAAAGGCATTGTGCGCACCATAAGGGTGCTTGACAGCCTTGGCATAAGGCATACCGGCACATGGGTCAGCAGTGAGGCCAGAGACAACCTCTCGCCCCTGATGTTATGCACTGAGACCATGAGAGTAGCTCTGCTGGGATATACCTACGGAACCAACGGCATTGTGGTTCCGCCACCCGCAATAGTCTCATACATCGATACCCTCAAGGCTGCGGACGACATCCGGAGATCGGCTGATCTCGGCGCTGACCGGACCATTGTGTTCATTCACTGGGGAACGGAATATGACACTCTCCCCGACCGGCAACAGAAGAAAACCGCAGCTGCCTTGCTGAGAAACGGTGCTGACATAATTATCGGATCACACCCTCATGTGCTGCAGCCGATGATTGCAGAAACCGATTCCTTCGGAATAAAAGAACCGGTGGTATGGTCAATGGGTAACTTCGTCTCAAACCAGCGCACCCGTAGAAGGGACGGAGGTGCAATGATCAGGCTCGACCTGACGGTTAAGGGTGACAGCGTTTTCATATCTGATGCCGGATACGTCCTGACATGGGTTTACTCCCCGATGGAAGAAGGCAGGCGGAGGTTCTACATACTGCCATGCGCTGCCTTCGAGAACCGGCCGGAGTTCTTCCAGACCCCATCGCAGTATGATGACATGATGATCTTCATCAGGGATGCCCGGAGACTCCTTGAAAGCCAGAACACCGGGTTCAGCGAAATGACCTGGTCAGAGGGCAACTGGATCAGGACTGCAAGGCAGACGGTATCGCTTAATTAGTATCTTTACAGAGTTTTTAACCGGAACATGGAGGGATCAACAATACTTCTTGCAGGAACAGCAGTAACCATCGGGTTCATACACACCATCATCGGTCCTGACCACTACCTGCCATTCATAGTTATGGGAGAGGCACGCGCATGGAGCATAAAAAAAACGATGCTCATTACTTTCCTCTGCGGCGTAGGCCATGTGCTGAGCTCGGTTGTAGTGGGTTTCATAGGCATCGCCGCGGGACTTTCACTCTCCAAACTGGAGTTTTTTGAGTCATTCCGGGGGAACATAGCAGCATGGCTCCTGATAGCCTTCGGGCTGGTATACATGGTCATCAGCCTGCGCACCCTGTACCGTAAAAGGAAACACTTACACCCGCACCACCATACTGACGGCACTACGCATGAGCATGTCCATGACCATTTCAGCGGCCATTCACACATACATGTCAGTGACAGGAAGAACATGACACCATGGATCCTGTTCCTGATATTCGTCCTGGGGCCCTGCGAACCCCTCATTCCTCTCGTAATGTACCCCGCCGCAGAAAATAACATCAGCGGTGTGATAGTGGTATCACTACTGTTCTCTGTTGTCACCATAGCCACCATGATGACGGTTGTGCTTGCCTTCAGACTCGGCCTGAGCCGGATTAACCTGAGACCCCTTGAACGTTATGTCAATGTAATTGCCGGAGCAACTATTGCGGTGTCCGGACTGGCGATTCAGCTACTGGGTCTCTGAGATCATAATTATTATTAGTTTTGCCAAAATTTACCAGATGAGTTTCGACTACAACACACAGAGAAAAAGAATGTCCCTGCCGGAATATGGAAGGAATGTTCTGAAGATGATAGAACATATCAAGACCATAAAGGATCCCGAGGAGAGGAACCAGGCGGCCAAAACCATCATACAGATCATGGGCAACCTCAACCCGAACCTTGGGGGGGTGACCGACTACAGGCACAAGTTGTGGGATCATCTGATGATTATTGCTGATTTCGATCTCAACGTTGACTCCCCATATCCTGCACCGGACCGTTCCAAGCTTGATGCCAAACCCAATAAGGTACCGTATCATAACGGCAATATCAAATATGCTCATTACGGGCACATAGTGCCGGCGTTGATTGAAGCAGCCGTGGCTATGGAAGATGGAGAAGAGAAAGACTACCTTACAACACTTATTCTTAACCAGATGAAAAAAGACTACCTGACCTGGAACAAGGCGCAGGTAGCCGATGACCTGATCATCAGGGACCTGATGGATATGTCCGGTAACCGTCTCAGGGTGCCTGAGAACTTCAAAATGCCTGATATCAGGGAGCTTCTGGCACCGCCGAAGAGCAAGACGCAGAGCCGCTACCAGGGAAGACCGCAGGACAAATACCAGAGCCGGTCAAACAAGCCCGGGAAGAAAAAACACAAAAACGGTTATTAATATCAATTGTAAAGCCATGAGCATCACTAACGTTATAACCTATGACGCTCCGCTGCCTGGCGGTCACTATTCCCAGGCTGTCGTTCACGGAAATATTATCTTCGTCTCAGGTCAGTTGCCTGTGGTTCCCCTGACTGGAGACAAGCTTGCCGGGGATATCAGCGAGCAAACCCATCAGGCCCTTAAGAACGTGCTCAGCATTGTCAAAGCCGCAGGAGGAGATATCACAACGATAGCCCGCACTACCATCTTTACCACTGATGTAAAATTCTGGGAAGAGGTCAACAGGGTCTATGCTGATTTTTTCGGCCCTGTCCAACCCGCCAGGTCAATTATCACCGTGGGGGCGTTGCATCACGGTTGCCTTGTTGAGATTGAAGCTGTGGCTTTCACGCTCTGATTTGCCACTTTGTCATGTTTATCATTATGGCCGGCATTTTGCTGAAGGGCAAGTAGAAAAGTATTTTTATCATGGTGAAAAAGAAAAGTCACGAAGAGAGGCATGATGAGCCCATGTCCGCAAGCGAAGCACAGGAAAACCGGGAGACTGAAGGCACAGATATGGATGGGCAATCCGCTCCTGAGGGTTCTACGGAGCCAGCCCGGAATAACCGGGCTGAGGAGAATCTGCTCGGGAAACTGACAGAAATGCAGGACAGGTACCTGCGCCTTTCAGCCGAATTTGACAACTACAGGAAGAGAACACTCCGCGAAAAAATCGAACTTGCCCAGTCGGGAGGAGAAGAGGTGATCAAAAAACTACTTCCTATTGTAGATGACTTTGACAGGGCAATGACCTCAATGCGGACCACCGACGACTGCGGTGCAATCAAGACGGGTCTAGAGCTGATTTACACCAAGGTGAGTGAATTCCTCCGTAATAACGGGGTGAAGGAGATGGAGGTTATTAATGAACCCTTCGACAGTGACATGCATGAAGCCGTGACCAGCATAACAGTTCAGGATGACGACCGGAAGGGAAAGATAATAGAGGTAACACAAAAAGGATATTCCCTCAATGATAAGGTAATCCGCTTTCCCAAGGTGATCGTGGGTGAATAACAGTTTGTATCTGCACTGAAAAATGTCAAAAAGAGACTATTACGAAGTACTGGGCATCAGCAAGGGGGCCTCGAAGGATGAGATAAAGAAAGCATACCGCAAACAGGCCCTTAAGCATCACCCTGACAAGAACCCCGGCAACAAGGATGCCGAGGAGAAGTTCAAGGAAGCTGCTGAGGCCTACGAGGTTCTCAGCAATGATGAAAAAAAGGCGCGGTATGACCAGTTCGGACATGCCGGCATGGGGAACAACATGGGTGGCGGCTTCGGTCGCGATATGACCATGGATGACATCTTCTCATCATTCGGGGATATCTTCGGTGACGCCTTCGGCGGTGCCTTTGGATCACGCAGGGGTGGTGGCCGTTCGCGCGCGGTCAACCGCGGCACAAACCTGAGGCTGAAGGTCAAACTCACCCTCGAGGAGTTTGCCCACGGCGCCGAGAAGAAGGTCAGGGTAACCAAATACGTCACCTGCAACAGCTGCCACGGATCAGGGGCCGCCACCGACAACGACGTGACAACTTGTACAGCCTGCAAGGGAACCGGGCAGACCACCCGTGTGATGAACACCATCCTTGGTCAGATGCAGACCACTGCGCCATGTAATGTGTGCGGGGGCGACGGGAAGGTGATAACAAAAAAATGCCATAAGTGCTACGGCGAAGGAATAACCCAGGCAGAGGAGGTGATACCTCTCTCCATACCTGCAGGACTGGCCCCGGGCATGCAGCTCTCGGTGACAGGCAAAGGCAACGCCGCACGTCGCGGCGGTGTCAACGGAGACCTCATAGTGGTGATAGACGAGGAGCCGCACGATGAGCTCCTGCGTGAAGGCAATGACCTCATCTATAACCTATTCATCAGTATACCAGACGCCATACTGGGAGCCAACGTGGAGGTGCCTACAATTGAAGGAAAGGTGAGAATCAAGATCGACCCCGGAACACAGGGAGGAAAGATCCTGCGCCTGAGAGGTAAGGGTCTTCCTGATGTTAACGGATATGGTAAGGGCGACCTTCTCGTCAATGTCAATGTATGGATCCCGAAGAACCTCTCGAAGGAGGAACAGAAAACAATGGAACAGAACCGCTCATCAACTACATTCACTCCCAAGCCCGATGCAGACGATAAGGGCTTCTTCGACAGGGTCAAGAACTACTTCTCGTAATAACACCGTAACAGCCATTCAGGGTTGATATGCGACGCAAGTTCCGTATCAACCTTTTTTTATATCTTTGAATCTCCCGGACTAACGATTTAATTGTGGAAATAAAATGATATTATTTGAAGCACAAAATGTGACCAAACGCTTCAGGACCCAGACTGCGCTTGACGGGGTCAGCATAAGCGTACCCGAACAAAGCATCTATGGCCTGCTCGGACCCAACGGCGCAGGCAAAACAACCCTGATAAGGATCATCAACCAGATCACGGCTCCCGACAGCGGCGCAATATTTCTAAACGGCCATCCGGTAAAGCCCGAAGATGTGCATAACATCGGGTACCTGCCTGAAGAACGCGGCCTGTACAAGAAGATGAAGGTGGGCGAACAGGCCCTCTACCTGGCACAGCTCAAGGGACTGAGCCGTAATGAGGCCATGCGCCGCCTGAAATACTGGTTCAACAAGCTCGAGATAACCGGCTGGTGGGACAAGAAGGTGGAGGAACTATCAAAGGGGATGCAGCAGAAGGTTCAGTTCGTGACAACGGTACTGCATGAACCGCAGCTACTTATCTTCGATGAACCCTTTACAGGCTTTGACCCCATAAACGTCAAGCAGATAAAGGATGAGATCCTCTTCCTCAGGGAACGGGGTGCAACAATCATCTTCTCAACCCACAACATGAGCTCGGTGGAAGAGCTGTGTGACAATATTACCCTGATCAATAAAGCCAACACAATACTTGAGGGCAGCGTTGATAAGATACGCAGCGAATGGGCAGCAAATGAATATGATATCGTCTTCAACGGCGAGGTTACCCCGTCAGGCAACGGCCATTTCTCAATACTCAGCTCCCGCTTTGAGAACGGGAACAGCATCGTGCGCATCAAATCCAATGACAATGCCGACACGAACGAAATAATTAAGGCGATGACTTCGGCAGGCAGGGTGGTTTCATTTAATCCATCCCTCCCTTCAATGAATGAGATTTTCATCAGAGTAGTGGAAAGAAAGAACAAGGAAGCCGCAAAAAACTGAGCCATGAACAAAATAGCCTTAATAATCCGCAGGGAATACATCACCCGTGTACGCAAGAAGTCGTTCATCATAATGACACTGCTGACACCTTTCCTCTTTGCCCTTTTATTCATCATCCCGGCACTGGTAATGTCAAATGATGACAAGGAATTTAAAAAGATTGCCGTCGTTGAGGATGGAGCCGACCTGTTCAAAGATGTCATTCCTGACACAAAGGACACTGACTTCGAATACCTTGAAGGAATAAACATAAATGACATCAAGACAAATTTCGCTGACCTGGGATATTACGGTGTGCTTTATATCTCGCCGCAGCTGATCACCACCCCTAATGCTATTCAACTTATCACCAGGAAACAGCCTGCGATAGGCCTGCTTGACCATATCTCAGGCTCACTGGAGAAAGAGATAGAGAAGCAAAAACTCCTGGCATACAACATTGAAAATCTTGATGAGATACTCAAGACCATAAACACCAGCGTCAGGATCCAGACAATAAAAATGGATGAGGAAGGCAGCGCCACCGAGACCAGCACAGGCATATCCATGGGCCTCGCCTATTTAAGCGGGTTCCTGATGTATATGCTGGTGTTCATGTTCGGTTCAATGGTCATGCGCGGTGTAATAGAGGAGAAGACCAGCCGCATTGTGGAGGTTATAATATCATCAGTTAAGCCCGTGCAGCTCATGCTGGGGAAAATCATAGGGGTTGCCCTGGTGGGTCTCACTCAGTTCGGGCTCTGGATAATGCTTACCCTGGCCATAGTCATGGTGGTGAAGATAAACGTTCTGCCGGAGGGCGCAATGGAACAGATACAGCAACTACCACAGAGCTTTGCCGAAGCCGATCAGGCCATGGCCGGTATGGAGAATTCTCCTGTCTCCGGCGAACAGATAAGCGAATTTGAGTCTCTTTTCGCCAGCGCCCTGAACCAGCCCTGGGGACTGATCATCTTCAGCTTCATCTTCTACTTCATCACCGGGTACCTTCTTTATGCCTCACTCTTTGCTGCAATCGGATCGGCGGTAGACAACGAGACGGAGACTCAACAGTTCATGCTGCCTGTGACCATACCCATAATCCTCGGCCTGGTTGTGGCAATGGGAACAATGCAGAACCCAGAGAGCTCACTCTCATTCTGGTTCTCAATGATACCCCTCACCTCCCCCATCGTAATGGTGGCGCGCATACCATTCGATGTTCCGGCCTGGGAGATTGCGCTATCTATGGGACTTATGGTTGTGACCATTATCGGGAGCGTCTGGATGGCCGCCAAGATATACCGCACCGGTATCCTCATGTACGGAAAGAAGACCTCCTACAAGGAATTATGGAAGTGGCTGACATACAAAGGATAACGCAAATAGGACATGTCGAAGATATTAGTCATTGATGACGAAAGATCAATCAGGAACACTCTTAAGGATGTCCTTGAATACGAAAAGTACGAAATAGACCTGGCTGAAGAGGGATCAGCCGGGGTGGAACTTTTTTCACAGGGAGCATATGATGTCGTTCTCTGTGACATCAAGATGGCTAAGATGGACGGGATAGAGGTCCTGCAGAAACTCCAGGAGCTGTCGGCAGATGTGCCAGTCATAATGATCTCAGGCCATGGTAACATCGATACCGCTGTAGACGCCATCAAAAAGGGAGCCTTTGATTTCCTGGAGAAACCCCTTGATCTGAACCGTTTGCTGATCACCATACGCAACGCCCTTGAAAGAGGGTCACTCATATCACAGACCAAGGTCCTGAAAAAACAGGTAAGCCGGAAGTTTGATATTGTAGGCAACTCCCCGGCCATTATTTCAGTGAAGGATATGATTGACCGCGTGGCTCCCACGGAGGCACGTGTGCTCATCACCGGCTCCAACGGCACAGGCAAGGAGCTCGTAGCCCACCAGATTCATGAAAAGAGTAACCGCGCCAGAGGGCCATTTGTGGAGGTCAACTGCGCCGCCATACCTTCAGAGCTGATTGAAAGCGAACTCTTCGGGCATGAGAAGGGCTCATTCACCTCGGCCATCAAACAGCGCATTGGCAAGTTCGAGCAGGCAACCGGAGGAACCATCTTCCTTGACGAAGTGGGAGACATGAGCCTGGCAGCCCAGGCCAAGGTGCTGAGGGCTCTCCAGGAGAGCAAGATAACACGGGTGGGGTCCGATAAGGATATCCATGTCGATGTCAGGGTCATTGCCGCCACCAACAAGAACATAAGGGAGGAGATTGAACGCAATACCTTCAGGGAAGACCTCTATCACCGGCTGAGTGTAATACTGATCCATGTGCCTTCACTGAACGAGAGAAGTGATGACATTCCCCTGCTGGCAGATCACTTCAACACCCTCATCTGCGGTGAGTACGGAATGGGAAAGAAGAAGATCAGGCCGGACGCCATCACCGAGCTGCAGAAGATCAAATGGACAGGTAACATAAGGGAGTTCAGGAACGTGCTGGAACGCCTCATCATCCTCTGTCCTGAAGAGATCACCGGCAGGGATGTGATCGCCTACGCCCATCCTGTTTCAGGCTTCGGTGAGATATGAGAAAGAGAGACTGCATATTACCTCTCCTTGCCATCATGGCATTGGTGCTCCTTTCCACAGGCTGCGGCCGTAATGACGGTTCCGGAAACCCCGTCTCATTCAATGACGGGTGGATGTTCATAAGGCAGGACTCAATTAACTTTGACAAGATACTCCCGGGGAACATTCCAAATAATAAATGGGAAGAGGTAACGCTCCCTCATTCGGCTGTTATTGAACCGCTGGTTATCTCAGATAAACAGTGGACCGGCATATGCTGGTACAGGAAGCTTTACAGGGCTGAGAGAAGGCAACGCCACATGAACAGCGGTCTTCTTTTTGAAGGTGCCATGCATGACGCTATCATCTATCTTAACGGTGCTGAGATCGCCCGGCATACAGGCGGGTACCTGCCCTTTTATGTCAACCTCACTGATGATCTCGAATACGGCAGGGAGAATGAGATACTTGTCAGGCTTGACAACAGGGAGAATCCCTCCATCCCACCCGGCAAGCCTCTTGATGAGCTTGATTTTCTCTGGTACAGCGGCCTCTACCGCAACGTGAGTCTCTATGTTACTGACAAGCTGCACATAACGACTTCGCCGGGGGCACACTCACTCCTCGGCGGTGGCATTATCACCGGGGCGCGTGATATCAGTCGTGAAGCTGCAACCCTCACCGTCTCGGTGCATGTAAGTAATGATGACCGCATACCCCGCTCATTTCACATGAGAAACACGCTTCTCGATGCTGCCGGTCGTGATGTGGCTTCATCACGCTCCGAACGGGTGGAGCTTGAGCCGGGACAGAGCCGTAGGCTGATGACAAAGATAATTGTGATGCAGCCCTCGCTGTGGTCACCTGAACAGCCATTCCTCTATACACTGGTGACCGAACTGCAGTCAGACAATGGCATCATTGACAGAAGAGAAACACGTACCGGAATAAGGTCGGTAAGGATCACACCGGAGAAGGGACTGGTAGTGAACGGAGAGCCTGTGCAAGTGACAGGCACTAACAGGCATCAGGAGTATCCCTATATCGGATATGCACTTTCTGACGAGGCCAGTTACCGTGATGCATTCAAGATTATGGAGGCCGGATTCAACCTGGTGCGTTGTTCACACTATCCGCCCTCCCCTGCTTTTCTCGATGCCTGTGACGAACTCGGGCTGATGGTCATTGATGCCATCCCGGGATGGCAGTTCATCGGGGATTCACTCTTCCACGAGGCCTCGGTAAGCGATACCCGCCAGATGTGCCGCCGCGACCGTAATCACCCTTCGGTGATCATGTGGGAAGCATCACTCAATGAGACAATAATGCCTTACAGCTTCCTCGCGCGCCTGCATGAGACTGTCAAGGAGGAACTCCCCTACGGGAACAACTATACCTGCAGCTGGATGGACACCATATGCGATGTATTCATCCCGGCAAGGCAGCACGCTGCTGCCCCGGATTACTGGAAGAGGTACGGTATGCGCAAGCCTGTCTTTATAAGTGAGTATGGCGACTGGGAGTATTATGCTCAGAACGCGGGATTCAACCAGGAGGAGTTCAAGGACCTGGCACCCACAGAGAGAAACTCAAGACAGTTGCGTGGCGCAGGTGAACGCGGGATGCTTCAACAGGCCTATAACTTTCAGGAAGCACATAACGACAATCTTTACGGGCCCTGTTTCGGCGATGCCAACTGGCTTATGTATGACTACAACAGGGGTTATGCTCCTGATATAGAAGCCTCCGGCATAATGGATATATTCAGACTCCCCAAGTTTGCATACTGGTTCTACCGAAGCCAGACAGAGATGGGACCGGTTTGCTTTATTGCCCACCACAACCTGCCCTCATCAGGCAACACTGTGAGGGTCTACAGCAACGCTGATACTGTCAGGCTCTTCCGCAATGACACACTGGTTGCCGTTCAGGGACCTGACAGTGACCCCTCCACAGTTAATCTCAAACACCCTCCATTTACCTTTACTCTTCCCGGGTTTTTTCCGGGAACACTGAGGGCGGAAGGTCTGATAAATGGATCTGCGTTCGCCATGCACAGCGTCACCACGCCCGGACCGCCTGCTGCACTGCGTCTCACAGCCGACTTCAGCAATAAGCCACTGCAGGAAGGCAGCTCGGATGTGATTTTTGTCTATGCCACAATAGTTGACTCTGTTGATAACCCGGTACATAACGCCGACTCCATGGTGGAATTCTCAGTCAGGGGCAATGGAGAGCTGATAGGCACAAACCCGGTCAGGGCAGAAGCCGGAGTGGCTTCAATACTGCTTCGTGCCGGCACCAGCCCGGGAAAGACAATGATCAGAGCCATTTCAGGAGAGATGGCTGAGGCAGAGATTATGACAGAGACCAGGAAGTAACCCTGAAAAGAGAAGTGCCTCTCAGAATCTGAAGTATATAAATGGCTGCACCACATCTGTTCCCACTTTGTGGAGCAACACTACTATTACAATCGCAACCAGGAATTTAACTACCAGCGGCAGCCTGATGAAGAGGCCTCTGTATGCCTCCTTGGTGGTTACCGGCAGAAAATGGAGGATGTATCCCGATACAATCAGGACTATCACCGGCAGATAGGCCATGATGACCCTTCCATAGTCGCCCGGAGTAAACGAGGTAAATATCTGCCTCAGCATCAGCCCTGCCTCATCCATGCTTCCGCTGCGGAAGAAGATCCATGCGAAACTGACAAAATTAAAAGTAAGAAAAATACCTCCTATTCGCGCTGCGCGTGATTTTCTCCTGACACCCCGGAAGAGCCACTGCCAAATTTTGTCTGCCACCAGCGCAATCCCGTGAAGTCCGCCCCAGACAACAAACCGTGTGGCAGCGCCGTGCCACAGTCCGCCAAGGAGCATCGTGATCATCAGGTTGATGCCGGTTCGTACCGGACCTTTCCTGTTGCCACCCAGTGGAATATAGAGATAATCCTTGAGCCACCTCGAAAGGGAAATGTGCCAGCGTTTCCAGAAATCCGCAATATTAGCTGCCTTGTAAGGCGAGTTGAAGTTCAGAGGCAGCCGGAAGCCCATCAGCATCGCAACGCCGATGGCAATGTCAGTGTAACCTGAAAAATCACAGTAGATCTGCAGCCCGTAACCATATACAGCCATCAGGTTTTCAAAACCCGAAAAGAGTGCGGGCGTCTCAAAGACCCTGTCTATAAACCCTGCAGAGATGTAGTCCGAGATAAGCATCTTCTTGACCAGCCCCTGAAGGATGAGGAATACACCGTATCCGAATTCATTGCGACTGATGGTGTACTCGCCCTTCATTTGCGGTATGAATTCGGAGGCTCGGACGATTGGCCCGGCAACAAGCTGAGGGAAGAAGGTCAGGTAAAACGCAAAGTCGGCAATATTTCTTTCCGGGGCCATGCGTCCGCGGTAGACGTCAATGCTGTAGCTGAGGGCCTGGAAGGTGAAGAAGGATATCCCTACCGGCAGCACTATGGTGTTGATGTCATAAGAGGTTCCGAAGAGGCTGTTTGACCAGGCCGAAAAGATATCGTGGGCAATAAAGGCAGTATTGAAAAGTGAGTTTATTGCATCAGTGATGAAGCCGGCATACTTGAAGTAGGAGAGGAATCCCAGCAGCAACACGATGTTTGTGACCAGCCAGAACCGTCTCCCGCCTTTGCCCTGTGCTTTGGCGGTCATCAGAGCTGTGTAATAAGTCAGGGCTGTGGTAAGCAGCAGGAGGATGATGAACAGTCCACCGACCCGGTAGTAAAAGTACAGGCTCACCAGCAGGAGCCATGTATGGCACATCGCTCTCTTACGGTGGAGGATTGCAAAACCTGCCATCACTATCAGGAAGAAGATCCAGAATCCTGTTGTGGTGAAGATGAATGCCTGGCGCGGATTATATTTCAGAAGGTAAGCAACCCACCCATCGCCCTCATCATCAGCGTCGGCCTCGGCGGAGGCGGAGATGCCCTTCTCCTGTGTATCCTCGCCGGAGGCGGAGGCGGAGATGCCCGTCTCCAAAGGCTTTTCCCCGACTGTAAGGTCGCCGGTTGCAGATGTCTCTGTAGTCATTTCCCCGACTGTGAGGTCGCCGGTTGCAGATGTCTCTGTAGTCATTTCCCCGGCTGTGAGGTCGCCGGTTGCATATGTCTCCGCAGGCACCTCCCCGGCGGATAGAGTGCCGGTGGCATATGTCTCCGTATCCGGTGATATCTTCTCTGCCCGTGAAACCAGCAGGTCACTGTAGATTCTCGCCGCTATTGTGTCGGCCCCGGCGTTGGAGAGGTGGGTGAGATCCTTTGAGGCCAGCGGAGGCTTATGATCATACCATTTAAGAATTGAGCCGGAGCCGCCCATTGACTCCCATGCATCCCAGAAGATGGCGCCGCTCCTTCCCGCTGCCTTCTGCTGTGCATCTCTTATGGCCCTGATATTCGGGAAGCGCCTGATGGTATCACTGACCCTCAGGGCCATATCCGTAACGCTAACCAACACCACCGGGACACCCCCGGAAGCCCTCTTCAGGTAGTCAACCTGTTTAACCAGGCCCTCCTCATAATAATGATACTCACTTCGGACATTTCTTACCACATTCAGTCCGAACTGCATAAAAATCAAATCAGGATCGAGTTTTGAGAGGCATCCCTCAAAGCCTTTAATATCAGTCATTACAAACTCAAGGCCGGCGCTCCCCCGTACAGGTACATTGTCAATGATCACACCGGTATTGCTCTCAAGGCTTAGTGCATAAATATCCGGAGAGTTACGTCCCGTAAACTCAACGGTGATATCGGAGATGGAGGGTAGAGGCACAGCATATTCCAGGGGGCCTTCGCCCATCTGCAGCATCGCAAAGTCAACCAGGTTGCTGCCTGACCATATACCTACCAGTATGGTGTCAAAATTATTCCCGTAGAAGATCCTGAGCTTCTCGTACACTGAAACGGAGGCATCAGCACCAGGGACAGGACTAATCCTTACCGAGGCAAAGTCTCGTGAGGTCAGGGTCTCACCCGCCGGGGTGAACCGGCATACAGCAAGCATTGGTCCCAGCCTGTTGTGCGGGAAAGTGCCCTTCCGGTAATCAAGCAGTGTGTATCTCTTCCAGTTTGATGATGACCTTACAACGTATGAACGGGTGTACATCACCGGCATTACCGGCGATATCAGGCCCGGCCCCGATCCTCCACCCTCATCCCTCAGCTGCCTTCTGAGCAATGAGGTTACTCGGTCGCCCTCTAGCTGTGAATCACCATAATAGAGTATCCTTACCTGGCGTCCTCCTGACAGTGAGTCCCGGAGGGCGTCACCCGGATGAAAGGGTGCCGGTACCGTGGTGGCAGGAGTGGCTGTCTCATCAACAGCCAGTGTGCTGCCGGCAACTCCTGATCGAGCCTCAGAATATGCGCTCCCGGAGGTATCCTGCAATTTAACCTCACCCTGCCCTGCCTGAGCCGTAGGCTCAACAGACACTATAACACTGTCCGCCAGAGTATCATGAATGACGGTATCATGCACAGCTGTTTCAACATATGTATCATGAAAAAGGGTGCTCCTCCCTGATCTCTGATGAGTGATCGCAAGACTCAGAAGGAAGAGCGTCAGAACGACGGCAAGCAGAAAAAGCAGTATTCTGCCAGGGCGCATAGTTAATTATTATTCAGCTTTTTTTCCTGATCCTCAGCTTCTGTCCCACCTGAATCCTGGAAGCATCGGAGATATTGTTCAGTCTCAAAATGTCAGTGGCAGATACCCCTTCAAACTTCTTGGCAATATCCCACACGGTGTCACCGTACCGGACGGTATAGAAGTCAAATGCGGTGTCAGACGAAGCTGACGATGAGGCAGTGGAAGCTCCTGACGTTGCCAGGTTTGCTCCGGAGACTGAAGCTGTGACCTTTCCTTCCAGCTTCTGTTTGTCAGCGAAGCTCATTGAATTGATCTTGCTGTACCTGTCGGCTTTGGCCGGATCAACATATATGGTAAGCTTCTGCCCTATCTTGATGGTATTGCGATAGATATTATTCCAGTATCTCAGGTCTGAGAGACCCACATCATACCATTCTGAGATGAACCCCAGGTTATCGCCGTCCTTAACCACATATGTAAGGCCTGTTTTACCCTGGGCATTCGGTGGACTGTAGGCCGACTGTACCGGCATGGAGGTCTGGTTGACCCTGGTGAGGTACTGCTCTTTCCTGTACCCGGTGATGGTGTCTGTCATTGCGATGAAGTCGCCCAGCCGGTCAACGGGGAGTGTGATGGCACTGGGCTTGCTTTTGCCTGGAACAAGGCCGGTGCGGTACTGCGGGTTCATGGCCCTGAGTTCCTCAAGAGGCAGGTCCAGCACTGCCGCTATCTGCTCAAGATGGATGTCCTGTGAGATCATGACCGTATCGATGGCCAGGGGCAGGTTTATCTGCACCGGGGTGATCTTGTGCTCACGGTAATAGTTCATTGCATAGGCAGCAGCCACATACTGAGGGATGTAACCACGGGTCTCACGTGGAAGACGATAGTATATCTCCCAGTAATCCTTGCGGTTGCCTGAACGCCGAATAGCTTTGTTGACGTTTCCCGGCCCGCAGTTATAGGCTGCAATGACCAGTATCCAGTCGTGATATATTCCATGAAGATCTTTCAGATACCTGGCGGCGGCATGTGTCGCCTTCACCGGGTCACGACGCTCGTCTACCACCGAATTGATTGTCAGTCCGTACATGCGTCCGGTGCTGTACATGAACTGCCAGAGGCCTGTGGCACCTGCCCGGCTGACTGCATTTGGATTGAGGGCAGATTCAATGACAGCCATATATTTGAGCTCCACCGGGAGGCCATAGTAGTCAAAGATATCTTCTATCATGGGGAAATAGTAATCCTGCAGCCCAAGCATGACCTGGAACCTGTCAAGTTTTCTCTGGGTATAGACATGGATATGGCTTCTGATGATATTATTATAAGGCAGGAGAATGACGGAATTAATCCTGCCAATGCGGTCCTTATAGACGCTGTCGCTGAACTCGGCAATGGTTGAATCACCCGGAGTGAACTCAGCCCTGGCTACAGACATCTGGATGAACCAGTTGTTGAGCAGGCTGTCAAGATCACTCTCTATGCGTTCGGTAGAATCATCATTTCTTATTATTATGGTGTCGTTAACTGCAGATACAGAGAGATTAAAGAGGGTAAAGAAAAGCGGAAGGATTATTATTCTAAGATTCATCTTCATCAGTTTTTAGAAATTTCTTGTAATTGCAATGGTGATTCCCGGTGATAAGCCGGCAAATGATCTGGATACAGGGAGCACGGAGGCATTCAGGTCATCACTTATATCATAGTCGAAGAGGCTTCCATCAACGTGGGCATCGATGATAGTGAAAAGATACCAGGCTGCTATGCCGATATAAGACAGGTCGCGGAATTTGCGGTAATAATCAACCCCGTTGAGCAGTGTGGTACTCACCCATGCTTCCGTTGAGGGGTTGTAGGTCTCCGGGTGAAGAACGGGGTCATACTCAGTGGGGTCCTGATTTACAAGCAGATCAAGATAGCTGTCAGTCTCTGGTATGATATCTTTGAAATCCTGGTAAGCTGTTATTAACTCGTTGTAATTTTTGGTATTAAAGGTGACTGCATAACCCAGTGCTCCGAAGCCTGCATATACTATGGGCACCTTCCAGTACTTGCGGTTGTATATCTGGCCAAGGCCGGGAAGGGCTGCCGCATACATTGTTGATCTGACCGGGTCAATAATATAGCTGCGGACCCTCTCTTTCCTGACAGGAATTGTGTCCTGTGCCAGTGTACCGCAGGTCATTACAGATGAAAAAACAAGCAGGAATGCTATTTTGCTGAACAGCTCCAAAAGGCAAACATTTAGTGTTTGCCGGCAAATATAACTAATTACCTGTTAAGTTTATCGAGCAATGCGATTATGCGCTCCATCTCATCGCTGTCATCAAAGGGGATGACGATTTTGCCTCTTCCCTTGTCATTGATGCGGAACTGTACTTCAGACCGGAACAGGCTGCTGAGCTGCCTGGCGAGTTCATCAAACTCAGTTTTGAGCCTTTTTTTCTTTTCCACCTTTACGGGGTCTTTCACGGATGGACTCTGGAGATGCCTCACCAGCTCCTCTGTTGCCCTTACTGACAGGTCTTCCTCAATTATATGATAAAATATGTTGATCTGTTTCCCGGGGTCTTCAATATTAACCAGGGTGCGGGCATGGCCCATGGAGAGGTTTCTGTTGCGGATGCCGAGCTGTATCTCGGCAGGCAGGCGCAGCAGTCGCATATAGTTGGCTACGGTTGAGCGTTGTTTGCCCACCCTGTCGCTAAGCTGCTCCTGGGTGAGACTGCACTCTTCTATGAGGCGCTGGTAGGTGATGGCCACCTCGATAGCATCAAGATCTTCTCTCTGAATATTCTCCACGAGCGCCATCTCAAGCATAGCCGTGTCATCAGCTGTACGGATGTATGCCGGCACATGGGTTAGGCCTGCCATTCTCGCAGCGCGAAGCCTGCGTTCACCGGCAATGAGCTGGTAACGTCCTTCGGGTGTCTCCCTTACAGTGAGGGGTACCACGATTCCCACCTGGCGGATGGAAGCAGCAAGTTCTTCGAGCGACTGGCTGTCGAACCTTGTACGCGGCTGAAAGGGGTTGACGTCAATGGAATTGATATCAATCTGGAGGTTGGCCTCAACCTTCCTCTCCAGTGCCTCTTTCTCAACACCATCAATCAGGGCGCCGAGGCCTCTGCCCAGCGGGCTCTTTTTGGCTGTGTTCATTGTGCGGATAGCGGTTATTAATTCTTCTGCCTGGCCTCCACCCTCTCGAGCAGTTCACGGGCCAGGTTGAGATAGTTCACCGTACCTCTCGATTCGGCATCGTAGAGTATGGCTGGCTGCCCGTAGCTGGGAGCCTCTGAAAGCTTGACGTTTCGCTGGATGATAGTATTGAATACCATCTGCTGAAAGTGACGGGTGACCTCATCCACCACCTGGTTTGCAAGACGCAGGCGTGAGTCATACATCGTCAGAAGAAAACCCTCTATCTCCAGCGCCGGATTAAGGTTCGTCTGAATTATCTTGATAGTGTTGAGCAGCTTGCCCAGCCCCTCAAGTGCGAAGTACTCACACTGCACAGGTATTATCACCGAGTCAGCGGCGGTGAGCGCGTTGACAGTGAGCAGACCGAGCGACGGCGAGCAGTCGATGAGAATATAATCGTAATCGGAAGCAATGCCCGCAAGCACCTTCTTGAGGGTCTTCTCCCTCTCGGGCCTCTCCAGCATCTCTATCTCAGCACCCACCAGGTCAATATTCGAGGGTATGATCGAGAGATGTTCTATGCTGCATGACATCACTGCCTCGCGGGGATTGGCCCCGTCAATCAGGCAGTCGTATACTGTCAGCTTAACCTGTTTTGCATCAATGCCTACCCCCGAGGTGGCGTTGGCCTGCGGGTCGGCATCAACAATAAGTACCTTCTTTTCAAGCGCTGCCAGGCTTGCGGCCAGATTGATTGCCGTAGTCGTCTTTCCTACTCCTCCCTTCTGATTGGCAAGTGCAATTATCCTTGACATATGATCCCTTTTTTCCTTAATTTAATGAGTTTCAAATTTACAACTAATGCCTATGCCGGATATCCGGCCCTGTATGTTATTGTAAACATTTTGCCCGGGTTTATTAACACGTTTTCAACATGAAGATGCCCGCAGAACTGATCAGTTGCGGGTTAGCGGAGCGACAGTGATTTCAAAGAGGAGGGGCCAGTACTTGCCGGTAACAAACAGGCGTCTATGCCCTGCATCCCAGGCTATTCCGTTGAGCACGTCAGTCTCCTGTGAACGCTCTTCGCGGGGCAGCAGGTTGTTTAGTTCCACATACCCCAGTACCTTGCCTGACAGCGGGTCTATACGGGCTATCTTGTCTGTCTGCCAGATGTTTGCCCATAATTCACCGTCAATCATTTCAAGCTCATTGAGATTATCAACCAGCCCCTTGTTATCCCATACCTCAACCGAGGAGAGTACGTTGAAATCAGGGTCGAGAAACCAGATCACGTTAGTCCCGTCACTCATCACCAGGCTGTCGCCCATTGTTGTGAGCCCCCATCCCTGTGTCTGATAGTAGATCCGGTTGATCTGCTTCAGTGTTGCTTTCTCATAGACGAAGCCCACCTTGGTGGTCCATGTGAGCTGATAAATTCGTTCGCCGAGCATCGCCACCCCCTCACCGAAGAGCGAGCCGTCAAGATTGACCTGGCTGATCACCCTGCCTGTCTCCACCTCCACTTTTCTCAGTGACGATTCGCCCTGCTGCCCGGTTCCCTCATAGAAGAACCCGTCATCAAAGACAAGTCCCTGGGTATAAGCCCTCCGGTCATGTGGATAGCTCTTTACCACACGATGCCGGTATATTACAGGAGTAATGTCTGAAAGAGCAGATACAAAAAGCGTTATAGTCTGCGGCCTGAAGAGCGGGGAGTATGCCACGGCACGCAGTGCTATTCTTCCCGGAGTGCCGGCAGGGTCAAGCTCCGCCGTTGCCGGCAGGGTATAAAGAGTACTGGCCAGCCGACCGTTGACCCAGAGCTCAACGGAATCAACCTTCGGCTGCCCTGCCGCCAACGCAATGGAAAAGATAATTCTGTCAGTGCATGCAAGTGTGGAGTTGTCAGCAGGTGAGAGGACCTCTATGAGTCTCTTGACAGGCCTGGTCTCTGCCACCGTGCTGCTGACAGAAGAGCCCGCCGGCTTTTCATTGCCCGCGCCCGGTGATCCCGAGCATGATATCATTGCCACAATCACAAAGAGGATAAGTAAAAAAGCTATTTGCGGTTTGCCGCCATGACCATAAATCCGGGACCGTAATCCGCACGCTGCACTATAGTTTTCAAATCTCATCATCCGTAGATACTTATTTCTTCCCGAACAGGCTGAAACGCCTGGTTTTGATGGCACGCATTGCCTGCTCCTCACGCTCTGACCATGGGTCAATCATGTTCAGAACCTCACCCCAGCCCGGAAAGCCTCCCACATTCTTGTCGTCAATGAAGATGTCTACATTCACCTTGCGCGGCGTATCAGCAGTCCACTGCTCCTCCGGATAGTTTTTATTGACCGCGTAGAACTCAATCCCGTTCTGCCTGCAATAGTCTACAGCCTCCTGCAACTCCCTGCCGGTACGGAATGTCCATAGTATCAGAAGCGCCCCCCTCTTCTGCAGTTCCTTCAGGGTGATAAAGGCAAAGAGCACCTCCTTACCGATGGCAGGGTACTCATGCTGCACAATGGTGCCGTCAAAGTCGACAGCAATCTTGATATTAGTAAGATCTCTCATAATCCAGATGCAAAAATAAACAAATAATAGTTGTCCGGAATATTGTAATTTTACCCCACCTCTGTATAAGCCATGATAAAACACATTCCCAACTCGATAACGCTCCTCAACCTGGTCTCGGGCTTTGCCGCAACTATCTACGCTATAAATGGTTACAATGAGTATGCTGCTTTCTGCATCATGGCCGGGGCACTGCTCGATTTTTCTGACGGCTTTGCAGCACGGCTGTTGAAAGCATATTCCGACCTTGGTAAGGACCTCGACAGTCTCGCTGACGTTGTCACTTTCGGTGTTGCTCCCGGCGCCATCGTCCTCAACCTGCTCACGTCAGGCGGGCTTGATTCAGTGCCGGCGTTCATCATCGCCTCACTTATCCCTGCTGCCTCGGCTCTGAGGCTTGCAAAGTTCAACAATGATACCACACAGGCAACCTCCTTCAGGGGACTGGCCACGCCGGCAAGTGCTTTCACGGTTGTGTCGGTGGTGATTGCCTCGGCATACACTGATTATCAACTTTTTGACGCCATGGCCGGTTCGCCCTGGTTCATAGCTCTTCTGTCGATCTTCCTTGCCGTGATGATGCTTATAAATACAAGAATGTTTTCGCTCAAGTTCGCCAGCCTGGGATGGAAGGGCAACGAAGATCGCTGGCTTTTCGCCGCCGTTGCAGTTCTCCTGCTTCTCATCCTGAAGCTCGCCTCACTGCCTTTGATCATGGCAGCCTATATCATAATTTCAGTTATTTTCAACCTGCTCCGGCGCCATGGGGCACCGGCTGGCGACGCGTAGCACCGGTCTGCCTCCCTCCTATCTGCAAGCTGCCTCCCCCAACTTCTCCTCACCAGGGGAATTGTTGAAATTCAATGGATACAGTTACATCCCATTGCTTTTTGTCACTCAGGGATTCGTTGCAATTCAATGGATGCAGTTACATCCCAGCTTTTTCTCACTCAGGGATTCGTTGCAATTCAATGGATGCAGTTACTTCCCATTGCTTTTTGTCACTCAGGGATTCGTTGCAATTCAATACATATGGTCCTCACCAGACATCTCTTCGGCTGTGATATTTTTCCTGTTTATTGATCTCCAGGCAAACCATATATAGGTTACCACGAAAGGAATTATAAATGAGACGTACATCATCGTAATGAGGGTGAAGCGGCTTGACGATGACTTTGCCAGGGTCAGCGAGCTCTGCAGATCGGCTGATGACGGATAGAAGGCCGTCTCGCCGTAACCGGCCATGAAGAAGAGAGCCATCACCACCGGTACCGTACCCGCACCTGCGTACCAGATGGCCCGCCCGGAGCCCTTCACAGCACCAAGCCAGAGCGCAATGAGTACAAGCACCACCCCGGCAAGAAAAAGGATTAGCGTCAGGGGATTACCCAGAAGATTGTGCAGGTAATGATACTTCACCATGGTCACCTCTCCCGTCACACCGTCGGCCCTGTAACCTTCAGCCAGCAGGATGAAGGCAATAAAGGCCAGGAAGAAGACAAGGAAAGGAAATGCATTTCTGGCGAGCGACCTTTTAATTCCAGCGCTCAGCTCTGTGTCATCAATAGTGTTTCTGAGGTACATCAAGCCCAGTACCCGAGCCAGGAACAGCACTGCAAAACCCAACAGTAGGTTAACCGGGTTTATCAGCGCCTCCAGTCCGTGCCACCCTGAACCCCATGTCACACTGTTGAACAGGTCAAGAGTGAAGTCCGATCCCGTGAAGAATGTTGCTACGGCAACACCGATCAGGAAGGGACCGAGGCAGCCGTTGATGAACAGGAAGGTATCAAATACCCTGGTGCCGAATACGTTCGAAGGCTTTGACCGGTACTCGTAAGCCACAGCCTGGATGATAAAGCTGAACAGGATTGCCATCCATACCCAGTAAGCTCCACCGAAGCTGGTGGCATAAAAGAGCGGGAATGAGGCAAAGAAGGCCCCGCCGAAAGTGACGAGGGTGGTGAAGGTGAACTCCCATTTTCTGCCAAGGGCATTGACAAGCATCGTCCGCTGCATGTTGCTTCGCGGAAGCGAAAAGATAAATGACTGTCCGCCCTGGACAAACATCAGGAACACGAGGAGACCGGCGAGAAGTGATATTATCAGCCACCAGTAGTCTTGCAGGAATGCGTGCGTTATCATAGGTGTCATTGTTTTCTCGTCCTAGTGTTTCGGACCTGTTTTGATCTGTTTAACCATAATGGATATCTCAGCTATCAGCAGGGCTGTGAAGAGCAGGGCGAAGAGCCAGAAGGTTGTCTGCACTGCTCCGGCGCTGATGTTGGAGACTGCAACATTGACAGGCATCAGGTTCTGTATTATCCATGGCTGACGCCCCATCTCAGTCACTACCCATCCGAGCTCACTGGCAAGGTATGCCAGCGGTATCGAAAAGAGTGCTATCCAGAGGAACCAGCGGTTCTTCTCAAGCGTATTCCTGCGGTGGAGGTAGATAGCCAGTATGAAGAGCAGGATAAAGAAAAAGCCCAGTCCCACCATTATGCGGAAGCTGTAGAAGGTTACCGGTACTGACGGGATCACCTGCCAGGGATGTTCAAAAAAGCTGTAGCCGAAGTACCTGAAGTAGTTGTCCGTAAAATCGCTGTCATTGAACCTGGCGGCGAGAACGGCCATGGTTTCAGCGTCGCCCAGCTCCTTTGCCATCTTGTAGTCTGTAAGCACCTGCCGGGCAAGGGTCCCACGCTCCATCATCTCACTGACAGACATGATTCCCCTCTCAGGATTACCATTGACCAGGTCTTTCAATCCGGGTACATACCCATCTGCCTTTCCTGTTGTCATAAACGAGAGCAGCTTGGGTATCTCGATCTTCATCTTAACGTCCTGTACTCTCTTTTCACCCATCCTCTCGCCGCTGTCTTTCAGCGCCCCGATCACTGTCAGGCCGGCGTCGCTCTTGCCTTCATACAGTGCTTCCATTGCTGCGAACTTGACAGGCTGTACCTTCGCAATGGTGCGTGCCGAACTGTCTCCGGTCATGGCCACCGCCAGGGCGGATACCAGGCCGAAGATGCCTGCAATGAGAATACTCTTTCTTGCAAGCAGTTCCTCCCTGCGCCTGATAAGGAACCATGAACTTATGCCGATCACAAATACTGAAGCCAGCACAAAGCCTGAGGTGACGGTATGTGTGAACTTGTCAATTGCAACAGGGTTGAAGAGCACCTCACGGAAGCTGCTCATCTCGTTGCGGGCGGTATCCGGATTGAATACCATCCCTACCGGGTTTTCCATCCAGGAGTTAGCCACAAGAATCCAGAGGGCCGAGAGATTGGCACCCACGGCCACCAGCCATGTGGAGGCCAGATGAAATTTCTTGCTCACCTTATTCCAGCCGAAGAACATCACGGCCACGAAAGTCGATTCGAGGAAGAAGGCCAGAATCCCTTCTATGGCCAGCGGAGCCCCGAAGATATCTCCAACGAACCATGAGTAGTTTGACCAGTTGGTTCCGAACTCAAATTCCAGGATGATGCCGGTGGCCACCCCGATGGCGAAATTGATACCGAAAAGGGTCATCCAGAACTTTGTGATCTTCTTCCATGCCTCATCGCCGGTACGCACGTAAATAGTCTCCATAAACGCGAGGATGAATGAGAGACCAAGGGTAAGAGGCACGAACAGCCAGTGATATATGGCAGTCAGGGCGAATTGCCCCCTCGACCAGTTTACCAGTGTAAGATCAACGTTTTCTATCATAATGTCAGTTATTTCCCGTAAGTTGCTCCAGCACATAATCGCTCCGCTCCTCGTCTGACCTGAAGTTGGTCTTCAGGAAATCGGGGAAGAAGAAGAGCTTAAGGATGAGGAACATGATGAACAGTTTAATAAGGATAATGATCCACACCCTGTTTCCCCACCATGACATGTTGCGGAATCCGTCATAATAAAACCTTGCAATCCGGCCCAGTCCGGAGACGATCACTGATTTCATTTCTTCGTCTTTTTTCCCCCGGTTTGCTGTTTCCCTGCGCCTTCTCCGGCATCCTGGGCCTGTCCGGGCACCGCGGTCTCACCTGCCTCTTTTGCCTCCCATTCATCCCTGGCCTCTTTTGTCTCCCTTGACTCCTTGCCAAAGCCCGAGGTAAGTTTTCGGACAGGCCCGAAGTTATAGAAGAACTCGCGGGCAAAGACCCTCATTGCGGTATATGCGGGCACCGCCACAATCATCCCGATGATGCCTGCAAAGCTACCCACAGCCATGATCACAAGGAATATCTCAATGGGATGGGCATTTACGCTCCGCGAATAGATCATAGGCTGGATCAGGTTATTATCAATCAGCTGCGTGCATGCAATAACGATGAGCATGTAAACTATAAGGAGCCAGATGACAGGGAAGCCAGCCGTGGTCACGGCTGTTGCCACCCCCATGAGCACTGCAACCGAGCCTCCCAGCCAGGGTCCGAGATAGGGTATCACATTGAAGATGCCAACCAGCAGCCCCATCACCAGCGCCTGATGGAACGGAAACCCTACTATGGTCATGCCAATAGTGATATTGATGAGAACAATGGTGCTCTGGATAATAATACCGATAAAATATCTTATCAGGAGATGCTTTATTGAATGCAGCACATTCCTGATTCTTGTTTCGTACTGATCCGGAACCATAACCATCACCGTCTCCTTGAAGAGGCCTTCATCCTTCAGGAAGAAGAAGGCGAGGAAGGTTATTGCCACGGCGGCAACGACTACCCTGCTGATCAAAGTCACAATGTTGCCGGCAAAATCACTGATTGACGCCGGATTAAGAATGTTAGTGATGGTTGTAACTGCCATGTCATACAGAGTTTTATCTGCAGGCATGTCGCGGTATATCTTCCTGATGACAGTGTCAAGCTTGTCAAGCTGATCACGCAGACCCTGTACTATGGAACCTGCATCAAAGCCTGAAAGAGCATCAAGCTGTTTGGTAATCAGCGGGATGAAAATCATGAAGAAGAGAGCCATCAGGCCGTATAGCAGCAAGAGTGTAAGAAGTGAACTCAATGCCTTTGGAAACTTGAACTTCCATACCTTGATGCTGCTCAGAAGGTCAACCACTGGTCGCCCGATCAGTGAGATGACACCTGCTATCAGGATGTAGGCAAAGATGCTCCGGAAATACCAGAAGAGATAGATCAGAAATGCTAAGCCTATTAGTATCAATATATTACGCAAGGTTGTGTTCATCAGGCTTCAGATCAGGTATTTAATTCCCGCTGCAGCAGGCAACGGATAAAACTCCTCAACTCAAAATTATAAAGATTTCCCGGTTCTGCAATCAGTTTACCTTAAATGCCATATTGTCATGTCACAATAAGATTATCATGCCATATTGGCATAATATAACGGACGGCATGGAGATTGAAATATTAGCGGTGAAAACGTAATTAATGTCTAACCATAATAAAAAGGAGGTCGCTATGTTACCAATGATCACCAGAAGGAATTACAAACCGCTTACGCTGTCGGATTTCCTTAATGAAGATTTTTTCCCGACATTCAACAGGAATGCGAGCAGCTTGCCTGCAGTGAATATAAGGGAAGATGAGAAGGCATTCTATCTTGAGCTTGCCGTTCCGGGCATGGACAGGAAGGATCTGCGAATTGAAGTCAAGGATGATGTTCTGACAATCTCAGCTGAACAGAAGGAAGAGAAGCAGGAGGATGTTGAGGGCTTCAGGCGCAGGGAATTCAGCTACAGCTCATTCTGCCGCAGCTTCTATCTGCCTGAGGATGTCAACGGAGAAAAGATCGGCGCCAATTACAGGGATGGTATCCTGAATGTTGAGATACCTAAGCTGGAAGAAGAGAAGAAAAAGGAGAAGATCCGTTCGGTCCCGATTTCATAATCAGGGATCACAACCACTTAACCGGTTGGTAATAAATGAGCAGAGACGTTGGGTGCAACGTCTCTGCCTGTTTTATATACCTTGCTGTTTGTTCAGGCCTCTGCCCGGGGTGCTGTCAGTTCGCGTGCGAACCTCTCTCCATATTCAATGAGTGGCTTTTCCTTATCGCTTTCGGGCAGGAACTTATATGCCGCCGGCTCCTCAAAGAACCGGAGCTTGAGGTTTCTGAGCATCTCTGCAATGAGAACAGGTGCCTCTCCGCTCCATCCGTAGGATCCGAATGAGCCGGCCAGTTTGCCTCTGTCGCGGAGAGGACTGACCATCGCTGCCAGCTTGTATACCGGCAGAAGGGTGTTCTGGTTGATCGTGGGAGACCCTACGATAATTCCGTCGGCAACAGTAAGCTTTGAGTCAATCTCCCCGATGTCAGCAGTTTCGATATCCATCACCTCAACTTTGACATCCTTTACCGCGGAGGCTCCCCTGGCAATAAGCTCCGCCATCTCCCTGGTATATCCATAGGCGGAGACATAGGTTATCAGCAACCGTTTTTCCCCGGATCCTTCGGTCAGCCTGATATAAGCTGAGGCCAGGTCATGAGATTCATCAACTCTCTTCTTCCATTCCTGCCTGAGTACCGGGCCATGACCAGGGGCAATAATTGAGATGTCAAGTGGCCTGATCTTTTCAATGGCCTTTAGCATAAATTTGCTGTAAGGCTTCATTATCACATCAAAATAATACCTGAAATCCTTACTGTAGTCGCCCGTGAGGTCATCAAACATCTCCTCATTACAGTAATGCGCCCCGAAGGAGTCACAGGTGAAGAGTATCCTCTCCTCAACCAGCCAGGTATAAATGGTGTCAGGCCAGTGAAGGTTGGGGGCTGAGATGAATTTCAGCGTTCTGTTCCCGAGATCAAGGGTGTCACCATCCTTCACAACCAGTGACTTGAATGGTCTGTTGACAATGTCAGAGAGGTACCTGATGGCGTTGCCGCTGCCCACCACCACTGCTGAGGGCGCCAGGTCAAGCAGCTGCCTCATTGCTCCTGAATGGTCAGGCTCGGTATGGTCAAGCACGATGTAGGCCAGATCGGCAGGGTCAGTGACCCTCCTCAGCTTGCTGAGCCATGTTTCACTGAACTTCTCCTTGGCCGTCTCGATAACGGTCTTCTTCTCCGCATTGATGAAATATGAGTTGTATGTTGTTCCGTGTTCAGTTTGCATCACAATATCAAATGTCCTTATATCCGGATCAAGCACCCCTATCCATTTTACGTCGGGTGTCAGATCAAGTATTCCGGTGTCTGCTTTCATTTTTCTTATAGTTAATTTACTCTCGCAAGTATGGTCCGGCTTGCCCTCACCTGCTCAAACATCTCAACGTTAACCTCCGTACCGGTCGGCAGGAATATATCCACACGTGATCCAAACTTGATGAATCCGAGCTCGTCACCCTGGTTCACCTTTTCTCCCTTTTTGGAGTAAGTGACGATGCGTCGTGCCATTGCTCCCGCTACCTGCCTTATGAGTAGGGCTGTGCCGTTATCTGAAGTAACAACTATACTGCTCCTTTCGTTCAGCAATGACGATTTGGGGCTGCGGGCAAGGTATTTCTTGCCGGGCTGGTAATGGGTATAGGAGACGGTACCTGATATCGGATACCTGTTGCTGTGCATGTTAAAGGGTGACATGAAAATAGAGATCTGAAGCCTGTTGTCACGGAAGTACTCCCTTTCAAATGTCTCTTCTATCACAACAATCTTGCCGTCTGCAGGTGCGTAGATAAGCAGCGGGTCAGGCTCAACGAGTCTTGCCGGCGTACGGAAAAACATCACGATAAAGCCCAGGAAAAGGAGCGATGCCACCAGGCCCCCGTAATGCGCCAGCGTCGGTCCCGGCCAGAGGAGCCATGCCGCAGCGTTCAGGCTGACAAGCAGGACAAGGGCTCCCAGAATAATTCTGTACCCTTCCCTGTGTATTTTAAATTTTCTTAATGCCATGATTATCCTGTTATTGCCAGATAAAAATATACCAGCGGAAATGCCACCACCACGCTGTCAAACCTGTCGAGAAATCCTCCGTGTCCCGGCATGATCGTCCCTGAGTCTTTAAGCCCCAGGCTGCGCTTGAGCAATGATTCCAGGAGATCTCCCAGTGTTCCGCCAATGGAGATGATCAGTGCTATTATCATCCACCTGTTAGTATCTTCAACGCCCAGCCATCCGAAGAAGAGACGGGCGACGAGAAGGGTCAGCACCATCCCTCCCACGAATCCTTCCCACGACTTCTTCGGGGAGATGCGTTCAAAAAGACGATGTTTTCCCAGAGATGACCCGACGAGGTAGGCCCCGGTGTCATTGGTCCAGAGGAGCAGGAAGAAACCGATCATTATTCCCGGTGAAAATTCAATCCCCTCCATGGGCACCAGCGGTGCAATCCCCCCTCTGTTGAAAGCCGCGAACGGGAACATGGAGACAGGCACTGCGGTGTACAGGATAGAGAAGAAGGTGTGGGCCAGCGAATCAAACGGCCGCTCCACATTCCTGAAGAGCTCCAGCAGCATCACTATGGATACCAAGGGTATAAGTACAAGGAGCCCCTTCATGGGCAGCCATCCGAGAGCAATCATTGTTGATGTGAAGTAGAGGATGAAACCGCTTACAATTCCGGCAACCATTTGGGGACGTACTCCCGTTCCCCTCACCATGATGTAGTATTCGCGCTGGGTACCTGCTATCATCACCGCCCCAACCAGGAAAAACGAGACAGGATGGAGCCATAGCCCTCCAAGCACGAATATCACGATGAATGCACCTGTAACTGTACGCCTGGTAAGATTGGTCACCTCAAAGATCTTTGATTATATCCATAGCAATGAGCACATTATCACGATGAACAAAAACCTCTATCTCACCGATCTTGTAAATACTGTCGCGCTTGTCTACGGCCACCGCATCTATATCGCTGGTGAGAAGGCGTTCAACAGCTATCTGACTTCTTACATCATCAGTGAAGCCCGCTATGACAACCCATTCATTCTCCATGTTCAGCCGGTGATGCCGGAGCTGCCGGAGTGTCGATGTTCTCAGACGCTGCCGTGGTTTCCGGAGTCACCGGGGACTCCGTGATTGCAGTGGCCTCAGTGGCTGCCGGAATTTCCGGAAGGTGTTTATCATCAGTCAGATCTCTTGAGTGATCACCCTTGCGCTTGCCGAATATCCGCTCAAGGTCCTCACTGAATATCACCTCCTTTTCGAGGAGTTGTTCAGCCAGCTGCCTCAGGCCGTCAATATTGGCTGAGATGACCTCTTTAGCCTTGTTGTACGACTGCTCAACGATCTTTTTGGCCTCGCTGTCGATCAGTTCGGCGGTCTTCTCGCTGTAGGGCTTCGTGAATCCGTATTCCGACTGTCCGGATGAGTCGTAATAACTCATGTTACCAACCGCATCAGACATTCCGAAGTAGGCCACCATGGCGTATGCCTGTTTGGTTACCTTCTCAAGGTCGCTCAGGGCGCCGGTTGAAATTTTACCGATGACCAGCTCTTCAGCTGCCCTGCCGCCCAGGGCATAGGCAAGCTCGTCAAAGATATGTTCACGGGTAGATATCGATCTCTCCTCAGGCAGGTACCATGCTGCCCCCAGGGCTTTCCCCCTGGGAATGATAGTCACCTTAAGCAGGGGACTGGCATGTTCCAGGAGCCAGCTAACTGTGGCATGCCCGGCTTCGTGATATGCTATGGTTCTCTTCTCCTCCATGGAGATGATCTTGTTCTTCTTCTCCAGCCCGCCTATAATCCTGTCAATGGCGTCGAGGAAATCCTGTTTCTCCACCACGGTCTTGTTTCCCCTGGCGGCGATCAGGGCTGCCTCGTTGCATACGTTAGCGATATCGGCACCTGAGAACCCGGGGGTCTGTTTTGCAAGAAAGGCGACATCAAATTCCGCTTCGAGCTTGATGGGGCGCAGATGTACCTTAAAGATAGCCTCGCGTTCCTTGATGTCAGGAAGCTCAACGTGTATCTGGCGGTCAAAACGGCCTGCCCTGAGGAGGGCCTTGTCGAGTATATCCGCCCTGTTGGTGGCTGCCAGTATTATCACCCCGCTGTTGGTTCCAAAGCCGTCCATCTCGGTAAGGAGCTGGTTCAGTGTGTTCTCACGTTCGTCATTGGCCCCGAAGTTCGGGTTGCGGCCGCGGGCACGCCCCACAGCGTCTATCTCATCAATGAAAACTATGCATGGCGCTTTCTCCTTGGCCTGCTTGAAGAGGTCCCTGACGCGAGAGGCACCGACGCCGACAAACATCTCGACGAAGTCTGACCCCGATATTGAGAAGAAAGGCACGTTGGCTTCACCGGCTACGGCCTTGGCGAGCAGTGTCTTCCCTGTCCCCGGAGGGCCTACAAGCAGAGCACCCTTGGGTATCTTGCCTCCGAGGGAGGTATATTTTTTCGGGTTCTTCAGGAAATCAACAATCTCCATCACCTCGGTCTTGGCCTCCTCCAGACCTGCAACATCACTGAAGTTTGTCTTTATGTGAGTGTCCTTATCAAAGATCTGTGCCTTGGATTTGCCTACACTGAAGATGTTTCCGGCACCGCCGGCACCGCCGCCGCCAGCCATGCGTCGCATGAAATAAATCCAAAGCAGCGCAATGATCAGAAACGGAAGTATGACTCCCAGGAAGGTGGCGAGGTAATCTTTTCTCTTCTGATATTCGAGGTAGATGCGGTCATCTTCTGTGTAACCGGCCTTGTCCTGGGCGGCCTCAAAAAACTCCTGGAAGAGCTCCACCGTTCCGAAGGTGTGATAGTAGTGCGGCCTCTGTGGCTGCAGGCCAAAGCTGCGCTGCTCGGCAAAATCAGGATAGCGTCCGCTCTTGATCGAATCTGCCCATAGGTAGATCTCAGCCTGTTCCTCATTGATCACGATAACCTTCTCGATATCGTGATTCATGACCATCTCTTCAATCTCCCTCTGCCCGGCTTTCTGGGTGTATTTGCCTGAGAAGAGGAGCTGGAATACAATAAATGTCAACACAAGAATAACAATTGGCCAGCTGGTGTTGAACCATGCTTTGGGCTTCTTATCGTTCTTGTCTGACTTCGGAGTCTCTTTGCTCTCTGCCATATATCATTAACCTTTCATTTCTGGTTTGTCCTCGAGGATAGTCATGCGGCCGTCGGCCCACAACGATTCGAGGTCGTAAAAGTCCCTGTAAGGCTGCTGAAAAATATGTACGAGAACATCACCGTAATCAAGCAGGACCCATATGCAGTTTTCTCTACCTTCGATATGATAAGGCTTTCTGCCTGTCTCTTTGCGTACAACATCCTCTACGGACCATGCCAGCGAATCAACCTGTTTCGTGGATGCGGCATGGGTTATAACAAAAAAGTCACATACCCTGCTTTCAATATTTCTCAGATCAATCAGTGCCACCTTTTCTCCCTTTTGCTCAAACAAACCCTTAGCAATGCTCTCTGTCATCCGGGTGGCCTCTTTTCCGGCTTTTCTCATCAATAATCTTTTCAGTAATAAACAGTTCCTGTTAACAGCCGCAAAATTACGAACATTTATCCGTATTTTCGTCCGACTCCTGCTCTTTTTACAATAAGGGTGCCAATCTGGCCGGAAGGGACAAAAGAGCCGGTTTTGCCTGAAACATACAGAATAAATATCTGGTTATCATGATAATAGGATCACATGTCATACAGTATGAAAAAGTGTCATCTACCAACACGGTGGCTTCAGCTCTTTTGCGTGAGTCGAACCCGGCAGAAGGGACGGTCATTACGGCATCATACCAGGAGAGCGGAAGGGGCCAGACGGGAAACAGATGGGAGAGTGAGCCCGGCAGCAACCTGCTGATGAGCGTGATACTCTACCCGTTCACGGTAAAGCCTGCTGAACAGTTTGTCATTTCGCAGATGATCTCCCTGGCCGTACATGACCTGGCCAGCCTCCATACGTCAGAAGCGAGGATTAAATGGCCCAACGATATTTACGTCAGGGATGACAAAATAGCAGGTATCCTGATTGAGAACAGCATAATGGGCGAGGTGTTTAGCAGCACCGTTGCCGGTATAGGGCTTAATGTCAACCAGACCATCTTCAGTGGAGGAGCCCCCAACCCTGTCTCCCTGGCTCTGGTCACCGGCTACAGTCATGACCTGCCGGCCGTTACCGCCAGGCTTACTGACATGCTTGACCGTAGGTACAAAATGATCCTGAACGGTGAGACAGCGGCCCTGGCACGGGAGTATCATGAGGTGTTGTACAGGTCGGGCGAATGGCACCGGTATGCCGACAGCCGGGGAGAGTTCGAAGGAATGATTGAATGCGTCAGGTCTGACGGTATGCTGGCGGTGCGCAGAAGAGACGGCAAGACCGCTGAGTATGCCTTTAAAGAGATTGATTATATCCTCTGAGCTTGGCGAACCCCTTGTAAGACTCTATTGCATCAATGAGACTGTCAAGATACCTGCCGGCTGAGTCTCCCAGGAACAGCTTCATGATGGGGTTCATGTTAACTCCGGCAGTAAGGTGAAATGAAGATCTGAAATTAGTGATAAACTCAATCTCCACCTCTATTGTCATTCTTCCGGTCAGGAATGTCTCTGCATTATATTTAATCAATGAATGAGGCAGTGCCTCAGCAAGCGATGCCGATATTCTCCCTGTCTTCTCAATCTTGAAGCTGCAATGGTCTTCAGTGGCCTGCCAGTCGGTTATCATGCCTTCAGGCACTACAGTACTGAGGTTGCGCATGTCAGTCAGGAAAGCATAGAGGTCACTGTCTCCGCAGGGTACCTCACCCCTTCTGCTGGTATAAGTTGTTACAGGACTCATCTCTGGTCCTCCCTGAATTTACGTTTCCCTTTCACTTTCTCCTTTAACCTTTAACCTTTAACCTTTATCCCTTATCCTTTAACCTTTAACCTTTAACCTTTAACCTTTAACCTTTATTTCTCCCTCCCCCATTCAGCAGGTGCTGTGCGCCACTCCTTAAGGGCCTCCACATCTTCATGCGTGATATATCCCGATGCTGCCGCCTTGTCTACCAAAGTGTTGTAATTACTGAGGGTATCCAACCTGCATTGCTCATTGCTGAAGGCGTCAGCTGCCTTACCGAAGCCGTATGTGAATATGGCTATCATCCCCAGCACCTCGCAACCTGCCTCGCGGAGCACCCTGACAGCTCCGAGGCTGCTTCCCCCCGTAGAGATCAGGTCCTCAATCACCACCACCTTCTGTCCCTTTTGGTAGTAACCTTCAATCTGGTTGCCCAGACCGTGATCCTTGGCGCCCGATCTGACATAGATGAAAGGCAGCCCCAGGCGCTCTGCCACCAGGGCTCCGTGCGCTATGGCACCTGTAGCCACCCCGGCTATCAGTCCGGCATCCGGATATAACTGCCTGACCCTTTCTGCAAAGGCATCCCTGATGAAGGCCCGGACTTCCGGAAAAGAGAGGGTCATGCGGTTGTCACAATAGATGGGCGATCTCCAGCCGGAGGCCCAGGTAAAAGGTTTTGCGGGTTGTAATTTAATTGCGTTAATTTGCAGGAGGTATTCTGCAGTTCTATTTGCTATATCATCCATATGTTGAGGTATAAAATATATTTTGACAACAGGGTAATCACTCTCTCCCCCGAGCCTGACAGGGTGCAAAAATACGCTCTTTTCCACAAATACAATGTGGAGGAGGAGCTCTTCGCCCAAATATCACAGTTTGCAGTCAATAATGAGATCCCTTCGCTTAATATTTATTCATCGGATATCAACAATCTGTGGACTGTATTCTCCTCGTGGTTTACCGTGATAGAAGCTGCAGGGGGGCTGATAGGCCATCCGTCCGGAAAATACCTGTTCATCATGCGGTACGGAAGGTGGGATCTGCCAAAGGGCCATATAGAAAAGGGGGAGACACCTGAGCAGTGTGCCCTCAGGGAGGTGACCGAGGAGTGCAATTTACGGGACCATTTCATTGAAGGATCCCTGCCTCCCACCTATCACACCTACCTCTTTGACAACAAGCCTCACATGAAAAAGACATGGTGGTTCCGCATGGGGTACAATGGAGAGATGATCACCGAACCACAGGCAGAGGAGGGGATCACCCACGCCGAATGGCTTACACCTTCGGAAATAGCACGGATAAAATCAAACACCTTCCTGTCGCTGCTTGACTTGCTGAACTATACCCTGAGGGTTGAGTGATCAGCCGGCGAGATAATCTGAAATATTTATTGAATCCGGGACGAACATCGAGGCATCGCCACCGTTCTTTATGATGTCACGCACAATGGTGGAGTTCACAGGGGTGTGCTCCGTGCTTGTAAGCAAAAACACGGTATCTATCTCCGGGGCCATCTTCCAGTTCATGTGGCCCATGGCCCTCTCATATTCAAAATCAGCCGCCGTGCGCAGTCCGCGAATGATATACCGGGCCTTATGCCTGCGGCAGAAATCGACCGTCAGGCCGCTGAACCTGGTGACCTCTACCCCGCTCTCGCCCTCAAAGACCTTTGAGATCATCTTCAGTCTCATCTCAATACTGAAAAGGCTATTCTTCTCAGCATTCTCGCCAACAGCTATGATGACTTTTTCAAACAGCGGCAGAGCTCGCTTCACCAGGGCCTCATGCCCAACGGTAAAGGGATCAAAGGAACCGGGAAAAACGGCAATTTTGTTCATGATTTGTGATATCTGTTAGTCAAATTGAATATTTCTGGCGTTGGCGACCTTCTGCCGAAGCAGCACATGTTCAAGCACATCCATGATGGTGTCAACATACCTGAACTTCAGTCCGCGGACATATTTATCCTTTATTTCCTCAACATCCTTGCGGTTCAGGTCAGAGAGCACGATCTCCTTTATGCCAGCACGTTTTGCAGCCAGTATCTTCTCTTTTATGCCGCCCACGGGAAGCACCTTTCCCCTCAGTGTAATCTCTCCCGTCATGGCCACATACTTTTTGACCTTTCGCTGGGTGAATGCGGAGGCAACGGATACGGCCATAGTGATTCCTGCCGACGGTCCGTCCTTGGGTATGGCCCCTTCAGGAACATGGATATGTATATTCCATTTTTCGGAGAATGTCTCAGGCAGGCTAAGCATGGAGGCATGCGCTTTCAGGTATTCAAGGGCTATAACTGCTGATTCCTTCATTACATCGCCGAGGTTACCGGTGAGGGTCAGATTGCCTTTGCCCCTGCTAAGGCTGGTCTCCACAAAAAGTATCTCACCGCCGGTGGCTGTCCACGCCAGTCCGGTGACAACACCGGCCTGGTCATTGCCGTCATAGATGTCTTTAAGGTATTTCGGAGGGCCGAGTATCTCCGCCACCTTTTCACGTGTCACATCAGCTTCAGGGGTGTTGTTGAAGGCTATCTCACGTGCACGGAACCTGACCAGCTTTGCTATGCGCTTGTCAAGCTCCCTGACGCCCGACTCACGGGTGTACTTCTGAATAACATCTTCAATAACCTCGCCTGACAATCTGAACTGGTCAGCAGTAACACCATGGGCCTCAAGCTGTTTAGGAATGAGATGCCTGACGGCTATCTCCCTCTTCTCCTCAACCAGGTATCCCGTAATCTCTATCAGCTCCATCCTGTCGCGGAGGGCAGGACTGACCGTTGCAAGGGTATTGGCAGTAGCTATGAACAGTACCTTGGAGAGGTCAAACTCCAGTTCAAGGAAATTGTCATAAAAGTGTGTGTTTTGCTCCGGGTCAAGCACCTCAAGAAGTGCCGAGGAAGGGTCACCCCTGAAATCCTGTCCCACCTTGTCTATCTCGTCAAGGATGAAGACCGGGTTTGATGAGCCTGCACGGCGTATGTTCTGCACCACCCTACCGGGCATAGCACCTATGTATGTCTTCCGGTGGCCTCTTATCTCCGCCTCGTCATGAAGTCCTCCGAGAGACATCCGTGCATACTTGCGGTCAAGGGCGCGTGCAACGGATTTGCCCAGCGAGGTCTTTCCAACCCCGGGAGGGCCGTAGAGGCACAGTATGGGCGACTTAAGGTCGCCCTTCAGCTTCAGTACCGCAAGGTGCTCAAGTATCCTCTCCTTAACCTCCTCCAGTCCGTAGTGGTCTTCATCAAGGACACGCTGGGCGTTCCTGAGGTCAAGGTTGTCAGTGGTGTACTCATTCCAGGGCAGCTCCAGGAGGGTCTGGATGTAATTCACCTGCACCGAGTATTCAGCGGCGGCAGGATTAAGGCGTGCCAGCTTGTCGAGCTCACGGGCAAAGACCTTCGCCACCTCTTCATTCCACAGTTTCTTCTCAGCCCTGAGACGGTACTCCTCCACCTCCTTCTCAACAGGATTGCCGCCCAGTTCATTCTGGATGGTCTTCATCTGCTGATGCAGGAGAAACTCTCGCTGTTGCTGGTCTATCTCGTACTTGACCTTCGACTGCAACTCGTTTTTCAACTCCAGGAGCTGTATCTCACGCACAAGATGTTCCAGCAGCCTCATTCCGCGCTCACGGAGGGTTGTCGCCTCCAGCAGCTTCTGCTTGTCGTTGACATTGATCTCGGTGTTGGCACAGATGTAATTGATCAGGTAGGTGCTGTTTTCGATATTCTTAACCGCAAATGAGGCTTCGGGATTGATATTTGGGTTCAGCTTTACTATTTTGACGGAGAGATCCTTGAGTGAGCCTATGATTATATCGAAGTCCTTCTCGTCTTCACCGCCCCTTGCTTCAGGAATTGCCTTCACCTGTGCCGCCATGTAGGGTGAAGTCTGCAGTACATTGACCACCGAGATGCGTCTGCGTCCCTGTATTATTGCGGTAGTTGTTCCGTCAGGCATCTCCAGCAGCTTCACCACCTGTCCAAGGGTACCTACCACGTTCAGGTCACGTATCTGCGGATCCTCCACCTCTGCATCAAGCTGTGCCACAGCGGCAACGAGCTTATCGCCGCGATAGGCCTCGCGCACGAGCTGCACCGACTTGGAGCGGCCAACGGCGATGGGTATGACCACCCCCGGGAAGAGCACCGTATTGCGTAGCGGCAGCAACGGCACACTGCCCGGTATCTCAACCTCCGCCAGCTCCTGGTCATCACCATCAGAAAGAATGGGTATTATCTCCCTCCCCTCGTCAACCAGCTCCTGAAAACCCAGACTATCCCACTTCCTGAAAACCTTTTTCTCCATAATAAGTCAAACTGTGCAAATTTAGTTAAATATATCTTACCCCCTTCTTGCTACCGCATGGAGAGGTCTGCCCTGATAACAAAAAAAAAGCTGCCTTGTTTAAGGCAGCTTCCATGTGTATGTAACCCTACTTCGCTTTCTTGTCAATGTGATTCTTGTAACGGTTCATATACTTGTCTACCCTTCCGGCAGTGTCAACAAGCTTCATCTTGCCGGTATAGAAAGGATGTGATGTGTTTGATATCTCAAGCTTGATGAGCGGATACTCATTTCCGTCCTCCCATTTGATGGTGTCACGCGACGAGGCTGTTGAACGTGTGATAAATGACGTGCCGTTTGACATATCCTGAAATACAACCATCCTGTAATTGTTCGGGTGTATACCTTCTTTCATCTTCTGATATAATTTGTTACTGTTTTAAAAATCCCTTTTCCAAGGGAGTGCAAAGATAATGAACAATAAGAAAAATACAAAAGCTGGAGTAAAAAAATTTCACTCCCTGAGTTTTGCCTGCCGTTCGGCCTTGTTTTCCTCCATCTCATCCTTATACATTTTGAAGGGAAGGGTTTTATCAATCATGTATCTCATGGTCAGATGGGTCTTTGCCCTGATTGCCCCGATGGCCTCATAAATTGAGATCATCTTGGGGTTAAAGTCGCCCACCCATGAGAGTTCAAATTCCTTATAAAACTTCTTTCGCCGGAAGACATGGAAGATCTCCAGGAAAATGGCTGATTCTATCCCGCTGTTCTGGTATGACGGGTGCACTCCGGCTACCAGTGCCCTGGCGCGTGTGATCTCGTGAGTCAGTTTATACCAGACGAACCTGATCATATTCCAGAGGTTCAGTCTGCCGTTGAAGTGCCGGATGATCTGGTTGAGATCGGGTAAAAGGATAAAGAAAGCCACAGGTTTCTCATTATGATATGCAAACCATATCAGTTCCGGATCAAGGAATGCCTTTGCCTGGCTGAGGGTGTTGTTCAGCATTGCCGGGTCAAGCGGGGTGAAGTCCTCCTTGAAAACCGACCAGGTAGCGTTGTATATCTCAACGATGTCGGCAATAAACTTATCCTTATTCTTATATTCAAAATGGCGGTAAGTGTAGCCTGGTCTTTTTGAGATCCACTCGGCTATTTTCCTGAAGCGTTCCGGGAAGACCTCAACGGCTGCAACATTCTTATGATAACTGTACTGTTCAAAGTAGGTAACAAACCCGTAATCCTCAAAATACTGCCTGTAATATTTTTTATTATATGGCATGCCGAATCCGGGCTGCATGAATCCGTCAACGAGGAGCCCCCAGTAGTTGTCATTCTCGCCGAAGTTAATAGGTCCGTCCATTGCTTTCATGCCTCTGGCCGAAAGCCAGTCCCTGACTGTATCAAAGAGCACGAATGCTGCCTCGCGTGATTCTATGACCTCAAAGAATCCGAATCCGCCCGTAGGCTGTCTGTTGGCTTTTGAGCGTATCTCGTCGATGAAGGCGGCCACTCTTCCAATGGTCTTGCCCCCGCTGTCGGTAAGGATCCAGCGTGTGGCCACGCCATGCCTGAAAGTGGAGTTCTTCTCCGGGTCAAAGAGAGCCTCAGCCTCGCTGTCGAGCGGGCACACCCAGAAGGGATCTCCCTTATAGAGTCTCCTGGGAAAATCTACAAATTCCTTCCTGTGCTCCCTGGTGGTCACTTCCGTTACTCTCATCTCTTTCAGCTATGAATGTTAAACCATGACCTGACTATCTCCCGGCCTTCGCCGGATTCGTTTTTATGGCTGAACTCGTTAGTCTTCCTGTTATATGTATAATCACTGCTCCATTCAGCGGCATGCTCAATTATCTCTCTGAGGGCCCGTATCACCGTCTCAATCTCCTCATCCGTCATTGTAGGGTGCAATGAGAGCCTTACCCATCCGGGCTTTTCAGACAGGTCTCCCCTGCTGATCATCTCGGTGATGCGATGGCTGTGGTCATAGGTCACATCAAGCAGGAAATGGCCGTAGGTACCTGCGCAGGCACATCCGCCACGTACCTGTATCCCGTAACGGTCACTGAGTAATTTTACAACCAGGTTGTAGTGCATGCCGTCTATATAGAAGGAGATGGCGCCAAGCCGGTGTCTCAGCTGCGGGGCGAGGATATGAAGCCCGGGCAGAGGCAGGAGTCCTTCAAAGGTCCTCTGCACCAGCTCCTCCTCCCTGGCACATATCATCTCCGTTCCCATCATCTCCTTCAGCCTGACAGCCAGCGCCGCCCTTATCAGCTGGAGGAACCCCGGAGTGCCGCCATCCTCCCTTGATTCAATGCTGTCAACATACTTGTATTCGCCCCACGGGTTGGTCCAGTCTACCGTTCCTCCGCCGGGCTGGTCCGGGGCGGTGGACTTGTAGAGCGATTTGTCAAAGACCATTATGCCGGACGACCCCGGTCCGCCCAGAAACTTGTGGGGTGAGAAGAAGATGGCGTCAAGCTTCTCCATGCTTTCGGAAGGATGCATGTCTATATCGACATAGGGAGCCGAAGCCGCGAAGTCAACAAAGCAAAGGCCGCCGTTCTCGTGCATTATACGGGCAAGCTGGTGATAGGGTGTGAAGACCCCCGTTACGTTTGAACATCCGGAAAATGATCCTATCTTGAACTTCCTATCCCTGTATTTGTCTAACGCCTTCTGCAGATTGTCAGGGTCAACAGTAAGATCGCTGCCAGGCTCAATCATCACTACATCAGCCATGGTTTCGTACCATGATGTCTGGTTTGAATGATGCTCGATATGAGTTATGAATACAACCGGGCGCTCATTATCGCTGAGACAACGTGCAGTTTTAGGGTAGTTGCACCCCTTTAGTCCGAGTATCCTCTGGAATTTGTTTATCACAGCAGTCATGCCGGCACCGGCCGCTATCAGGACATCATCAGGACCGGCATTGACGTGCTTCTTGATAATCTCCTGGGCATGGTGATAGGCCCATGTCATCCTGGAGCCCGTCTCAGAGGTCTCGGTGTGTGTGTTGCCGACAAACGGACCGAAGGTGCCGGCCATCAACTGTTCAATGGGTCCGTAGAGTCTTCCACTGGCGATCCAGTCGCAGTAAATGATCTTTTTCAAGCCGTACGGGGTAGAATATTCCTGGTCGACACCAATAATATTCTTTCTGAAGGCACTGAAACAGGCCTCTGTATGGGTTTTTTTGTCCGGCATAACCGCTGGCTTGGTTTAGTTGCCCCAAAGATAGTTCTTTTTGATTTCAGTGAAAGACCCGTGGAGGCTGTGGCGTTATCCGGCAGTTGCCTAGTAGATGTCAATGATGCGGTGGTCAATAAGCACGAACAGCAGCAGCAGAAGGGCGGAGCATATGAGCCATCGGGTGACAGGGATATACTCTGCCGGCCTGATCTTCATTTTTTTCCAGACATAATATATAAGGAAGCCCTTCTCCAGGAAGTAGACTACAAATGTTGCAAGGGCAACACCTACGACCCCGTACGGCTTTATCAGCAGGAGGCTCAGCGGGATATTTACTGCTATCTCAACGGCTGCCACAATGAGTGTCACTCTCGTTTTTCTGCGGCCTATCACTATGGTCTGGGGGAAGACAAGCCGTGGTATGATAAGGAGCAGGTAGATCATGAAGACGTCTGCACTGCGTGTGAATTCCGGGGTGAACAGGCGCGGGTAGACCCACCGTGCCACGAGCATGGTGGCCATAATAATGGGGAACAGGTACTTGATGAGTCTTTCGGACCTGTGTCTCAGAGTCACCAGGGCATCGCGCATACCTTCGCGGGTACTGAATTGAGGGAGAAGCGCGTTGCTCAGGCCGTTGGCCAGCAGCAGCACCAGGGGAAACTCCTTCGCCCCATAACGGTACATGGCGAAGACGCCCGGGTCAGCGTAGCGGGCTGAGATGATTATGCCGTCAAGATACTGTGCCGATCCGCTGATGAGAAAGGTGAGTATCAGCGGCATGCCCACCCTCAGGTGCTCACGGATGAAGTCGTATGATACTTTTATTAATGTATAGCGCCGCAGGAGGATGATAAGCCAGATCCATCTCACCCCGGTTATGGCAAACAGACCCAGGATAGCACTCTTCTCATCAAATCCAGCCACCACCGGCGCCAGCACAAACAACAGCTGAGCACCGTAGGTGTAGATGCCATACTGCAGGATGCGGTGCGGCCTGTTGTTAAGGAGATATATATATTCAATCAGTGTCACCGGGTTACTAAGCAGGATATAGAGTAGAAGCAGGCCCGTATAAGGTATCTCCGACTGCTGCTGTGAGGATGAGATAATGAATTTTACCGGTATGCCCACTGTGAAGACCAGCACACTGAAGAAGGTAATAAGCAGGAAGGCATTGAAGAGCTCGGGCGATTTGCGGCCGGCAGTATCACCGGAATCCCTGAAGGTCCGGTTGCGGCTATAGAGAGTGAGGAGCGACTGGATGATGCCTGACACCCAAAAGAAGCTAAGCAGGCTGGAGATGAAGAGAAAAAGTTCCCAGTTGCCTATCTGTGCCCTTGAAAGGTGGCTCTTTGTAAAGACGATACTGATAATGAGGAAGGTGGCAAATCTGAGCAGCTGTACGGCCTGCAATCCCGAGATATTGTCTATGAACTTTAGTCTTGTCAAGATTTACCGGTATAGAGACAGGAACGCTTACAACCCTCAATAATTGTACCAGCTGGTTTCGGCATGACGAAGATAACGCTTGCCGGAGAATGAAAACAAAAAAAAATAAAAATTTGTAAAATGCGTTTTTTGCTGTTTCTTTGCACTCCGTAAAACGGTGGTTGTAGCTCAGTTGGTTAGAGCGCCAGATTGTGGATCTGGAGGTCGCCGGTTCGAACCCGGTCTTCCACCCTGTTATTAAAAGCTGTCCCGCGAATGCGGGTTCAGCTTTATTTTTTTTCTTGGAAGGATGAAGCTCGCTTCAGACTTAATAAAGAAATAAAGTTGGTCCCCGGCCGTTTGTAATACAAAAAGATTATACGCGTACCTTGTCCCACTTGAATTTAAACCTAAAGCTAAGTTATATGAAGAAACTATTTCTGTTCTTTGTTTTGTTTGTGTTAGCGGGTGCCAGCACCCTGTGGGCACAGACAAAAGTCATTACAGGTACAGTCACCTCCGCCACGGAGGGGGACGGTGCAGTTCCCGGTGTATCTGTTTTTGTCAAGGGCACCACCATCGCAACATCAACTGATGTGGAAGGCAGTTACTCACTGACTGTTCCGGAAGACGCAGAAATACTTGTCTTCTCATTCATCGGAATGAAGCAGCAGGAGGTTAACATCTCTGGACGATCAGTGGTAAACTGTGTGATGGAGTCTGACGTGGTTGGTCTGAATGAGGTCGTTGTGACGGCACTCGGTATCAAGAGAGAGAAGAGGGAGATCACCTATCAGACACAGAAGGTTGACAACTCCGAACTGGCAGCAGCACAGCCTACAAGAGCCGGTAGCGCACTTGCCGGAAAAGTTGCCGGTCTTCAGATCAACGTCCAGGACAACAGTGTTAACCCTACAACACAGATCATCCTCAGGGGTCTTAGATCAATTTCATCCGACAACCAGGCCCTTGTTGTCATTGACGGTGTTATTGCATCACTCGGAGCCTTTGATGACCTGAACCCTAACGATATTGCCGACCTGAGCATCCTCAAAGGTGCAACGGCAGCAGCTCTCTACGGCAGCAACGCCGCCAACGGTGCTATCATCGTCTCCACCAAGAAAGGCCAGGCCGGCGAGAAGATCACCATCGGTCTCATCTCCTCATACACCGCTGAGAAGGTGGCATACATGCCCGACTTCCAGACAGAGTACGGTACGGGATGGGAAGGCGCCTATGACGCAGTGGAGAACACCAACTGGGGTCCCCGTTTCGACGGCACCCTTCGCCAGATCGGACCCACATGGCCTGACGGCACCTACCAGGCTGTCCCCTACGCACCCGTAAAGGATAACCTCCTTGGCTTCTTCAACACGGGCCATAACTTCAACAACACCTTCTACCTGAGCGGGAGCCATGAGACAAGCAAGTTTTACGTCTCCATAGGTGACCAGAGAGCCACCGGCATCGTTCCTGACGATACATACAAGAGAAACACCGTCAGGGTCAACGCAAGCAAGAAGGTCGGTAATGTCGAACTATCACTGAACTCAAGCTTCTTCAAGGATGAGACAGATGTTGTCGGCGGATCAATCGGTGACCAGGACTTGCCCCTTTACTGGTTCCTCCTGAACACATCGGCAAACATACCGCTCTCACGTTACGCCAACTGGCAGACAGATCTATATGCCACCCCGGACGGTTACTACAACGCATACTATCAGAACCCTTACTGGGCAGTAGGCACCAACAGAGACAACCAGAAATCGAACAGAGTCAACGGAAACGTACAGGCATCATGGGATCCGCTCAACTGGCTGAACGTTACCGCCAGGATCGGTACCAACACCCTCTGGAGCAGCGGCAAGGACTGGCGTGCAGCACAGTCATATGATCCGGATCTGCAGCCCTCAACCGCTGCAGTGTCATCATTTGTTGAAGACACCGAATCACAGTCTTCAGAGATTATCGAAGACCTGCTTGTCACCGGAACTTTTGAGTTCAGTAACTTCTCACTCAAGGCTATCCTTGGTGGAGCAAACTACAACTACATCTACCGTTACAGCAGAATCAGGGCTGACAATCTCAGTATCCCCGGCTTCTATGATATCTCAAACGGTACAGGAACCCCCACGGTAGAGGCAGATGCTTCACAGGAGGTCAACTTCGGCTTCTTCGGCGACTTCACCCTGGGATATGGCGACTTCGTGTTCCTCAACTTCTCGGGAAGAAATGACTGGACCTCCACTCTTGCAAAGGGTAACAATAACTACTTCTATCCCGGTGTCGGAATTTCATTCGTTATTACGGATGCCATCGATGCACTGAAAAACAATAACGTGCTCTCATTTGCCAAGGTCACCGCTTCAAACTCAACGGTCTACAATGACCTGTCACCTTACAGGATCAATGAGACATACAGCAAACACGAAGCATTCCCCTACGGACCGGTTAACGGCTTCGTTCTTTCAAGCACCACGGTTGATGCCAACATCAAGAAGGAAAAGCTTAATACCACTGAGATAGGTCTTAACGTGGGTCTGCTGCAGTCGAGGATCATGCTTGATGCATCCTACTTCATGACCACCACCACTGACCTTATAACCAACACTACGCCGTCAGTGTCATCAGGCTCAACCGCTTTCCTCACCAACATTGGTAAACTACAGGGCAAAGGGATTGAAGTTTCACTTGGCGGATCAATCATCAAGGCCAGGGACTTCATATGGGATTTGAGTGTCAACTACTCATCCTCTGAAACTATCGTCAGGGAGATCTATCAAGGACTCGACGAGGTGGCAGTAGGCACATGGGCCCAGTATGGTGTCTATGCAATTGTTGATATGCCTTATCCGCAGATGAAAGCCAACACCTATGTTAGAGATCCCCAGGGCAGGCTCGTGGTAGATCCGGCAACCGGGTATCCCAGGACCAATGCCGCTCTTTCAGCGCTCGGCAGAACAACTCCAAAACATATAGTGGGCTTGAACACCTCCATGAAGTTCTTTGGAATTGCAGTGTCAACAACCATCGACTACAGGACCGGCCATGTATTCTATGCACAGGGACAGGATGCGATGGAGTTCACAGGAAGGTCAATGGCAAGCGTTTCAGCCAACAGGCAGGACTTTGTCATCCCCAACTCGGTTATCCAGACCGGCGAGAACACATATGTTCCCAATACCAACATACCCGTCCAGAACGGACGCCAGAGCTACTGGACTGACACCTACAATGATGTCAAGGAAAATTATGTTATTGATGCAACAGCATTCAAGATCAGGGAACTTGCAGTTAGCTACACCCTTCCTTCAGCCATTCTGAGCAAGACTCCCCTTCAGAAGGTATCCGTTGGGTTCATCGCAAGGAACCTCTTAACCCTCCTTCCGGCAGAGAATGCTTTCTCTGACCCTGAGTTCAACAACTCTACTTCCAACAACAACACGATTGGTGTTGGCGGCTACTTCCAGATGCCTCCGACAAGATCTTTCGGTGTGAACTTAAACATAGAATTTTAAACAGACCATTATATGAAAAGCATTATAAAATTCGCTATTGTGCTGACGGTCTTCGGACTGTTGGTCTCATGTGACGATTATCTGGACGTAAACGTCGACCCGAATAATCCCACATCAGTAACACCGGACCTTGTCCTGCCCGTCGGCCAGTATTACACTGCCCAGTATCAGCAGGATGACAGGGGCGTAAGCCATCTTGGAAATATGATTATGGTTAACTGGAGTCAGAGTGACGGTTTCTCATGGTACTCGGATGAGTTCAAGTACAACGTGACTTCATCATTCTACTCGAGGATTTTCAACAACACCTACGCCAATACCCTCAAGCAGTATCAGATCCTCAATAACCTTGAAGATCCGAAGTATGACAACTACAGGGCAATTGCCAGGATAATGAAGGCATACCACTACCAGCAACTGGTTGACTGCTACGGAGACGTTCCCTATTCGGAAGCTCTCGGCAGAAGCCAGGAGGCAACACCAAAGTATGACGATGCACAGGAGATCTATGAAGACCTTATCGTTCAGCTGACCGAAGCCATCAATATCATTAAGAACGCTTCCGATGCAGAGGTTCCGGGTGCTGATGACGCTATATTCAACGGCAACATGACCAACTGGATCAAATTCGCCAATACGCTTAAGGTTAGGATTTTGACACGCCAGTCTGACATAACCGGCCGCGATGCATACATCCAGGCCGAACTGGCAGCCATCGCAAGCGAAGGAGACGGTTATATCACAACCGATGTGGGAGTCAATCCAGGTTACATCCCATTGAACACCGGCAAGCAGAACCCCATGTGGAATACTCTTGGTACTGATGAAGGTGGAACTAAGACCAATAGCAATAACGCAACATGTGCAACAGCTTATGTACTGAACTTCCTGACAACGACAGATGACCCGAGGATAGACTACCTGTATGAAAAACCTACAACAGGTCACCTTGGTGTTCCGCAGGGTCTGCTCGACTATGACACACCTGTTGCAGACCAGTACATGCCTGACCAGGTATCCAACATCGGCCCTGGCATTCTCAAGGCAGCTGACATGGATGCTATCATCTTCACACTTGCTGAGCATTTCTTCAACCTTGCAGAGCTGAGGGAGAAGAATCTTATCACCACCGGTGCCAGCTCACAGTCGCTCTATGAAAGCGGCATTGAGGCATCATTCCTCTACCTGGGACTTGATGAAGCCGAAGCTGAAGATTATTACACCAACGCCCAGAGCCTTGTCGGCTGGAACAGCTCAGCCAACAAAATCGAGGCAATTATTACCCAGAAATGGATTGCTACAAACGGCCTCACAGCCGAACAGTCGTGGTTTGACTACAGCAGGACAGGTTACCCCAGCGGTCTTCCTCTTCCTGATAACTACAACACCACTACTGAAAGACCAGTAAGACTTTTCTATCCTGCAGGTGAGTATTCATCCAACGGTGACAATGTACCGGCTCAGCCAAATGCCTTTACTGCAAAGATATTCTGGGCGAACTAACCCTTAAACCGTAAAAATTATGAAAACATTAAAATATATTTTGATCCTTCTCTTTAGCCTGGGTGCCCTCAATTCCTGTTTGGTTGATGATACTACCAGGTACGATCTCAATGATGACGGACCAAACCTTGCCGGCTTCAGCGATCTGAGGTTTTTGGTCTCAAATATCGCTGACGGTACGGAGTATGATATTCCTGTAAAGGTAAAAGTCACAGGTCCTACATCAATGAACCTGACAAGTGACGTTACCCTTACAATAGCTCCTGATGCTGCAGCTATGGCGGAAGCAACAGACGGAAGCGCTACGCTGACCCCGGCTGTTGAAGGCGTCCACTTCAGGATCGATGATCCCGTAATTACTCTTTCAGATGCTGATAATTACCTGGGAATAATACACGTTACGATGCTGACTGAGGGCCTTGCCACACCGTTGCCCAAAACTCCTCTTCTAATTCTGAAGACCGTCTCAGCCACAGGTGAAACCAATATTGTCAATAATGGCAAAAACCTGGAAATAACAATGAACTATGCCTGTTATTCAGAATTCCAGGGAACCTACACCGTTACACATACCAGTAGCACCGGTGCTGTCTATTCAAGAATTGAGGATATTGTAAAAGTGGGCACTGAACAGTATCTGACCGCAAGTGTCGGCACCTTTGGCATCTCTCCGTTCACAGATTATGGCTTTATCTTTGATAATGCATGTAACAATCTGTCCGTTCCGGAACAGGGACTGGCCAATGCTTATTCAAACAACGTTTGGAGCCATAAACTGGGTGATTACAATCCTGAGACCGGAGTAATTACTATCTACTACACAATTGAGTTCGCAGCAGGTGACCGCACTTATACAGCAGTTTATGTACCGGTTATCTAAACCTTATAGTAATAATTTAAAATCAATTACAATGATAAGATATATTAATCATAAAGTACTCGGACTTGCGTTCATCATTATTGGCATGGTCTCCTGCGATACAGCCAGTCAGGATACGGAGCCGGTAGTGAGTCCCGACGGATATTCCGTTGCAACCTTCGTCAATGCAACCGGTACAACAGTTACCGAGGGTGATACTATCATATATAATATCACCCTTGACAAGCCCATAGAGAGGTCTGTTACCTTCAACTTCAAACAGACCGGGGGAACATGCGACGGTGATGACTACACAGTCCTCCCCGGAGTTGTTGCACCATATAAGAAGACAGCCCAGCTCTTGATCATCTTCCATGAGGATTATGATTTCACTGCAACCGAAACTCTCAATGGGGAGATAGGTGTTTTCAGCATTGCTGACAAGTATCTTCTCAATTCAGCAACTGTATTCCCGACACTGACTGCCACAGTCACCAACTACGTCTCCGATATCGTTGATGTAGTGTTGTCATGGAACCAGGAAGTGACCGTTCAGGATATCGTTGAAGTTGAACTCACGGCAGAGGAGTATGGCAATGAGTATACATATACTATAATTGACACTGTTGACATTGTTGTTGACGTTGCTGATGAGGTTGACTGGGATATCTTCGTGCTCGATGAGGGTGGTAATATAGTTGACATGGCCGCAACGGGAAGCAATCCCGAAGAGCTGGAGCTCAACCTGCCTGACGGTATCTATACCATCCTGGCGGACCTGTGGATAAACAATTTACTTGACTACTATAGTATCGTTGATGCAGGACTGACCATGCCTGTCACTGCGGTCTTCACCCGTAAGGGCACCGAGCTGATCGATTTTGAAATAGCTCAGGATCCTTCAGAGGTTCCGACGGTAGATACCCCCGGTTATGATGACAACGGTGTCGGCTTCGGCGGAGTAGTCTGTGAGATTCAGGTATCAGGCGGCAAATACACCATCGTTGAATCAGACGGTACAGAATTCGGACCTTACAAAGGCACGATCAAATTCCAGAGACCGCAGAACTACAAAAAGTAATACTGCGTTGTGAATATTTAAAGAGCCCCGCTTTCCGGAGGGGCTCTTTTATTTTTTGCTATAGCCTGAACAGCCGCGGCTGTTATCTGCGTGGAGGCCTGTTATACCTTAGCCTGGCTCCAATGGCAAGTGATATCACAAGCACGATGGCAACATACACGAAAACCGGCACGGGAACCGGGTCGCCGCCTGCATAGGAGTGAAGCCCTGAGAGATAATAATTGACGCCGAAGTAGGTCATCAGAACCGCGGAGAATGCAAAAAGCGACAGGAGGTTGAACGTATAGGTCTCCTTCATCCCCGGAATCATGCGTGAATGGGTCACAAGCGTATAGACTATTATTGTGATCAGTGACCAGGTCTCCTTCGGATCCCATCCCCAGTATCGTCCCCATGATTCGTTGGCCCAGATGGCTCCGAGGAATGTTCCTATTGTAAGGAAATAGAGCCCGAGGGTAACCGACCTGTAGTTGATGACGGTCAGCTCATCTATGACAGAGCTGATGCGCTCACGGTTCCCTGAATCAACAAACAGCATCATTATAAGCACTATCAGCCCGAGTATCGCACCCAGTCCGAGGAAACCGTAACTGCCTGTGATGACCGAGACATGCAGCGTCAGCCAGTATGATCTCAGCACAGGCACCAGGTTGGTTATCTCCGGATCCATGAAACTGAGGTGAGCCACCATCAGGGTGAGGCCTCCAAGTACGGAGGTTGCTGCCAGCGTGAGAAGCGATTTGCGACTGAAGATGAAGCCGGCCAGCACCGTCACCCACGAGATGAAAAGCATCGACTCATACCCGTTGCTCATCGGGGAGTGTCCTGAGATATACCACCTGATGCCAAGGCCCAGAGTATGAAACAGGAACCCTGCTGCTACCAGGGCAGTCAGCGCCTTAAGCAACAGGCCGGCTTTTTCCCGTCCCCTGATAATGACCGTAATAATGGTGAAGATCATCACCAGGCCGACGGTAGCATACCAGGGAAACAGTTTCTCGAATATCCTGGCCTTATAATAGAAGAGCTCGGCCCCTACCTTTGTCGCTGACGGCAGGTTATATCCTGCATGGGTGCGCTGGTACTGGTTCACCGCGATAAGAAATTGCTCCGGGTCATGCCCTGTGACACCTACCTCCGTGACAGCCTGAACCCACATTGGCACTACACTGAGCACAAAGAGGGAGTCTTCGCTGCTCACATCATGCCTGACAGCATCAGCCGCCATGCCCCAGTGATCTGTACCATCCCTGAGGGGGAAGAGGCGCAGGAAATCTCCCCTTGACATCATATAACAGATGTTCACCCGCTCATCTACCTTTATCACCTCCTTGTCGAACTTGCTCCGTTCACTCTCTGCCTTGGAATAGGCCGTTTCAACAAGGGCGGAGAGCTTATACCCTCCGCCATCGCCAAAGGTCACTATATCCGAGAATGCCGCCCTATCGCCCTTCAGCTTTAGTACCTGCCGCAGATCATCGTTTGACACTTTTATGAGGGACACATTCTGCCAGTGGTAAAAATCAAGCGAGCACCCCATAAATACCTGCATGGGTGAGAGGCCGTCAAAGCTGTTCTCCCTTGATACCTTGCGTAATATATCGCTGCTTATGGTGTACAGGGGCTTGGTACGACCCTTCTGATCCTGTGCCAGGAGCTCCCCGAAACGGTCGGCATCATCCTTTTCTATGACCAGGTGCTGACTCCCTGCCGGTGCCAGTGACACCAGGAACAATACCACCAGGGCTGTAGCAGGCTTGCGGTACCTCGAGTTCCAATATCCGGCGCTGATGGTTCTGAAAGAGGATTTCCGGTTGAATAATGACAGGATGATAAAAAGGAAGAGAAGACCGTACCCGATATATGTCGTATACATTCCTGCCGGATCATGGTTGACCGACAGGACGGTGCCGAGTTCGTCATTGTCGTAAGACGACTGGTAGAACCGGAACCCGCGGTACTTAAGGATATGGTTCATGTAGATATCATACTGTAAATCAGCATTGTGATCTGCATCATTCAGGGTAACCCTGCTTTTAAATCCCGACGGGCTGTTGGAGCCCGGGTAACGTTCAATAATAAAGTCATCAAGCCTGAGGCTGAAGGGCAGGTTCAGTGCCCTGTTTCCATAGCTGACCCTTGCGGTAAGAGCCCCCATCGTGCCCTTCCACGATGACCGGGTATCACTCCCGTCGTCCCACAGGTAAATCTTCCTGGCTCCTTCCGGGCCTGCCAGGGTACATTCAATTGCGCCTCCGGGGCCCTGACTTCCCTGCCCGGTTCCGGGAACAATCATGCCGCTCATGGTCAGGACCTGCGGCATAATCCGATAACCTTCAACCGTATAGACAGTTCCTTTGACAAGAGCTACAAGCGTGTCAGGAGGATAGACCACCGTTTGCATATTCTGCATGCTGGTTGAACGCATCTCTCTTTTTGACCTGATGAAGAAGGTGGAGTTGCTGGTGGTCACAGTAATGTCAGCATCAGCTTCGAAACCGACAGACATCTCACCGATCATGTCTGTTTCGCCCTGCGTAAGAGCTATCACCTGACTGCTCACCATGTCAGGGGTTGTGAGGAAGGACGCCAGGGGCACGCCGTCAGCCGTCTCTTCTACCTGCCTGACAGCGCCCGGGATAAACCGTTCATATGTAAGGGTCACCTCTTCATCGCCGGCCTTCAGTCTCTTTTTGAAATGGCTGTTGCGGCCTCCTGTCAGGCTTACTGCACCTGAATGGCTGGCCAGCACCCGGCCCTCACTGTCAGACAGCTCGAATGTCATGTCACTTCCCGACGAGAAGGTAAGGGAGGTGGTCTCTCCTTCCCTGATATGCATCATTCCGTCATAACCGGTAAACCGGGTAATTGCCGCTCCGATAACCATCACAATGAACGCGGTGTGAAATAGCATAACGGTCAGCTTGCCCCTGCGGTAGAGCTTGAATATGACAATCTGTCCGACCAGGTTTACTGCAAGCAGCAGGAATAGCAGTTCAAACCAGCGGGTGTTGTAAACCATTGCCCTGGCGGTGTCCGGGCCGAAGTCGTTTTCAATGAATGTAGCAGCGGCCATGGCCACGGCAAGCACAATAAAGAGAACCCCCATCACGGCGGGTGTAAATAAAAACCTTACTATTTTCATGGAACTGATTTGTGTACAAAACTATCCCTTTTCGGATATTACATGCAATTTTTCGCGGTCAAGAATCTTTACGGAGCGTGGAGTTGACTGGATTATCTTTTCATGCTCCAGTTCACCCATTATTCTGACCACACTCTCCTTGGCCATATTTGTCATCTCGCCGAGCTCCTGCCGGGTAAGGACCATCTCATAATCATCAGAATGAAATATTGTATCTGCAAAATAGAGCAGCGCTTCGGCAAGCCTTCCGTGCATTTTTTTCTGAGTCAGATTCAGGATCTTGTGATGCATCCTGAATGCCTTATCACTCAGATCCTCAATGAAACCAACCGCAAACCCCGGATTCTCGCCAATAATCTTCCGGATAACCTCAAAGCTGATGAAACAGGCCTGAACATGGGTGATGGCCGCTACCGAATAGACGTATCGGGAATTTACGTGGACTCCGGGACCTGCCAGCAGCGTTGAGCGCTCCGCCAGGTTTATTATCAGATTCCTGCCAGAATATCCTTCCATGTAAACCTTGGCAAGACCTGAGATCAGGAAGATTGCGTTTGACGAGGGCGAACCCTGTTTGATGATTATCTCTGAAGGGTTAAAACTGGCCTCATATCTGTTCTGGTTAATTATCTCGAGTTCCTCCCGGGAGAGGTTCCTGAAGTTGGTCCAGCACCGGTTGCAGACCTCACAACTTGAAATGTGATTTTCGCTATACATAATGAACCCGATTTGAGACCAAATGTATCCGAACCTGAAAGACCGGGGTCTGGTTTATAACAAATATCATACTTTATTTTGATATTTATCAATCTCAAGCCTTGTACTTATCAATCTGTTGTGATTGAAATATCAATGAAAAACAGGGTGTTGAGATAGAGCGTCTTGCTACCTTTCAGATCAGAAAAACCTAAATGAGGATCCATATGAAAAGAAGTCTTAAAATTGTTTCACTCCTTGCGTCAGCTGTCATGGTTCTGGCATCATGTGAGGGTCCGATGGGCCCGGTTGGCGATAACGGCCCGCAGGGTGACAAGGGCGATCCAGGGACTACGCTGGCCTGTGCTGAGTGTCATAACAGCACCAATCCGGCCACAGCGTTCTCTGCCCAGTGGAGTGCATCAATGCATGCCACAGGCGGAAATGCTGCTTATGCCAACCGTACCGGTTGCGTACAGTGCCATACCAGCCAGGGTTTCCTGGAGTACATTGCTGAAGGATCAACGGCTGCGATCTCTGTGCCTGACAATCCCATGCAGATCACCTGCTACACCTGTCACAAGATTCATCAGACCTATACGGCAGGCGACTGGGCACTCACCAAGCCAGGGGCGCAGACACTGGATGTCAAGTATGCAGGTGCCGATGTAGTCTGGGATAAAGGGACCAGCAACCAGTGTGTCTTCTGTCACCAGTCGCGCCCAGTGTCACCTGCCCCCGTAGCTAACGGTGACGACTTTGCCATTGCCAGCTCTCGTATAGGTCCGCATCACGGACCGAATGCCAACCTGATCCTTGGGAAGACCCCGTTTGAAATTCCGGGCGCTGCCGTTCCGACAACAAACCCGCACTCCACAGCCAAGGGTTGTGTCACCTGCCACATGTCAGTACCGTACGGCTATCAGGCCGGTGGCCATAACATGGCATTAAAATATGATTCTCACGGAACTGAGACGAGGCTTTTAACAGGCTGTACACAATGTCATGAGATTGGCACCAGCCCATACACCGCTTTCAACAACAAGATAACCGAGTTGCAGGAAGATGTGGAAGAGAAGCTAGCCGATCTTGAATCTCAGCTTATCGCTGCCGGGATTTACAATGCTGCTACCGGACTTGCCAAAACAGGTACATTCAAGGCGAATGCAGTGCTTGCTTATCTGAACTACAACACTATCAAGGAAGACCGCAGTCTGGGACTGCACAACCCCGGATACATCAAGGTGCTGCTTGACAACTCAATCTCAGCCATGACAACCCTGGGGTATTCTGTTCCCGGGAAGTAAGAGATGAAAAAACTCCAAAAAAAAGCTGCCTCGACGGGCAGCTTTTTTTGTGTTACAAGGTCCTAATTAGCAAGTGTCTTCATGTAATTGACCATATTCCATATCTCAGTGTCAGGAATTTTTTTGTCGTACGCAGGCATCTCGCCCCGTCCGAACTTTGTCTGGTAAAACATCTCACCACTGGTATAAGCCTGGAAGGCAGCGCCTGAAAAGTCGCCCGGGAATGTTTTTAACATCCTGCCTTTAGGGCCGTCACCGAGGCCGGTCTTACCGTGGCATGATGCACAGTTCCTGGCGAAAGCCACCTGGCCTGCCTTAACGGATGCATCATCCGAAGCAACGGGATTAGCCATCTTCTTGTACTCAGCAGGAATAACCCAGGGCTCACCCTTCTTCTGCTGTGCATTGGCAGTGACTGACATGAATGCAAATGCAGCTGTCACAAACATCACAGAAAAAACTTTAAATGATCTTTTCATAAACATTGATTTTAATTTAACTCATATTAATGACTCTCCTGCCAGCCGGTAATAATGCTCCTGAAGTTGCTCAGGGGCGACTTACCCATGGTGCTGACATATATATGTATAAACAAAAATATTACTACCAGGAACCCAAGGATGACATGGAACTGGTCTGTAAGGAAGATACCGCTTAATCCCAGAAATTTTTTCAGAATAAACTCAGGGAACATCAGCGCCCATCCTGTAACAAAGAGCATTGGAATGGCAAAATACATCACTCCGACGTATGATACCTGCTGAAGGGGATTGAACTTACGGTCACTGGTGACAGGAAACGGTGCCTCCTCGCCCTTGAAATAGCCATAAGCATAATAGTACCCCTGTTTCCAGAGCCTATCTCCCAGGCCTTTGAGTCTGATAAGATAGTTTTTGCCATTGGGGGTGAAGAGGTTCCCGAAAAGAAATGCTGTGTAACTGATTGTAAGAAGGACACCGCACACATTATGGATTGCTACCGCTCTCTGAAACTTAACAACCAGGGCATTGTCAGGATCGGAATAGAGCATGCTGAACCCGGTCACAATCAGGAAAAGGCACAGTACAGCATTGGAAAAGTGCCATAATCTTACCCAGACAGGATAGTGATAGAAATTCTTACTCATTAATGTGCTGCTTAGGTTTTATAATGATCCTGAAAAATGTGTGCATAAGAGCGATGGCAAGAGTCATGCCAATTATCAGCAGGCCCGTGAAGGATATGAATTTGCTTCGGTTGGCGCCAATCACATAGGAGTCATTTCTGAGAATCACCCCGTTTACAAAACCCTTCTCATCACGGCTCTCCATGGCGGCATATTTGTACAGCGTTCCCATCAGGATCGAGTTCTGACTGTGACAGTCGGCACACCCCCTGACAGCGCTGTCGGCCGGCATGACCTCATGCGCCACAAGAACGCTGTCGTTCATCCGGGTGTGGCAGTCAATGCATCGGACAGCCTCAAGGTGGCGGTCAACATCGGGAAGCCACTCATGCTTCGGAAGTACGATCTCCACATTTTCATCGTTGATCAGTCCCATTACCTCGGCATTGCTGTGACAGCGAAGACACATCTCATTCGAGCGAAGTATGTATTCACGCCCCCCCTTGGTCTGACGGGCCAGGGGGTTGTAGTAATGAGGGTCATGACAGTTCCAGCATGTGATGAGGCCCTCAGTGGCAGTGTAGTGCACGCTTTTCTGATACTCAGCATCAATCTCCTCAAACCTGTACTGGGCGTAGTTGGGGTCATTACCGTGGCAGTCTATGCAGCCCCAGGAGGTCTCAAACCGTGCCTCTATGGAGTGCGGGAAGGTCTTGAAACCCTCGCTGTGACAGTCGAGACAGCTGAAGCTCCAGTGAACTGAATTGTAGAACATCTCCGGGACGACCAGGTTGTGTTCTGACATCAGCTGCTTCCTTGTCATACCGGCCAGGGAATCGGTAAGAGTATAAACCATCTGACCGTGACACCTGAGACAGTTAAGCTCATTCTCATCAGCAAAGAGGCTGAGTTCAGCGCCCCTTGGTGCAGGAAGGCTGTCAGCCTCCTCCAGTTGTGCGAAAACCGGGAAAGAACTGGTAACAATGATTAATGAAAAACAAAGAAGGTATCTCTTAAGGGTCATCATTATCCTGGTTATGTTAGAACCTGACCGTAATATTCAGACCTATCAGGAAATTCCCGTCACTGATGCTGTTCTGATTGTAAAGGAAATTATACTGCCCGAGGATGTCTTTATAGTTTGCGAAGAAAATCTGGAAAGCGTGGGTGGCTGTTCCTATCTCCCATCCGAGAGCAAGCTGCGGTTTCGGGTTGAGCTCCTCATTCTCCTGCTTGTTGAATAGCTGGTCATACTCCGCAATGATGCTGTGTGATCCGGCGACGTTGTACCTGGCTCCGGCAGAAATTCCATAGTTGGCATTCTTATAGCCGAGTTCAACGGCATTGAACCAGATGAATGTCGGGGCAAGCTGCAATGAAAATTTCTCGCCGAAACGGCGGGCCACAAGTATCTGGCTGAAATATGACAGACGGTGTATCTCCCGCCAGTCATGTGCCGGACCAAAGGTGTTCTGATTAAGCAGGTTCAATCCCACATTCCCGTAGAAGGCCAGTGAGACCGGGACCGATCCGGAGCTGGTCTGCTGCAACAGGGCATACTTCACCGCAACGTCCTGAGCCTTGAAGTTCTTAGCAGTACCGGCGCCAATCATGAGCTTGTCAGTGATGGCATAATTGAGACCCAGCCTGATATTAGCAGGTGCCCACAGACCAAACAGGTCGTCAAGACTGTTGTTAACCGTCCCGAACCTGTGGTGTATCTCAAATTCGAGCATACCCTTGAATGGCGTTGCAACCGTCTGGTTATCTATGAGTATGCTTGTTTCAAAAGTCCTTATCGGGTAATCTTCACTCTCCTGGCTGATTAACGGCACAGATAACAGGGCGAGAATAACTGATGCTACTATCTTTCTCATGATCTTATTAGTTTAAAGGTTCTGGAGGTTAGTTACTGGGAGCACCCTGTGATGCCCATAACTTTATCATGTCAGGCGCTGATATCAGAACGGTGTCTATCTGTATCATCTGTGACCCGAATGCGGTTATTGAAGAATGAATAGACAGAATCCGGCTTGACGCCGGTGTGATGATATCAGTGTTTTCAAACAGGTTGTCATATGTCCTTTCTGTGCTCCACGACCTGTGACAGCCGCTGCAGAAGGGGTAGATATTCTGGGAGAAGCTTATGACAAGATCCTCCGGAACCTCCCCTTTTACCCAGGAATACTTCTCACACGATGACAGGATAATCATTCCCGCCACTAACAGAGATGGGATTAATCTCCTTAAAATCCTTGCCTTGCGGTTCATCTTTCTAAGATTGTTAATTCAATCACAAATATATCTTAATAAGGTTACTCTCCCCTGCCGGCGATGACATATTTAACTGATATCTAGATGTTTCTTGTCAACAGACATGTTGACATTTGTCACTTGACAGGCTGCTAAATATTTCCACGGCGGGGTATGACTGCCGGCCGGGGCTGTCTGTTTTTCAGCTTACCTTGAAAAGGCCAAGTTCCTTTTCTTCAAACCCGGCGATGTATCCTGATCTCATGTTGTTTTCAGATACGGCAACCGAGGTGAACAACTCTGCGGAGGAGGCATAACCTGAGTCACGCTGTGTATCATGCAGCAGGAGGTATCCCATGATGATATTGGCTGCCATCTCCACCATCCTGCGGGAATGAAAGTCTGTAAGCTCATTGTTCCCGGCAGAGACTACCGCCGCCACTCTCTTCTCAAAGTCGTCAGTGAGTGTCACCAGTCTCCTGCGCAGGTGTTCCAGTTCGGGTCTTACATCCCTCTTCTCGTACTCGCGTATCTGTGCCAGGTACCCTCCCGTTGTCACTCCCCTGATGGCGGCCACAACCTGAAGTTGTGAGGTGCCCTCATAAATTGATGTGATACGGGCATCACGATAGAGGCGTTCCACCGGGAAATCCTTGATGAATCCCGCTCCGCCGTGCACCTGCAGAGCATCATAAGCTATTATGTTACACCACTCACTGCTGATGAGCTTGACCATAGGGGTAAAGATGTCTGCAAGGCGGGTGTAAGTCTTCATGTCCTCACGCTCCTCTTTTGTCAGGGGTCGCTCTGTGGCAATGAATGACCATGCCTTGTAGATATCAACGAATCTTGCCGTCTCATAGAGAAGTGATCTCATGGCTTCAACCCTGACCCGCATAAGTGTGAGCATTTCATAAATAGCCGGGAACTGGTCTATTGTCTTTCCGAACTGTTTCCTCTGGGATGCATACCTGGCGGCCTCCTCATATGCTGCCTGGGCGATGCCCACCGACTGTGCCCCCACTCCCAGTCGCGCACCGTTCATCAGTGACATGACATATTTTATAAGGCCCATGCGCCTCTCTCCGATCAGCTTGGCCGGAGCATTGCGGAATACCAGCTCGCATGTGGGTGAGCCTTTTATGCCCATCTTGTTCTCTATGCGCCTGACCTTTACGGCGCCCTCAGACTTGTCATAGACAAAGAGTGACAGTCCGCGACCGTCTGTTGTACCCTCCTCCGAGCGTGCCAGCACCAGTGATATCTCCGCGTCACCGTTGGTGATAAATCGCTTCACGCCGTTGAGCATCCAGGTCCCCTTCTCCTCGTTATAATGGGCCTTGAGCTGCACCGCCTGGAGATCTGACCCGGCATCGGGCTCCGTAAGGTCCATGGCCGCCGTGGCCCCTTTGTTGAATCGCGGAAGAAACTCCTCCCTGATATCTTCTGACGCAAACTCAAGGATCGTCTCACCGCAGTCCTGCAACCCCCATATATTTGCAAAACCGGCATCAGCCCTCGACACCAGTTCGGCGGCCATGACATAAGGCACCATCGGGAAGTTGAGACCGTCAAACCTTCGGGGGAAGTTCATCCCTATTACTCCTGCCCTGGTCAGGGCTTCATGGTTCTCCTGTGTTCCGCGGGCATACCTGACACGGCCATCCACAATCTGAGGGCCCTCATGGTCAACATCCTCGGCGTTGGGGGCAATGACATCTGCACAGATAGCCCCGATGATCTCAAGAACCTTTTCATAGTTATCCATGGCATCCTCAAAGTCGTGGGGTGCATAGTCATAATGATCCCTGTCCCTGTAATCCATCTCCTTGAGCCGTACGATCTTCTCCATCAACGGATGTGTGAGGTGGAACCTCAGGTCTTTGTTGTCTGTATAAAAATTTGCCATCGGGTTGTTGTTTTTTCTGTCAGACTGCTGTTCTGTTATCTGGCGTTGGCCTTGTAATACTTGATCATCTTAGGGAGTATCTCCGCCACATCGCCGTTGATCACATAATCGGCGATGCTGTTTATGGGAGCCATCGGATCATTGTTGATGGCAATGATCTTACCGCTTTGGTCCATACCGGCCGTATGCTGTATCTGGCCCGAGATGCCACATGCAATGTAGAGCTTTGGCCTTACAGTCACTCCCGTCTGTCCAACCTGGCGCTCGTGGCCGGCAAAACCGGCATCGACGGCTGCCCTTGATGCTGCTACCTCACCGCCAAGGACCGAGGCAAGTTCATAAAGGAGATTGAAGTTCTCCTTGGAACCCATGCCATAACCACCGGACACAACTATCTGAGCCGCCTTGATGTCTACCTTCCTGGCTTCCATGTGACGCTCAATGATCTCCACAGCAAGATCTTCAGGCCTGATGTAGTCAGAGACAGTGATCTTTTTAAGTTCGCCCCGGTAGTTCTTGTTTACAATCTCACGCTTCATCACTCCCTCGCGCACCGTTGCCATCTGCGGGCGGTGGTCAGGGTTGATGATGGTTGCGATGATGTTCCCTCCAAAGGCAGGTCTGATCTGGTAGAGAAGGTTTTTGTAGGTGGTATCCGTCTTCTTTACGTAATGATCACCTATCTCGAGTGCGGTACAGTCGGCTGTCAGACCGCTGTGGAGGGCCGATGAGACCCTCGGGCCCAGGTCGCGGCCCGCCGTTGTGGCACCCATGAGTGCAACCTGTGGCTTCTCCTGCCTGAAAAGCCCTACCACCACCGCTGTAAAGGGAAGTGTTCTGTAGTGTTCAAACACCGGGTCATCAGCTACATGCACCACATCGGCACCATAAGGGAAGAGCTCATTCTCTATACCCTCAATGGAATGTCCCAGCACAACAGCCTCCAGCTTGCAGCCCAGGGTATTGGCAAGCGATCTGCCTTTGGTCAGCAGCTCGAGACTCACGTCAGCCGGTTTTCCTTCATCAAGCTCACAAAAGACGAACAGATTATTCACAGCAAGTATGTTTTATGCGTTAATCAACCAATTGTATGACTCTCAAGGAGCTCTTTCACCAGCGATTCGATATCCTTATCCGAGGCTGTCAGGTGCCGGGCCTCTTTGGCCTGAAGGATGACATTGTCTATCTCCTTTACCTTGGTAGGAGAGCCTGACAGTCCCAGCTGTTCAGGATCAGCGCCAATCGCATCAATTCCCCATTCGGTTATCTTCACAGAGGGACGGCTGCCAGCGATATAATCAGAACTTTCTGTCTGAAGCTCGGTGTCAGTGCGTGCATACTTGTACCTCATCACCAGTCGGGCGTGACGGTAACGGCATGCCGGGGCAGTGCCGTTGACGGTTACCACAAGAGGCAGCGGGGAAGAGACTGTCTCCACTCCCCGTTCCAGTCTGCGGCGAATAATTAGTTTTTCTTTTTCAAAGTGCATCTCTTCTGCATAGGTCACCTGGGGCCATCCAAGTTTCTCTGCTACCTGCGGGCCCACCTGGGCCGTGTCTCCGTCGATGGCCTGACGGCCGCCTATTACCAGATCCGGCGCCAGCTTTCGCACTGCGAGGGCAAGAGCATATGATGTTGCAAGGGTATCCGATCCGGCAAAAGCCCTGTCTGTCAGCAGCACCCCGTCATCGGCGCCGCGGTACAGGCCCTCGCGGATTATCTCTGCTGCCCTGCCGGGCCCCATGGTAAGAACCGTCACAGTGGTGCCCGGATACATCTCTTTCAGGCGCAGCGCCTGCTCGAGGGCATTCAGGTCCTCCGGGTTGAATATCGCAGGGAGTACACTCCTGTTCACCGTGCCGTCAGCCTTCATGGCATCAGGCCCCACATTGCGCGTGTCAGGAACCTGCTTGGCAAGTACAACGATCTTGAGTCCGTTCATCTCTGTCTCACTTTTGAAGGGGCAAATATAACAATAAAACAATTCCTCCAAACCTGTCCCGAAAGAACTGTTGAAACCGGTCGAAAGTTACAACCTCAATATAATACTGTTTATCTGATATATACCATGGGACTTCCGAACGCTCAACCAATCCGTTCGAATTTACAAACTCCTTTGAGTCTTCCTGTGACAGAGTAACAAAAAATAAATTAACTTCGCCCGCCAAACAGCCATTCTTTTTAACTCTACCATGAAAGGTAAACCCTATGCAGCCCTGGTGCTGGCCATGATATTCTGGTCATTCTCGTTTGTCTGGTTCAAGATCGCAAACCGGAGTTATGATCCCATCGCTATTGTTTTTATAAGGCTCTGCATGGCAATAATCTTCCTCTCGGCTTTCCTCTGGGTAACAAAACGGTTTAAGCGGGTCAGAAAGGCTGATCGCAAGTACTTCCTTCTTCTGGCGCTGTTTGAGCCTTTTCTCTATTTCCTCGGAGAGAGTTTCGGGCTGACCTATGTCTCCTCCACGGTGGGTTCGGTGATAATATCGACCATACCGGTCTTTGCAGTCATCTTTGCATTCGTCATCTACCGCGAGCGGTTGAAGCTGATCAATTACATAGGTGTAATAGTCTCGTTTGCAGGCGTAATGATATTCATTACCAACAGCACGGGCAGCATCACACTCAATCCGAAGGGACTGGCACTGATGTTCCTTGCGGTGGTGTCAGCAACGGGATACAACATGGTTCTGCACCGGCTTGCCACTGAGTATGACCCGGTTACAATAGTAAACATCCAGAACATCATCGGTGCCATTCTCTTCCTGCCGCTCTTCCTGATATTCGACCTTAAAGACTTAGTTTCTACAGGATTTGTGGCAGAGAGTTTCGGCTCTATAGTGCTTCTTGCAATCTTCGCGTCGTGCGGGGCTTTCGTGCTCTTTGCCTATTCTGTCAGGCATCTGGGGATAGCGCGGGCCAATATATTCAGTAATCTCATCCCGGTCTTCACGGCCCTCTTCGCCTTCTTCATCGTGGGCGACATTATCACCCTTCGCAATGCGATAGGGATGATGGTGGTCATTGCCGGGCTCTTCCTTTCACAGGCGCGGAAGAAGAGGGTTCCCATAGTAGATACCGACTTTGCGGGAAGGACAGCCTGACGGTGCCTGGATGATCAACTGCCGGAATGTTCCTGACTGACCCTCCTGCTGCCTGATACTTCCTGAATGACATGCACCGCCTGCCGTTTTGCCGATAGTATTATCTTTGTTTCCAAGTTCCAATGAAATGAGGCATCAGGCTCTGGCATTCCTTCTTCTCATGACTCTTCTGCCTGCCGGGGGACAGACCGGCGGCGACAACACCTATGAATTCCTGAACCTCAGCCACTCAGCCTTTGCCTCAGCTACGGGCGGGATAACGGTCTCGCAGGGCCGCAGTGACCTCAGCATCCCCTATTTTAACCCTGCCCTTCTGAGTCCTTCGATGAACAATGACATCTCACTCAGCTTCTCTACTTACTTCGCAGGGATCAATTACGGCTACGCTGCCTATGCCCTTGATACTGAGACCCGGGGTACGTTTGCCGCCGGGGTGAGCTTCATCAGCTACGGCAGTTTTACCGAGGCTGACGAGGAAGGTAACATAACAGGCACCTTCACCGCCGCCGAGTATGCATTCAACATCATGTGGTCAGTGCAGATTGATTCATCTTTCACGGCGGGAATAAACATAAAACCGGTGCTTTCGCACCTGGAACGCTATCTCTCCGCCGGTATCTGTGCGGATCTGGGAGCATCATACCATAATGAACGACTACTGTTTGATGCGGGACTGGTCATCCGGAACGCGGGGTTTCAGCTGAAGAGTTATACCGGGCAGAGAGGAGAGCCTCTTCCCTTTGAGATCATCGCAGGCGCTACCAAAAGACTTGCGCATGCTCCGTTCAGCTTTACTCTGACTGTCAGGCACCTGGAGAAGCCAGAGCTCACTTATGACTATGACCCCGACGATGATATCCCGGCCGGAGGCTTCGGTGAGAATGTACTCAAGCATGTTGTCTTCGGCGTTGAGATACTCCCGGCTGATGTGTTCTGGATAGGTGCAGGACTTAATTACCAGCGCCGGTCGGAGATGCGCATCCGGGAGCGGCCCGGGATGGCAGGCTTCTCGGCAGGATTTGGTATACGGACCAGGGCCTTCGAACTCTCTTATGCTCATGATGCATTTCACCGTGCAGGAGGATCCAATCATCTCACTGTGACACTCCGTCCTGAACTGATGTTTAAAAAATAATGGCCGCTGAACCTTATGACAGCTGTTTCGTTTTAACTTAGAAGTGCGAATGAATAAAAAGATAATCATCACCGTTGACGGCTTCTCATCATGCGGCAAGAGCACCTTCGCCAAAGCCATTGCCTCGGAGCTGGGCTACATATATATTGACTCAGGGGCAATGTACAGGGCTGTCACCCTCTATTGTCTGCGCATCGGACTTGTTGCCGGGGGCATCGCAGATGCAGACCGCATAGTCAGTGCCCTCCCGGGGATAAAGATCACCTTCAGGCCCGACGGTGAGACAGGGTATTCTGAGACCCTCCTGAACGGCGAGTCGGTTGAGCGGGAGATACGTGACAGGGCTGTCTCGGACAATGTTAGCGCAGTCAGCACCATCGCAGAAGTGAGGTCGAAGCTGGTGGAGCTTCAGCGTGAGATGGGCGCCGGCGGAGGGATAGTGATGGACGGCCGCGACATAGGCACTGTGGTCTTCCCGGAAGCGGAACTGAAGATATTCATGACTGCCACGCCTGAGGTACGGGCACAACGGCGTTACCTCGAACTGGTGAGCAAGGGACTACCCGCAGACCTTGACGCCGTAATAAAAAATATCACTGACCGTGACCGGATCGATTCATCAAGGGATGTCAGTCCGCTGCGCCAGGCCGATGACGCGGTGGTGCTCGATAACAGCGAGATGACTCCGGCGGAGCAGATGAGATGGTTCAGGAAGCTTTACAAAAGGAGGATCAATGAAGGTTGAGATAGAACCGGGCTCGGGATTTTGCTTCGGTGTTGAGAACGCCGTTAGGATAGCCGAGGAGGCGCTCCATAATGGTGAAGAGGTCTTCTGCCTCGGAGAGATAGTGCACAATGACATCGAGGTCCTCCGGCTAAAGGAACTGGGGCTGGTGACAATCACCTATGATGAGTTTGCCCGGATGCATGACCGCAAGGTGCTCGTCAGGGCGCACGGTGAACCCCCATCGACATACGAAAAAGCCAGGCAGAACAACATCACCATCATCGATGCCACCTGTCCTATCGTTCACTCAATGCAGGAGAAGATTAAGAGAGTACAGCATCTCTCCCTGGAGGAGAATGGACAGATTGTTATCTACGGGAAAAAGGATCATGCCGAGGTGATCGGACTGCTGGGGGCGGCAGGAGAAAAGGGGATTCTGGTCACCGGAAAGCAGGATATCGGCAGGATCGATTTCACCCGGCCTGTATGGCTCTTCGCGCAGACGACGAGAAGCAAGGCTGAGTATGAACTGGTTGCCGAGATCATCCGCCTTAACCTTGAGAAAGCCCACCCCGATCATCCGGGTAATGAACTGAAGGTCCACAACACAATCTGCAGCCAGGTATCGGGACGTGAACCCCGGCTCAGGGAGTTTGCCAGAAAGAATGATGTCATCATCTTCGTCAGCGGTAAGAAAAGCTCAAACGGCCGTATGCTGTTTGATGTATGCCTGAAGGAGAACCGCCGGACACACTTCGTATCCTCCCAGGAGGAGATTGATCGCGGCTGGTTTAGTGATGCCCGGAGTGCAGGCATATGCGGCGCCACCTCCACCCCGAAATGGCTTATACAGAAGGTGGCCGAGAGAGTCGCGCAGTTATGATATTGTTAGCTGTTCCGATTGCCAATGGATAAAATATTAGTAATTTCGCACCGTTCATAAATAATTTAAAATGGGTAAAATCAAAAAGATTGGCGTTCTCACATCGGGTGGTGACGCTCCGGGAATGAATGCAGCCATCCGGGCTGTAACCCGTACTGCAATTTACAACGGCCTTGAAGTCATCGGGATAAGGCATGGTTATTTGGGTATGGTAAATGCCAACTTCAAGCCACTGTATGCCCATAGCGTATCAGATACCATCCAGCGCGGTGGAACCATTCTCAAAACAGCACGCTGTGAAGCCTTCAGAACACCTGAGGGGCGCAAGACGGCCTATGAGAACCTGAGGGCGGCAGGCATAGACGGAGTGGTGGTTATTGGAGGTGACGGTTCGTTCAAGGGAGCCAGCGTCTTCAATGAAGAGTATAATATCCCCTTTGTAGGTGTACCCGGCACCATAGACAATGATATTTTCGGCACTGACTATACAATCGGCTATGACACGGCGCTGAACACCGTTGTTGAGGCCGTTGATAAGATACGTGATACTGCCAGTGCAATGAACCGTATGTTCTTTGTTGAGGTGATGGGCGCCGAGGCAGGTCACATAGCCCTCTTCAGCGGCATTGCCAGCGGAGCCGAGGCCATCATCATGCCTGAGATAAAAGGCGATTCTCGCAACATCACCAAAATGATCGAGACAGGAAACAAGAGAAAAAAATCAAGCAATATTATCATTGTGGCCGAAGGCGACGAAGAGGGTGGTGCAATAGCCATTGCCGAGAGACTCAAGCCCGAGCTGACAGGTTATGAGGTCAGGGTGGCCATCCTGGGACACCTGCAGCGCGGAGGGTCACCTTCAGCCCTCGACCGCGTTAACGCCAGCAGGCTGGGCAACGCCGCCGTCGAGGCCCTGCTGGACGGACAACAGAGTGTGATGGTGGGCCTGCAGAACGACGAGATATCACTCGTTCCCTTCAGAAAAGCCATAAAGCAGCACAAAGGACTGAACCAGCATCTGGTTGATATTATTGAGATACTAAATGTCTGACCAATAGCGCTTATTACTTGATGGGACCGTCAGAGGTATACTTCACCGATTTGCACACCACTCCCTCGCTCAACCTGCTGAAGAAGCTGGAGAGGCTTGTAAGGGCGGCCGGGTTTGATGAGATCGACTTCGACCGTAAGATGACTGCCATCAAAATCCATTTCGGCGAGCCGGGTAACCTAGCCTATCTGCGGCCTAATTTCGCGGCCACAATAGCACGGATGGTGAGGGATAAAGGCGGCAAACCCTTTCTCACCGACTGCAACACGCTCTATCATGGAGAGAGGGCTAACGGGCCCGATCATATCGAAGCTGCATATGTCAACGGTTATAACCCCCTGGCCACCGGATGCCATGTGATCATCGGCGACGGCATCAAGGGAACTGACTACCGTGAGATAGAGGTCAATCTCGAGTACACTGCGAAGGCTATGATTGGCACTGCCATTGCTGACGCAGACATCATCATATCGATGAACCATTTCAAGGGACACGAGCAGACGGGTTTCGGCGGCGCCCTGAAGAACCTCGGCATGGGATGTGCCTCGGTGGGAGGCAAACTATTCCTTCACTCCGGTAATCCTCCCGTAATCTACGAGAAGAACTGTACCGGGTGCAATATGTGTGTCATCAACTGCGCGCATGATGCCGTGCACCTTGGCCCTGACAGAAAGGCTCACATTGACAATGACAAATGCACCGGTTGCGGGCAATGCGTGGCTGTATGCCAGTATGACGCTGCCAGGGTGGTGTGGGGCTCAGGTGAAGATACCCTGAGCAAGAAGATCGCTGAATATACCCTGGCTGTCGTCAGGGGCAAGCCATGTCTGCATGTCAACTTTGTCATGGATATCTCCCCCGACTGTGACTGCTGGGGGCACAATGACATTCCGCTGGTGGGAGACATAGGCATTGCCGCCTCCAGGGACCCTGTGGCGCTTGACAAGGCATGTGCCGACATGGTTGTTGCTGCACCTGCGGCATGGCATTTGCGGGATATGGAAAATGGTAATGATTTCAGTGGCGTTGACAAGTTCCGGATGGCGCATGGTAATACTGACTGGAATACTGCTCTTGTTCATGCTGAGAAAATATCAGCGGGATCTTTATCGTACAAACTTATAAAGATATGAAAGAACCATCACCGTCGAAACGAATGGCCATACTGATAGTGGAAGATGATCCGCACAGCCAGCTTTATTTCACCAAGCTGTTGTCGGGCCTGTATGACACTGCCGTGGCATCATCGGCCCGGGAGGCATGGGATCTGCTGCACGGCAGGGTATTTGACCTGGTATTGATGGATATTTCTCTTAAGGGAGATGAGGACGGTCTCTCGCTCACCCGTCGGTTGCGGACAGAGGCGGCCTTTGAGAAGCTGCCTATTGTCGCTGTGACGGCCTATGCATTCCCTGACGACAAGAAGAGGGCGCTCGATTCGGGCTGTACTGATTATCTGCCCAAGCCGGTGAGCAGCAACGACCTGCACCGCAAGATTTTGGAGCTGACGCTTTAAAGAGCAAAAAAGTTCTGTCAGGAATAAAAATTTATTACTTTTGCGAACCTGAATTCATTCAGGAATCAGCCTCCCTCTCCCGCCTGTCGGCAGGGTTTGCAGGCCTAATCGGGGTGTAGCGCAGTTGGTAGCGTACTACGTTCGGGACGTAGGGGCCGGAAGTTCGAGTCTTCTCACCCCGACAAGAGAAAAATGACCATCCCCGGAAAACCGGGGGTGGTTTTTTTATTGACCCGAAGCGTCAACAGCTTGCTGTTGATAGCGAAAGGTCAATAAAAAAGAACCTTTGAGTGCAACGAAAAGGTCATTTTTCTCTTTCAGCCGGCCCCCTGGAAGTCCGCCGCAAAGTACCGCCTTTGCGGCAATCTTCTCACCCTCTTTCAGCTAGCCCTCTTGATGTCCGCGAGGCCAACCGACGGGAGGGCGAGCAATCTTCTCTTTCCCCTTTCTTGCCAAATCCAGCGTACTTTCCGATGGGGCGATTCCGTAATTAATGACTAATGGTCGGCAATTATTCCGCTACCAATGCCAATTTCAATGCCCCTCTTCCCCATTGGCATCACCTGCCTTGTTGCACGAAGTTCAGATTGAAAAGTAGTTCTATTTTCTTCAAACCTTTTTTCGTATTTATCAGAATATTTGTCAAAAAGATTTTGAACCATTCAAAATGTAATCACCTTGTCACTATCAACGACCCAGTTGGTGAATTCGGCCATACTACTTATTTCTGCTCCTTCTACTAATGGAGCACTCTTTAAACCTCTGGCTTCAGCGCAACCACCACATATTTTAACTTTTCCACCTTTTGCAAGGACGGCTTTTAGCATCCTTTCGATATTGTAGTATCCATTGGGTGTGTTTTGATTTGCCAATGCGCAATTTGCCGCATCAGCCATTAAAAATATCCGCACTTCTGCTTCAGCATGGTCTTTTCCGAGTTGCATTGCCAGTCGCAGGGCATTATACGCTTTTTCTGTTCCGTAAGGAGCATCGTTTATCAGGATTAGAATTTTCTGTGGCATATGAATTATTTTAAAATTACTGGTGTAAATATAATGATACAAAATGTCAACCTCCAGTCAGGTTTCTGTTATCTTATAGTAATTGGGTATGTCAGTTTTAAGAATCCAATATATTTGTTTTGAAATACTCCGTTAGAGTCCATGTATTCGGTATGATTAACAATGAAATACAAGGAGCCGAATGGTGGCTTAAATCGCCATCCAGTTAAACCATAAACATATATCTTGTCATTAGAACTATTTGTTTGAAGAATGAATTTTATCCAGAGATTATTTGTGAAATTATAAGTAGTCGATATACTATTTATAAAAGCAGTTTTGAAATCGTCTGTCTCGGGAGAAAAATGTATATATCGTGGTTTAAATTCAACTGCAAGTTTATTAAATACTTTCTTACCATTAGTGCAGCATGATTATAGGCTTCAGTATTATAACCCAATGTTGCAGAATAATAGAAGTTATAGTAGTCCGTATTCTCAGAGGTTATATACCTGTATTCATTATTATACCTGAGATCAAGATTAAATTTATTTGTAAAGTAGAATCTGACTGACTCATTAATGTTCCAACTCATAAATTTTGAAAAATCATCATTCCAGTAAATATTGTTTGCAGTACTAAAGTTGATGTATTTAAATACTGATTTCTTAATCCACCATTTATATGACACATCTGAATCAAATTCGTTGCGGTTATCATCATTAAGGTATCCGGATTCATTGAAAATATCCTTTAATCCATCCCCTTCAAGATAAGAATACCTGATATGCCAGTGAAAAAAATTGTTTTCTGCCGCAAACCTTACATATCCGGCATTGCGTAAAACACTCCAGTTGTCTACCGCAGCAACATACTGACCAGTAAATTTCCAGAGTGACCCGAGATTTAAAACATAATCAGGACTAAATGTTGAAATCATCCGGTTACTAATAAGCTTATTTGTTGCCGTGAAACCAAGACTTGATGATTTCAGAATATCTCTCTTTACTCTAAGAGCAGTATACATCGGCTTAGCACCAGATGAATCAATGGAATTTTTATCAAAGGCATTAATAAAATTGACATTTGTTCTACCTGCTTTACCTGTCAATTTAATGCCTGCTGATATATCTCCTATACGTCTCGAATAGAAAGTTTTTAAACGTGTTTGATACATTTCGTTGCCTTCCTGAAAGAAAACTCTTTTCTCAGGATATTGTACCTCATATTT
>JFJP01001734.1_pt1 | contig 74841 bp, 31 predicted proteins | sample 431651 | NCBI WGS metagenome assembly JFJP01 (sample SAMN02602958, study PRJNA72255) | Microbial mat metagenome, whole genome shotgun sequencing project. | biome: fresh water; feature: sink hole; material: water; isolation source: purple microbial (photo- and chemosynthetic) mats found in... | reverse complement strand
TTATCGCCTGAATCAGCACCAGATCGCCCGCGCGCTGTTCCCGCTCGGCGAACTGCCGAAACCGAAGGTGCGAGAACTGGCGCGTCAGGCGGATATCCCGGTAGCGGAAAAAAAAGACAGTACCGGCATCTGTTTCATTGGCGAGCGACCGTTTCGCGAATTCCTGCAGCGCTACATGCCGATTCAACCCGGCGATATGGTGACGCCGGAAGGCAAGATCATGGGGCGCCACCAAGGCTTGATGTATCACACGCTGGGGCAGCGCAAAGGGCTCGGCATCGGCGGCGTGAAGGGGGGCGAGGAGGGCGTGCCCTGGTTTGTCGCCGGCAAGGATCTGGCACGCAATGAACTTATTGTCGTGGCCGGGCACGAACACCCGTTGTTGCTTGCCAAGACTTTACAGGCCGCCGATTTAAGCTGGATCGGCCCGTCGCCGGAAGTGGGGAAGCGTTACAGTGCGAAGACACGTTACCGACAGCATGATGCGGCGTGTCAAATAAGTGTGTTGACCGAAACGATGATGACGGTATGTTTCGATCAAGCGCAGTGGGCGGTAACACCGGGGCAATCGGTCGTTCTTTATGAGGGTGATGTTTGCCTGGGTGGCGGCATCATCCAAGGTAGTACTTAAAACCTTAATCACATTCCTAACAGACTCATACAACATCATGAATAGACGAGAATTTATCTGGACACTTCCCGGCCTTGGCGCATCTGTCTGGCTGACCGGTTGCTCGACCGATCCGGTCACCGGCAAGAAAGCGCTGGTGATGATGGGCAAAGAGCAAGAAATCGCCATCGATAAACAGCACTCGCCGCATCAATTTTCGGAAGACTACGGCATCGCGCAAGATGCCGGCCTCAACCGCTATGTCGCCGATGTCGGCAAGCGGCTCGGCAACGTCTCGCATCGGCCGGATATGCCCTACAGCTTCCAGACGGTAAACGCCAACTACGTCAACGCCTACGCCTTCCCCGGCGGCACCATTGCGGCCACGCGCGGCATCATGCTGGAACTGGAATCCGAGGATTCCCTGGCCGCACTGATGGGGCATGAAGTTGGACACGTCAACGCGCGCCACTTTGCCGAGCGACAAGCCAAAAGCAGTTTGCTGGATATCGTTGTTGCCACCGCCAGCATCGCGTCGACGGACAGTAACCCGCAATACGGCGCGCTCGCACAACTTATCGGTAGCGTCGGCGGCGGTGTACTGCTGTCGCATTACAGCCGCGAAAACGAGCGTGAAGCCGATGCGCTGGGGATGGAGTACATGACCCGCGCCGGGCTGAACCCCACCGGCATGACCGACCTGATGCAGATGCTCAACAGTCAGTCCAAAGCCAAACCCAGCGCCCTGGAACTGATGTTCTCCACCCATCCAATGAGTTCTGAACGTGTCGCCAACACCAACCAGGCGCTCGAAAAAACCTATGCTGATGCCGCAAAACGCCCGCTTCAACGTGAACGTTACATGGACAACACCAGTCGCTTACGTGCACTTAAAGCGGCCATCGGCGAGCAGCAGAAGGGCGAAGCGATGCTGAATCAGAAAAAGTTCGACGCCGCCGAAGACCATTTGCGCAAAGCCTTGGCCATGGCGCCAGAGGATTATCCCGGGCTGGTATTGATGGGCAAAACCCAAATGGCGATGAATCGGCCGCAAGAGGCGCAACCTTATCTGCTCAAGGCGCAAACGATTTATCCAACCGAAGCCCAGGCCAGCCAACTCGCCGGCGTCACCCATCTGCAATTAAAACAACCCGACAAAGCCCTGGCCGCATTCCAGACTTACGATCGTTTGCTGCCCGGCAACCCGAATACCATTTTTCTGAAAGGTTATTCGCTGGAACAGATGCAAAACAAACAAGCCGCCGCCCAGGAGTATTTCAACTACTTGAAAATGACCCGCCAGGGCAATCAAGCCAATCATGCGGTAAGCCGTTTGCAAGGCTGGGGCATGGTCAAATAAGGCTCCATATGAGCAGGATAGAGATCTGGTTGTCTGAAGTTCAGCGACAGCATTGAATCTCCTATGCCCTTACTTTGCGCTCTTGTTTGGGATTACCATCCGGGCGTATCGGAATGGGCGCAAGCCCTTCCTAACCCGGATATTTCATGAATCCTCACTTGCCCTCGCTGGTCCCTTGTCCGCACAGGAAGTCCTGCACTACCCGCAAGGGGCAGTCCGGATTTGTATGCGCTAAAGCGTTAACAAATTCGTTGAGTCGGGCGTATGAATAACTGCGCCACTACTTCTCTGAATTCCCTTTGTAAGCAATGTCCTGAGCGGTCATCTCGGGAATTCATGAAATTCCGGGCTATTTTCAACGAAGACACTTTTCAGAATGATGAGCGACAAAATACGCGAATATATTGAGCAGCGCTTTCTGATCGAGTTCGATGAATCATTTCCTGAAGATACTGATTTGTTCAAGGAGGGGGTCATGGATTCGTTTGGCTATGTACAGATGTGCCGCTTCCTTGAAAAGGAATTCAACTTTCGTTTTTCTGAACAGGAAATGACTGGCAATGTTCTGACAAGCCTGATTCGTATCAGAGAATACGTCGTCCAGAAAACCGCACAGGATGTTGCCGGCCTGGGGGCGAGCGTCCAAAGCGGTTAATCGCGCCATGTGCGGCATTGCCGGCTTCTTCCACCCGTCCTTGGCGGTAGAGGCGTTTCCCGACACCCTGTTGAGCATGTTGCGAGCCATTGCCCATCGGGGGCCCGATGCCACGGGATATGTCGTAGACAGTCGCTGTGGCTTGGGATCCACCCGTTTGTCGATTATCGACATCGAAGCGGGTATTCAACCCATCTCCGACCCGACACAACGCTACTGGCTTTGTTACAACGGCGAGATTTACAACTATTTGGAATTGCGCGTTGAACTCGAAGCGCTAGGCTGTAATTTTTCCACTCATTCCGATACAGAAGTACTTTTACAGGCTTGGCTTCACTGGGGGGCTGCCTGCCTTCCCCGCCTCAATGGAGGCTTTGCCTTTGCCCTGTACGACCGGGATCGTGATGAACTCATTCTGGCACGGGATCGTTATGGCAAGCGTCCCCTGTTCTACGCTTTCTGTGGCGAGGGGATGTTGTTTGCCTCAGAGATGAAGGCTTTCCTGAGATTCCCCGGTTTTGTTTTTGAGCATGATCCTAGGCAACTGGCCTCAATCGTTGCCGTTTGGACGCCGTTACCGGAACAGACCGGGTTCCATGGCATACATAGCCTATCCATGAGTCACTGGCTGCGCTGCCGCGCCGGGAAAACCGAGGTTATGCCTTATGAAACGCTCGATTTCGGAGGCAATATCACTGTTGGTAGTGAAGCAGAAGCTTTGGATCTGATTCAACAGCGGCTGCGAGAAAGCGTGGCGTTGCGCCTGCGAAGCGACGTCGAAGTTGGCGTTTACCTGAGCGGTGGCATTGATTCTGCTGTTGTTGCCTTACTTGCCGGAGAGCTGAGTTCCCATCCTCTGTCCACCTTTTCGGTTGAGTTTGCCGACCGGGAATATGACGAATCAGACCAGCAGCACGAAATGGCGACCCTTCTCGGGAGTCGACATCACGCACTGACAATTACGCATCGCGATATTGTCGATAGCCTTCCAGCCGCCGCCTGGCACGCCGAAATCCCCGCCTTTCGGAGCGCCTTTGTTCCTATGTATCTGCTATCCGCCCGTACCAGGCAGGCGGGAATCAAGGTAGTGCTGTCTGGGGAAGGTGCGGACGAGGCTTTCCTGGGTTATGACTTGTTCAAGGAAACACTGCTCAGACAGGACTGGTTGAATCACGATGAAGAAAAGCGCCGCATTCAGTTAGCGCGCCTTTATCCGCATTTAGAACATTACGGTCCTCAGGATGTTGCCGCCCTCACCGGGTTGTATCAACAATTTTCACAGGAACGCCTGCCAGGGTTGTTTTCCCATGAGTTGCGCTTTCAGAACGGACGATTCTCAGCGCGGCTCATCAAGAACGCCGGCAATCCATTCGAGGCTATCTCGGCTTTGGTCGCGGCGACGCCCGGTTATGCCGAAATGACGTCGATACACAAGGCCCAATGGCTTGAGTTCCGCACCCTTCTGGCGGGCTATCTGTTGTCGACCCAGGGGGAACGCATGGGACTGGCAAATGGTGTGGAAAACCGCTGCCCCTTCCTTGACCCCGCTGTTGTGAGACTGGCTGCCTCGATCAACTTGCGTTTTGACGACGGTTTCGATGAGAAGCGACTTCTGCGGCAGGCCTTCCGTGCACGATTGCCAAGCTCTATCGTGAACAAACGAAAGTTTCCTTACCGAGCACCAGACAGCGCTGCCTTCGTGGACTGTCGGCCAGACTACCTGGAACTGCTGCTTAGTTCCGATGAGATCGCCAAGATGCCTTTCTTGGACGGGAAATTTGTACGTGCTCTCAGCAACAAGATTTTGAACAGCCCGTCAGCCGAGATCAGCACCAAAGAAAATCAGGCTTTCATTTTTCTGCTTACCATCGCCCTTCAGCATCGCTTCTTCGTCCAACGGGAAACCTCTCCAACTCAGACTTGGGCCGATTCACCCTTGGTAAGAGCTGTCGATTTGCGTCATCTGACTTGAATGCATGAATAGGGCACTCAATGTTTGAGTGGGGGTATTGGCAGTCAATGGCGGGTTTTTAGCTGTAAATGTATTTCCAGTGCTTGGCTGATGAATTCCATCGCAGGTTCGCTGCTCAACATAAAGTGTTCTTCCTGTACATCAATCAAGACCGGGGGCGATTTCAGGAAATTTTCCCAGCAATGGGGGGGATTACGCTGGCTATCCGGCAAAACGGGAAGATTTAGTGCGCTGTTATGGCCGATCAGTCCTAGCGTATTTCGAAACAACAATACATCGACTTCCCGATCAAGCTGGGTAGGTCTGTAGTCGGCAAGTAATTGGGCATGAACACGCATCATGCATTGGCAGCGACGTAAGTAGTTTTGCAATGCCTGTTGCGTATGAGGAACCTTGCAGTGATTTAACAAATATTGCGCTGCGTATGAGCTATGTTCAGTAAAGGGCAAAGGCGGAAGTGCGTCGGGCGGCAGGAGTTGGTCAGAATTCCATTGCAATGCCAGTTGATTGCAGATGACTTGCATCAGAAGTCCGTTGCGGCTCCAGGACGTTATGCTTTCTCCGTGCTTGGGGTGCGGTGCAAAAGCGTCGATCATGACCATCAGCCCAATTTCTTCCCCGCAGGCTTGCAACTGTCGCGCAATTTCGAAGGCTATTACTCCGCCCATGGAATAACCGCCGACTAGGTAAGGGCCATGTGGTTGCTGTTTGCGAATGTCGCGCAGATAGGCTTCGGCCATGGCTTCGAGGCTAAAAAAGAACGGTGCATCCGAATTGATGCCGGGCGCTGCGAAGCAATAAAGAGGCTGTTCTGGCGGCATGTAACGGGCAAGATGTTTAGCCCAAGTCAATTCCCCCGCGATACTGTGAATCAGGAAAATTGGCGTGCGCGCTGATCCTGGTCGGATAGGTATGATGTGCTGCAGGGAAGTCACTTTACGATGCGTGCGGTTGTGAAGTTGAATCACGGACTTCAGGTACTCACTTGTCTGAGCAACTCCGCCCGAAGCCCGCCGAGACGCTTTTTTCCGAGAATCCGTGCGCTTTTTACTTTGACTCTTGGTCTCTGCAGGTATCAGGCAGGTGTGGACCGGTAGTGAGGCGAATAGATGGCGGCACCCTGATTGGACAATGCTCTGCATTGCCCATCAAGATGTTAGTTGATATAGTCAAAACCGATTATATTTTTGTCACGGGCGAATTTAATGAAAAACGCGGATCAGGATGCTGTCGTGGTAGAAGAGGTGATTGCTGGCGAGGGTGAAAGTGGTGAAGCTCAAGTCGGTATGGAAGATCTTTCCCATGAGGCTCGGCGATGCGCTGTGGCTGAAGCCATCAAGCGCAACATGCTATGGTCTGCCGGTGCTGGGGTTTTACCTGTGCCGATGCTTGAACTGGTGGCGATAACCACCGTTGAGCTTAAGTTGGTGAAGGAATTGGCGGATATATACGGTGCGGGTTATCGCAAGGATTTAGCTAAGGCTGCGGTGCTTTCACTGCTAGGTAGTTTAGGTAGCGTTACCCTTGGCAAGATGTTGGCCCTTAGTAGTCTCAAGGCCATTCCTGTGTTGGGTCATGCAGTCTCGGTGGCTTCCATACCCGCTCTCGCGGCAGCGATCACCTATGCCATTGGCAGGATTTTCGCGGCCCACTTCGAAACTGGCGGAACCCTGCTTGATTTTGATGCCACGCGTGTGCGTGACTATTTCCGCACTGAGTTTGCCAATGGAATGAAAGTCGCCACGGCGACCAATATGCCTAAGTCTGCAACAAGTGGGGTGGCTACCTGATGCTGGGCTGGAGGGCGGAGATTCCTGCTGTTTCAGGAGAAGTCAGGTAATGTTTTGGATTGCCTATATTCTGCTTTGCGTGATTGCCGCCTATCTTGGAAAGGATACCCGCCTTGGCTTTTGGGGCATTCTTATGGTCGGCGTGTTTCTGACCCCTCTTGCCTCCTTGGTTATGGTTGTCCTGTTTGGTCGTTCATCTTCGGCAACCGTCAAGTGAACTTGGCAGAGACTCTGCCAAGCATCACGCTTTGTCACCTTTGTTACTCGAGTTTCTCCTTCATCAGATGATGCCATGAACAAGGCCGAGAAGGTCTCTACGGCCGAAGACTCAATAATGTCATCTCCTATTGAAGAAAAGTCTGTCCTTGGTTTTTCTCGCCGGTTGTCGAAGTACCGGTTCGGTTTTACCCTGACGCTCCTGATTATGGCTTTTATCCTGGTCGTAATGTGGCGCGACATCGTGGTATCAAAATATCCCGGCGAGCAGGGCGTTTACTGGTCACGTTTTTTTGGTGGCACGTCCGACTTGGTGCTTGGCGATGGAACTCATCTGAAGTTTCCGTGGGATAAAATTTATATTTACAGCACCCGTCTGTACAAAATTGGCGACAAAATTACATTATTGACGAAGGATGGGATGCAAATCGTCGTTGAGTGGTCGGTTCGTTTTCGAATCGATCCTGCTCATTTGCCTGAGCTCCATCGCAACTTGGGCCCTGATTTTGCGGAAAAGGTGGTGGTGCCGGAGGTGATTTCATCCTTGCGTCAGGTGCTCGGGAATTATTCTGCAGATGAAATCTATGCCAAGGACGAAGAAGATCTGCTAGAAGAGATTGATGATCGGGTAAGGACTCGGGTAGAGATGTTTCATCCGATTATCTTTGAGACTGTAATGTTGCTCAGTCTCGACTTGCCGCCAGAGATGCAAAAAGGGATAGTCGAGAAGCTTTTGTTTGAACAGCGTCTACTGTCCTACGGTTTTCGTCTACAGGCGGAAGAGGAAGAAAAGAAGCGGAAGATCATCGAAGCGGAGGGGATCAAAGCTTTTGAGGAAACCAGCAAAATTCCAATGTTGAAATGGCGGGGTATAGACGCGACATTGGAGTTGGCGAAGTCTCCCAATGCCAAGATTATTATCATGGGAACCGGACAAAACAACATGCCATTGCTGTTGAATGCAGATAGTCCTAATTCAGATGCGCAGGCAGGAAACCGGGTAAATCCCGCAAATGCGGTATCCCTGACAAAAGGTAAGTGAATTATTACTGCTACTGCTTGATGGTGAAATACTCCTCTACATATTTACGATATATCGCTTCATAACGGCCATTACGACGCAGAGTGGCTAACCCACGATTAAATTCGTTGCGTACATCCTCATCGAGGAAGGCTGCTTTGAATGCGGTGGGGGGGAACAGGGTAAAAGAGTCGACTTCAACGGAAGAGGGTATCTTGCCCTCGGAAACCAATTTTCCGCGATAAAATTTGAACAAGCTCTCGTCCATAATCGCAATATCAACCTTTCCCTCAAGCAACATGAGAGTCTGTTTTTTTTGATTCGACATTTCCCGGTAGTTATAGTTACCGAGAGTGACGCGGCTAAATTCCTCGCCCAGATTCTTGCGGGCATACTGGAACGCGACGATTTTTTTCTTCTTGAGGTCGGAGATACCCTTGATCACTTGGCGACCTGTCTTTAGGGCAAAGGCTTTGTTGTGATAACGGATGAAATCATCGGAGTAGTAGACAGGCAGACGTGAGCTTTCCAGAATGTTTGCCGTACCGTCTGCACGCCCTTTTGCGAATAATTCATACCCCCGTCCTATCGGCAGTCTGATTGGTACGATGTTGTTTCCACTGGGTTTCAACGCTTCGCGCATAAGCTCTATAGAGATACCGCTGCTTTGGTCAATAACATAGGGCGGCGTGTACTCAAGAAATACAATCTTCAAATCGCGTGCAAGCGCAGCGTGCGATGAGATGGCAAAACTCAACAGAAATAGGCTGAGAAAGGATGGCTTCATGTTGATCTCTTCATACTCATCGGTGGGATGGAACAAGTCAGTTTAGAACTGTTCATGCAATCACATGTGTTCGATACAGGAATTCTGGTGGCAACATATATTGCATAAGTTTGATCTTGGATGTTCTTGCTGCCAAGGCTGCGGAATAGCCATCCCCGGCATTGATATCAATCAGAGTCCACTCGCGCGCAACACCCAAGTTGGGCTCAATATTGATCAACTGCGTTTGTGCTGTGGGGGTAAAACTGACTCGCAGGTGTTTGAAGTCGAGTGTCAGACCATAACCTAATGCTTTGGCAACGGCTTCCTTGCGGGTCCAGGCTTGATAAAAGGCTCGGAACTGGTCATTCGGAGAGAGTTCCAACCACTGGTCCAAGTCTTCCTGGCACAAGATCATCTTCGCCAAGCCTGGTCCGTCGTTCAGTAAGCGATGGTGTTCGATATCAACGCCGACATCAACTTCCTTGGAAATCGCGATCAGCGCCAGCTTTCCAGAGTGACTTACATTGAAACGTAATTGCGCAAGAGGCGGAGGAAGGGACGGCTTGCCATATTGGTTGAGGCAGAACTGGATGGTTTCACAAGGGATACCCAAGTAACTGCCGAGCAAGAGGCGTAATGCGCTGCGTGTCACAATGTATTGCAGGCGAGGCGCGGGAACCAGGAAATGTTCGGCCCGCTTCCTTTCCTCGCTAGACAAGTATTGTGTCAGTCGGGCCAAGCCTTTCTCCGACTCTTCCAGCGAAAGGCGCCAAAGGTGACAATCCCCTGGCTGTATTTTGGGTAGTTGATGCTGAACTTCTTCTCGATTCATGGCGAGTGCGGAGATAGAATTGGCCATGAGTCATCGGTTTTAAGTTTAGGCACGAAATGTTTTTTGAACATTTATGTTCACATCGGATGTCTAGGAGTCTGTCGGAATTTGGAATCGTCGGCTGCAAATCGACCGCGCCGGGGTCGGTTTTCGCTATTGACGACCAAAGTCCGACAGGCTCCCAGCCCAGATTTTCATCGAGTTTATGCTAGCTGTGCATTGGTGCGTCAGTATCAAGCCAGTTTTGTCAGCCCGGATATTTCATGAATCCTCACGCGCCATCGCTTGTCCCTTGTTTGCACAGGAAATCCTGCTCTACCCGCAAGGGACAGGCCAAATTAGTAAGCGCTAAGGCGCCAACAACTCCGCTCAGTCGTGCGTATGAATAACTACGCCGCTTCTTTTCGGAATTCCTTGTGCAAACAATGTCCTGCGGGATCATTGTGTGAATTCATGAAATATCCGGGTTAGAGGTCTTTGCGGATCTCTACAGTTTTTTCATGTCCAGGATAATCAACTGAATATTTTGCGTTTGCTTAAGTCAAGCAGGCCGGCGGGAGTTACGCGGGCCTTGTATGTGACTTGTCTTGCGGGACTGGCCAATGCGGTATTGATTGGTTTGATCAACCTGGCAGCGGAAGCGGCCGCCTCGGGTGAGCGGGTGGGGGCGCAGTTGTTCATACTCTACTTGCTTGCTTTTGCTATCTATGTATTGACTAATCAGGCTTCTTTGCGACGCGCGAACGATTTTCTTCAGAGTCGCTTGGGGGAACTTCGTTTGCGGCTGGCTGACAAGATACGGCGCGCCGAGTTGCGTACCCTGGAGCGTTTGGGACGTGGACGTCTGTATGCTGTGGTTGCTCAAGAGACCAATCAACTCTCGCAGAATTTTCCTTTGCTGGTTGCTGCGTCGCAGAGCTTGTTCCTGCTGGTTTTCTGTCTGCTTTATATCGCGTCGCTGTCGCTGATTTCTTTCGTCGTGATCTGTTGTGTGACGGCATTGGCGTTGATGTATTTCTACAGTCGGCGCAAAGCGCTCAATGACGCCATGGTTTCCGTGCATGCCCAAGAAGGTGAAATGCTGGATTCATTGATGCATTTCACCGAAGGGTTCCAGGAAATTCGGCTGAATGCGGATAAAAATGATGCGCTGTTCGCCCGCTACACACGAATCGTCGATGACTTGCAGTCCCTGATCGTCGGTATCGGCGGCAAATGGGTTGTGTTGCTGCTGTTCAGCAATGCTTTCCTGTATGGCTTGCTCGGTGTAGTGATATTTGTCCTGCCTGGATTCTTCAGCGGTTATACGGACATCATCTACAAGATCGCTGCGGCCGCAATTTTCTGCGTTGGTCCGGTATCGGCAATTACCTCGGCAGCACCGTTGTTTTCCCGGGCCAGTATTGGGTTGGGTCACGTTTACCAGTTGGAGGACATGCTTGATCAGGGTCGCCCAATGGGTTGGGTGAATACATTGACGGCACCGTCGTGTTTCAGCGGGTTTGGCAGTATCTCGTTTGATGGCATTGGATTTTCATATCGGGATCCCGCCCGGGAAAGTTCTTTCACCACCGGGCCCTGGAGTTTGCAGTTGCATCGAGGCGAATTGCTGTTTTTGCTGGGTGGCAACGGCAGTGGAAAATCTACTGCGCTCAAGCTTATGAGTGGTCTTTACCCACTGGATAGCGGATGTATCAGGGTGGATGGGATCGCTCTCGCGCCGGAGGTGTTGCAGGAATACCGGGAGCTTTTTTCCTGCATATTTCCCGATTTTCATTTGTTTGACCGTCTTCATGGACTCGATCATGTCGATCCCGAACAGGTTCGTCGGCTGATTGCCCGCATGGAGCTGTCTGACAAGGTGGGCTTTGAGGCGGGGCGCTTTTCGACGCAGGAGTTGTCAACGGGGCAACGCAAGCGCTTGGCGATGATTGTCGCTTTGCTCGAAGACCGGGAGATTTACTTTTTTGATGAATGGGCCGCCGACCAGGATGCCCATTTCCGCACCGCCTTCTATACAGAAATCCTGCCAGAACTGAAGCAGCGCGGCAAAACGGTCGTGGTTGTAACTCACGATGACCGTTTTTGGCATCTCAGTGATCGCACCGTGACTCTTGATCTGGGGCAGATGGTTGGCTCGGAGAGCGGGGTGCAGGAATGATCATTGTCGACTTCATCCGCCGAGCGAGTCACCAGGATTTGCGACGGATGCTGCTGCTCACCGCCGTAGCAGGATTTGCCAATGCGCTGCTGGTCGTTATCGTCAATCTGGTGGCCCAACTGGTGGCGGAAGGCGATCGGCCTGGAATCTGGCTTTGGCTGGCCTTTGTCCTCGCTTTTGCCTTGTACTATCTGTGCGACAAGCGCTCTCTGCTGATGTCCAACCGCATCATCGAGGGCCTGTTACGCGACTTGCGGATCGACATCGCGGCCAAGTTGCGGCGTACGGAGTTGCAGACGGTAGATAAATTGGGGCGTGGGGATTTGTACACCATGGTGTCCCAGGAAACCAACCATCTGTCGGTGGCCTTCCCTCTGTTGATGGAAAGTTTCCAACAGACTGTGCTGTTGGCGGTCTCCCTGATTTATCTGGGTTATCTTTCTCTGCCGGCCCTGATGGTTTTCATTGTCGCCGTTGCCCTTGGAATTCTCGGTTATCTGCACATCAATGTGAATTTCAAGGATACGCTTGCCGAGTTGGGTCGTTGTCAGGCCAGGATGCTGGATGCCATTGGCGACATCATTGATGGCGCAAAGGAAATGCGGCTCAACACCCGGCGCAACGATTCCGTCTTCGCGGCCTATGGCCAGTTGTCGCAGATCGGGCAGCGCCTGATGACCCGTTCCGGCGAGCATTGGGCATCGCTGGTGTTGTTGAGCGGAGTGGTGGTGTATTTCATGCTGGGTGTCGTGGGCTTCGTATTCCCCATCTACATCAGCGAACACAGCACCATCGTTTTTCAACTGGTGCCAACGCTGTTGTTCTGTATCGGCCCTCTGACACGGATTGTGGCGCAGTCGCCGATGTTCTTGCGCGCCGATGTCGGCTTGAATTCGATCATGGCGGTAGAGCGCCATTTCGACGCAGTGCCTGGCGTCGATCCGGCCACGGCCCGCGCCGAGTCGGTTCTTTATCAGGGTTTCAGCAGCATCAACTACCGGAATCTTGTCTTTAGCTACCGCGCCGATTCGGGTGGGGCGGTGTTCAGTCTTGGGCCGCTGAATCTCGATATCCGGCGCGGGGAACTGCTCTTCATCGTTGGCGGCAATGGCAGCGGAAAATCTACCGCCTTGCGCCTGATGACCGGTCTTTATCCCGTCGATAGCGGCGAGATACAGGTGGATGACAAGGTCGTCGAGGCAGGTCAGATTGGCGGTTTTCGCGAACTGTTTTCAGCGATCTTCGCGGATTTCCATTTGTTTGATCGACTCTACGGGATGGAGGACAGGGATCAGGAAACAGTGAATCGACTGATTGATGAAATGGGCCTGGCCGGCAAGGTTCGCTTCGAGCAGGGTCGCTTTTCCGATCTCAACCTGTCCACTGGTCAGCGCAAACGCCTGGCCCTGATTGCAACATTGCTGGAGGACCGCCCCGTCTTTATCTTCGACGAATGGTCCGCCGAACAGGATGTCCATTTCCGTGAATATTTCTATACCCGCATCCTGCCCGAATTGAAATCGAGGGGGAAAACGGTAATTGCAGTGACCCATGATGACCGTTTCTGGCATGTCGCGGATCGGGTGATCAAACTCGATCTGGGGATGGTGGAGTGGGAAAAAACAGGTAAAGACCTCGAGGCCAAACCATGAAAGCCTTTATGTTCCCCGGGCAGGGCGCCCAGCGTATCGGTATGGGCGGCGATCTGTTTGCAGCCTTTCCAGATCGGGTGCGTCAGGCCGATGCGATTCTCGGTTACTCGGTGACCCAACTGTGCCTGGAAGGGCCGCTGGAACGGCTGACCCAGACTGAATTTACTCAGCCGGCCTTGTACGTGGTCAATAGCTTGGCTTATTTGCAGCGAACTGCTAGCGGACCAGCGCCCAACTACCTTCTCGGTCACAGCGTGGCGGAGTATGTGGCGTTGTTTGCTGCCGGCGTGCTTGATTTTGAAACGGGCCTGCGTCTGGTACAAAAACGCGGGGCGTTGATGGGCCAAGCCCGGGGCGGTGGAATGGCGGCGGTGTTGGGACTGGACGAGGCGCAGATTCTGGCTGTTCTCGAACAACACCACCTCGCCGATGTTCATGCCGCCAATTTCAATACCCCGCGGCAGATCGTGCTCTCCGGGCGGCGCGAAGCGGTGGCGGCGACCGAGCCGCTGTTCATGGCGGCCGGGGCGACTTACTTCAAGATGCTGCAGGTTAGTGGCGCTTTCCACACGCCTTTTATGACTGAGGCCCGGGATGAGTTCCGTGAGTTTGTGCGGGATATTCATTTTTCGCCCCCGACTATTCCGGTGATCTCCAACGTCACCGCTCGCCCGCATGACGCTGCCCGACTTCGGCAACGCATGGTGGAGCAGATCACCGCCCCGGTCCGTTGGGCTGAAAGCCTGCGTTATTTGTTGGCCAAAGGATTGGATATTGGCGATTTTGAAGAGATCGGTCCGCAAGGTGTGACAGTCGTGAAGCCGATGGTCATGCGCACCAAAGCCGAGGCCGGCCCCCTCGACGCTTCTGTGCTGGCGGCAGAGGCTGCACATGAGGCGATGCAGAATAAACCGGAGCCTTCGCTGCATGCCCCAATAGCCACTGCCGAGCAAAGTGTCGGCTCTGGCGAGACGGCGGATGTCGAGATTGCCGGTGGGGCTTGCCTGCCGATTCCTTCGCCGCAGACTTTTACGGCGGCTTGCCTCGGCTCTCCTGAATTTTGCGATACGTTCCGACTCAAATATGCCTACCTTGCTGGCGGCATGTATCAGGGCATTGCCTCGGTGGATATGGTCGTCAATCTGGCCCGGGCAGGGTTGATGGGGTTTTTCGGCGTGGGAGGCCTGAAACTGGACGAGGTGGAGAACAGCATCGTCCGCATCCAGGAAAGCATTCCTTGGGATGCGCCCTATGGCGTCAATTTCATCGCCCACACCCATCATCCGGAACTGGAAGACCAACTGGTTGAACTGTTGCTGATTCATGGCGTCCGGACGATCGAGGCTTCCGCCTTCATGGAAGTGACACCGGCGCTCGTCCGCTATCGTGCCAAGGGATTGTTGCGTGGTGCCGATGGGAAACTCCAGGTGCGCAACCGCATTATCGCCAAGGTGTCACGGCCTGATGTGGGGGCGCAATTTTTCTCTCCGGCGCCGCAACGACTGGTCGACAAACTGCTGGCGAGCGGCGCTATCAGTGCCGAAGAGGCGGATCTGCTCGCCACCATTCCGATGGCGGATGCACTTTGCCTGGAGTCTGACTCAGGCGGCCATACCGACCAACGCATGCCGTTTGCCCTGATTCCCGCCGGGTTGGCTACGCGCGACGAAATGCAGCGGCGCTTCCCGGAACACCCGCTTTTCATCGGCGCAGCCGGCGGTATCGGTACGCCGGAAGCGGCGGCGGCGGCATTTGTGATGGGGGTTGACTTCATTCTGACCGGTTCCATCAACCAATGTACTGTGGAAGCCGGCACCAGTGATCTGGTCAAGGATATGTTGCAGGACATGCAGGTGTACGACACCGATTACGCCCCCTCGGGAGACATGTTCGAAATGGGTTCAAGGGTGCAGGTGCTGAAGAAGGGACTGTTCTTCCCGGCGCGGGCGAACAAACTGGTGAGTCTCTATCGACAGTACGAATCCATCGACGAAGTGGACGCGAAGACCCGCCAGCAGATCGAGGAACGCTATTTTCAGCGTAGCCTGGACGCGGTGTTTGCCGAGGTACAGGCGCAGACCTCAACAGCAGACCTGGAGCGTGCCGCACGTAGCCCGAAACATCGGATGGCGCTCATTTTCAAACGTTATTTCAAAGATGCAACGCGCTGGGCGCTGGCTGGCGATGCCGCCCACAAGCTGGATTTTCAGATCCACTGCGGCCCGGCTCTGGGGGCATTCAACCAATGGGTCAACGGAACCGATCTGGCATCCTGGCGCGCCCGGCGAGTGGATGTGGTGGCGGAGCGCTTGATGGTCGAGACAGCGGATTTGTTGGTGCGGCGCTTCGCTGCAATGCAGGCGACCAGGAGATAAGGTTATGACCTCCCCGTCCAAGTGGACTGACATCGCCATTATCGGTGTCGGGGTGCGACTGCCGGGGGCCGATTCCCTGGATGAGTTTTGGCGCCATCTGGCGGCGGCCCGCTCGCTGATTAGCGAGGTTCCCGCGCGGCGGTGGGATAAAACGGCGTTGCGGGGCAATCCCGCAAAAGGCAACAAGACCAGCAGTATCCGGGGTGGGTTTATCGATCAGGCGGATTGTTTCGATGCCCGCTTTTTCAATATCTCGCCGCGCGAAGCGGCATGGATGGATCCTCAGCAGCGCTTCGCCCTGGAACTGGCCTGGCAGGCCATCGAGGATGCGGGCTATCGCGCCAGCGCGCTGGCTGGTTCCAATACCGGCGTTTTCATGGGCGTGTGTCACTGGGACTATGCGGAACTGTTGGAAAAACACCTGGCCCAGATCGATGCCTATCTGCCAACCGGCATTGCCTTTTCCATCATCGCCAACCGGGTGTCGCACTTTTTTGACTTGCGAGGCCCCAGCATCGCCAACGACACCGCCTGTGCCGCATCGCTTACTTCGGTGCATGAGGCGGTGCGGGCGCTTCAGTCGGGCAATTGCGAACTGGCCCTGGCGGGTGGCGTCAACCTGATCTGGTCGCCCAATCATTTCATCGCGTTTTCAAAGAATGGCATGCTGTCCCGTGAGGGCGCCAGCATGGCCTTCGACGAGCGAGCCGACGGTTACGTGCGTGGCGAAGGCGGGGCGATGCTCCTGCTTAAACCCCTGAACCGTGCGTTGGCGGATGGCGATGCGATCCACGGCGTTATTCGCGGTAGCGGTGTCAACCATGGCGGGCGCACCAATTCTCTGACCGTGACCAATCCCCAGGCCCAGGCCGAACTAATCAGCCGGGTGATCCGCGTGGCGGAGGTTGCGCCTGAAAGCATTACCTACATCGAGGCTCATGGGACGGGGACTCCCCTTGGCGATCCGATTGAAATCGCCGGCCTGAAGCAAGCCTTCGCCAGTTTGTATGAAGCGGCGGGCGAGACGCCGGTGGCCGGGAGTTGCGGTATCGGTTCGGTAAAGACAAATATTGGTCATCTCGAAGGGGCGGCGGGGGTCGCCGGTATCGTCAAGGTGCTGGCGGCACTGGGGCACGAGGCGTTGCCGGCCAATGTCGATTTTGGTCAGATCAATGCACTGATAAATCTCGACAGCACGCCGTTCCGCATCCAGCATCAGTTGACCGCCTGGCCGCGTACGCCGGGCCAACCACGGCGAGCGGGGGTAAGCGCCTTCGGCTTTGGCGGCAGCAATGCCCACGTGTTGCTTGAGGAGGCGCCGTTGCGGCCTGAGTCAGCGGCTGTCATCGACATCGTGCCTGAGCTGATTCCCTTGTCGGCGCGAGACGAAGGGCGTTTAGTCGCCATCGCCGGCAAACTACTGGATTACCTCGCTGGCCCCGGGCATCAGGTCGCCTTGGCTGATCTCGCCTGGACCCTGCAACAAGGGCGGGAAGCAATGGCTGTCCGGGTGGTGTGGCGGGTGGCTGATCTGGCCACCCTAAAGTTGGCACTCGCCGATTTCATCAAGGTCGGGACCGCGTCTTCTTTCATATTCGGGCTGGAATCTGGGCAGGAATCGTCCGATCCCATGCTCGAATTGGCGACGCAATGGCTGGCTGGTGAGGCGGTAGATTGGTCGCGACTGGCCCCCGATGCGACGCGCCGGCGTATCCATTTACCGACTTATCCGTTTGCCCGTGAACGCTACTGGATGGATGCTGCGTTGGGGGCCAAGGATCCAGAAGCGGTTATTCATCCCTTGTTGCACCGGAACCTCTCCCGCATCGGGCGGCAGTGTTACCAGACGCCTCTGGCCGGCAGCGAATTTTTCTGGGCGGAACATCACGTCGGCACTGTTCAGGTCTTGCCGGGGGTCGTCTGCCTGGAGATGGCCCGGGCAGCATGGGCACAAGCGGCCGGGCTGACCGAGGATGCCGCCGTCTCCTGCCGCATCAATCAGGTGGTGTGGACGCGACCGGTGGTGGCCGGAGAGTCGCCGGCACGGGTCGAAATCCGTCTGCAGCCGGCGCGCCACCCCGCCAGCGCCGACTCTCCGGGTAAGTCCGACACCCCCTTGTTGCCGCGCCATGCCGAGCTGGATTTTGAAATCGAGCGGCTCGAGGCTGACGCCACTTCGGGCAACCAGAATGCCCAGGGCAGTATTGTCCAAGGTGAGGTTGATATCGGGGAGGTGCTCGACCTGGCGGCATTGCGGGCCGCGGCAAGTACTGCAGCGGTGACGGCGATGACGCCGGAATTGCTTTACCAGCGATTGGCGGCGACGGGTATGCACCATGGCCCGAGTTTCCGGGCGATCACGGGCTGCCATCGTGGTCCTGACTTTTTTCTTGTCAGCCTCAAGCTACCGCGACTGTTGCGCGCTACGCTGGACAGCTTTGCTCTGCATCCGGTGATGCTGGATGCCGCCATTCAAGCCTGGATCGGGCTGGAGAATGTGGGTGACGGGTTGCCCGGGGCGGCGGTGCCATTCTCCTGTCGTCAGGTGGACGTGCGCGGAGGGTGCAGTGAATCCATGTGGGCCTTGCTGAAGCCGATTGGTGGGCGGGATGCCGGGCTGCGCCGTTTCGACATCACGCTTGCCGACCGCGAAGGACGGGTCAAGCTGCGCTTCCATGAGCTTGCGTTGCGGGTGATGGCGCCGCCGGTTGTCCTACCGGCGCCACTGTTTTCTATGCCTCATTGGGAATTGCGTCCTCTTTCTGGCGAGAGCGGGCAAGCTCCCGCGCGCCAGACTCAGGTGCTGCTGGCGGGGTTTGCGCCGTCTCTGGTGGCTCAATTGTGCGACGCTTGCACTCTGGATGTTGACGTGCTGCCCGAGCCGGCAGACGCGGGCGATTGCATTCTTGCCTGGTTCGATTTGCTGCGCCAGCGTCTGCTCTCTAGCCGTGGCGGGCGCAAGCGGCAACAGTGGCTGGTGATGCTGCCAGAGGGGCAACATGATTTGTCAGGTAGTGCGCTGGCGGCGTTGTTACGCTGCATGGTTGCCGAGCAGCCAACGTTCGCCGGTGCGGTGCTACGGGTTGCACCCGAGCTGACGCCGACCCAACTGGTATCGATCCTGCAAGCTGAAGCGGCGCGGGAAGACGGTTTTACCGAGATTCGCTATGACGCTGCCGGCCAGCGCAGCGTGTCACGCCATGCGCTGATTGAACTGCCCGACGCGCCGGTGCGCTTGCCGGACGCTGAAGGTCTTGCCGGGGTCGTTTTAATCACCGGCGGACGGGGGGGGCTCGGGCGTCATTTTGTCGATTGGCTGACGGCACGCGGGGTGCGCCAGATTGTCGTTTCCGGTCGTGCTCCCGATGCGGCGGAAGCGGATGGCGGTAAAAACCGCGCCCAGGTCATCTATCGGTCCTGCGATGTCACCAAAGCTGACGAAGTGCAGGCCCTGGTCGGCTGGATCGAAGCCGAGCTTGGTCCCCTCAAAGGCATCATCCATGCAGCGGGTGTGCTGCGTGACGGCTACCTGATCAACAAGCAGCCCGAAGATGTGGCGGCGGTTTTTGCACCCAAGGTGCGGGGGGTGCTCAACCTTGATCAGGCGACGCGTGACCTTCCGCTGGATTTCTTCGTGCTGTGTTCTTCTATTGCCGCGACGCTGGGCAATCCGGGACAAAGCGACTATGCCGCCGCCAATGCTTTCATGGATGCCTTCGCCGAGGCGCGGAGCCGGCAGGTTGCTGGCGGCGAGCGGCAAGGGCTGACGCTAGCGCTCGCCTGGCCGCTATGGGCGGAGGGGGGCATGACGGTGGATGACGCATCGCTCAAAGCCCTGCAACGGCGTTTTGGCTCGCAGCCGCTGCCGACAGCGGTGGCGCTTGCCGCCCTGGATGCGGTGCTGGCGGCCGGGCGATATCCGCGGGTTACCTTGCATTACGGCAAGCGAGAACGGATTCTTCAATTGCTGTCTGAGTTTGGCGCGGAATCAAGCCTTGCTGTTGTCCCCCATGCCGTCAGCGCGCAAATCGCCGGGGCCGCCAGCCTGATCTCGACGGCGCCGGAGTCGCCAAGCGCTTCTCTGGCGGACACCCTGAATCGCACTGTCGACTGGCTCAAGGATCTGCTCGGCGAGTTGATCCAGATGGATCCAGCGAAGATACGCGCCAACCGTCGGCTGGAAGAATATGGCCTGGATTCCATTGTCATCGTGGAGATGACGAACCGCATGGAGGAATCCCTCGGACCGCTTTCGAAAACCCTGTTCTTCGAGTATGTCGATCTGGCGGGCGTAGCCGGGCATCTGGTGGAAGAGCAGGGGGCGGCCCTCGCGGCCTTCTTTGCGAAGGAACATGCGGCTGATGGCGCCGGGGATGGCGATGCTGTTGCCGCCGGAGCTGCGGCAGAGCCTCCCGTCGCCGATGAAGTCACCCGGACAAACGTCGCTGACGCGGAAAATCCGGGGCGGCACGATATCGCGATTGTCGGGCTTTCCCTGCATGTGGCCGGGGCCGATGATCAGGAAAGCTTCTGGCAGATGCTGGAACAGGGGCATCATGGCTTCCGGCGTATTCCGCCCGAACGCTGGAACCACGAGACGCTCGTCTATCCCGAACGTGACGTGCTGGGCAAGACCGTCGTCCAGACCGGGGCCTTCCTGGACGGCATCGATTTGTTCGATCCGCGCTATTTCCGCATATCACCGGCAGAGGCCGAGCTGATGTCGCCGGAGGTCCGGCTTTTCCTGCAAACCTGCGTGGAAGCTTTCGAGGACGCCGGGTATTCCCGCGAAACTCTGCAGCGCCAGTACGACGGCGAGGTGGCGGTGATCGTCGGATCGATGACCAACGACTACAACCTGTACGGCTTCCAGAACATGCTGCAACGTGGCTCGCTGGCCAGCGGCAGCTACACCGGCACGGTGCCGAACATGGTGTCGTACTACTACGGATTCACCGGGCCATCCTACTTTCTCGACACCATGTGCTCGGCCGCGGCGACCTGCGTACACGAAGCGGTGCATATGCTGCGCAGTGGCCGTACGCGGATGGCCCTGGCCGGGGGCATCAGCCTTTTGCTCCATCCCCAAAAGCTGATTGCCACCTCCCAGGAACATTTCACCAGCAAGACGGCCGAGGTGATACGAGGTTACGGCCAAGGCGCCGATGGCACCATTCTTGGCGAAGGCGTTGGCGCATTGGTGATGAAACGGCTGGTCGATGCCGAGCGTGATGGTGATCATATCTACGGCGTCATCAAAGGCACGGGCATCAGCAATGCCGGTGTGCGCAACGGTTTCACGGTACCCAATCCCCGCCAGCAGTCAGCCGCCATCGAGCAAGCCCTGAAGGACAGTGGCATTCCCCCGGAGAGCATTGGTTATATCGAGGGCCATGGTTCCGGTACTGCTTTGGGCGATCCGATCGAGATCAAGGCATTGACCGAGGTTTACGGCAAGTACATCCGCGCACGCCAGGTTTGTCCTATCGGTACCGTCAAATCGAACGTCGCCCATCTGCTTGGCGCCGCTGCCTTGCCGGGTATCGTCAAGGTGCTGTTGCAGATGCAGCATGGCAAGCTCGCCCCATCGCTGCATGCCGAGACTCTCAATCCCCATATCCCGTTTGCCGAAACTCCGTTCCATGTTCAGCGCGAGCTGGCCGAATGGTCGCCCGGTCGGGATCAGGCCGGACGGCAATGGCCGCGCCGCGCCGGGGTGACCTCGATCGGCGCGGGTGGCGTCAACGTCCATATCCTCATCGAGGAATATCCGACTGCGCCGGTTACCCCGGATCAAGCGGGAGATGTGCTGTGCGTCTTTTCCGCCATGAACACCGAGCGTCTGCGGGCATTGCTGGAACGTTTCTGTATCTGGCTGGATGCCCGCCCCAATGCATCCATGGCCGACGTTGCCTGGACCCTGCAGGCAGGACGCAACGAACTGCCCTGTCGTCTGGCGGTGGTTGTTCGGGATCAAGCACAGTTGCGGCAAGCGCTTGCGCAATTTCTCGCCCATGGCAAAGGTGACAATGGCCTGTTTTTCACGGCCAGCATTCTCGACCGGGATCCGCGCATAGAGCCTGCCCAGGTGGCTGCCGCGCTGGCGCAGAATGAACTCGGGCGCCTGGGCGCCTGGTGGGCCGATGGCGTGTCCATCGCCTGGGAAAATCTTTCCCGCAGCGGAATTCGGCGACGGCTATCTCTGCCGTCCTATCCGTTCGAGCAGGTGCGCTGCTGGTATCAATCCTCTCCGGATGCGCCGTCGGTCGTCGCTCCCTTGGGCGCCAGTCTGAAGCTGCATCCCTTCGTCGGCCGCAACCAGTCGGATCGTTACGGTTTGCGCTACCAGACATCGATCTACCTGGGCGAATTGCTCGATTACGTTTTTACCTTGAACCGCCAGCAACAAGTGTTGCCGACCGTGTTGCCGGAGATCTTTGCCGCGCTGGCGCGTCTGGCCGGATTTGGTCCCGACTTCGAGCTGCGCGATCTGGAGGTCGGGCGGTCCCCCAATTGGCCGCAGATGAAAGAGCTGTCCGCGGCGGTGCTGACCGAAGCTGATCAGCCAGTGATCGAACTGGCCGACAGCACGGATGAGGCGTTGCGCCTGCCCTTTGCTCGTGTCCGTCTGGGTGGCAAGCCGCAGGCCATGGCCGGATTTGATCTGGACGACCTGCGGACTGGCGCCGGGCCGGCGCTTTCGGCCAGCCAGCTTTACCCGCAGCTGGCGCACATGCAGTTGAGTTTTTTGCCCTACCTTGAGGTAATCGATGCGCTATGGCTGTTGGGCGGTGGCGGGTCGCTGGCTGATCTGCGCCATGCTCCGCAGCAGCAGGATCATTTCAAACGCAACGTGGTGTTGTCGGCGCAGGCGCTGGCTGCGGCCTGGCAGATGCTGGTGCTGGCTCGGCCGGCGTGCGCCCGCTTCAGCTTGGGGCGGATTGCCCGCATCTACCTGGGCATTGGCGAGGCCCGCCAGGTGTTACTGCGACCTGTGGCAGGCAAGCCGGAAGACTGGGACGTGTTTTTCCTGACCGCAACCGGGCAGACATCCGCTGCGCTGCTCGGGTTGCAACTGTCTCCGCCGGAACAACTGGCCTGGTCCAAACCGGGTGCGGCGATGCCAGCCGCGGTGTCAGCCGCCTTGTCAGCCACCATGTCAGCCGCCACATCCATGCCGCCGGTTCGTCTGATGCAGGTTTCGGCGGTCGAATTCACCGCGCCCAATGATGGCGCCAACGTCAACGTAGCGGGGGAGGGCGCGGCTGGCGACGATGGCGTACATGCCGCCTATGCGCAGGGTTTGCGGGAACTGGTAGCGCAGTTGCTCAAGTTTCCTCTGGCCGATATCAACCCGCGCTCGCCTTTCTACGAACTGGGTTTTGATTCTATTTCCCTGACTCGGCTGGCAAATGAAATCAACATTCGCTACGGCAGCACGCTGACTCCCGCCCTCTTTTACGAGTGCGAACATATCGACGCCCTGGCTGGCTGGCTGGCGGCACGTTTGCCGGCGGCGGTCGTGCCGCAGATCGTAGCGGAGAAGCCGGTGGCGTTTGAGGTGTCTTCTCGACTGCTCCAGTCACCTGCTCCCGCAGCTTCACCGGCCGATGCCGTGGCGATCGTCGGCATGTCGGTCAGGTTGCCCGGCAGTTCGACTGCAGAGGCATTCTTCGCTCATTTGCTGCAGGGCGATGACCTGGTGGGGGCATTGCCACTTGAGCGTTACTCCCCGGCTTACCGGGCGCGCATGGAAGCGGGCGGCTTCCCGCTGCAAGGCGGATTCCTGGCGGATATCGATCGCTTCGATGCGGCCTTTTTCAAAACAACGCCGCATGAAGCCAGCCGCATGGATCCCCAGCAGCGGCTAGTGCTGGAAACTGCCCAGCAAGCGGTCGAGTCGGCCGGTTATCGTGCCGATGAATTGCCCGGCGCAACCGGTGTTTTTGTCGGTGTCAGCGGCCGCGACTACGCGAGTCTGTTGCAGGCATACGGCGTCGACAGTGACGCTTATGTAGCCACCGGCAATTCGTTGGCGATGGTGGCGAACCGGGTGTCCTGGCAGTTCAACCTGCATGGGCCGAGCGAGGCGGTGGATACCGCCTGCTCCAGTTCGCTGGTGGCGCTGTTGCGCGCTGTCGAGTCGATCCGCACCGGTCAATGTGCGATGGCGCTGGCGGGGGGCGTCAATCTGGCCCTGTCCATCGAAGGCTTTGCCGGGCCGTGGCAGGCGGGCATGCTGAGCCCTTCCGGGCGTTGCCGCACCTTTGCGGCAGACGCCGATGGCTATGTGCGGGGCGAGGGCGTGGTGGTGCTGGTACTCAAGGGGCTGGCGGCCGCCGAACGGGATGGCGATAGCATTCTCGGCCTGGTGGCCGGCGGGGCGATCAATCATGGCGGACATGCCGGTTCGCTGACCGCACCCAATGCCAAGGCGCAAGCTGAACTGGTCACCCGGGCAATGGCGGGCATTGCGCCGCAAAGCATCGCCTATATCGAAACTCACGGTACCGGCACCCCGCTGGGGGATCCGGTGGAAGTCAACGGGCTGCGTCTGGCTTACGCCCGTCTGGCGGAGAACTCGACCTCGCTGCGCATCGGCTTAGGGTCGGTCAAAGCAAATATCGGTCATCTGGAAGCGGCCGCCGGGCTTGCCGGTGTGGTCAAGGTGCTGATGGCGATGCGGGCGCGCGAGTTGCCGCCAACCCTGCATTGCAGCTCGGTCAATCCTTATATTGAATTGCAGGACAGTCCGTTTTATCTGACCCGCAGCCGGCAGCCCTGGCCGCTTCAGGTTGATGCACAGGGACGCCGGTTGCCGCGCCGCGCCGGCGTGAGCAGCTTTGGGTTTGGCGGCAGCAATGCCCACGTGGTGCTGGAAGCGTATGAAGGGAATGTCGCTTCGTCTCGACGCTCCCCACTGCCGCCGAGGGTTTTTGCCGAAACGCGTTACTGGCTTCCGGCGGGGCGGGAAATCGAGTTTTCGGCCGCCATGGTGACCGAAGCCGAGACCGTTCTGCTGACGCCTCACTGGCAGGTGCAAACGCTGCCGCTGGCCGGCGGGGCGGTTTCCCGGCGTCGACTCATTCTGCCGTGTGAATTTGACCTGGGGGCGCTGGCGACGCGGGTGCCGGAGCTTATTGTCGTGCCGCCGCAGTCCGCTGCTGCGGACGAACGCTACCAGAACCTCGCCGACATTCTCATGCGGGCCTTGCAACAGGCGGTGAAAACCGGTTTGGACGGTGAATTGCTGGTGCAGTTGCTGGTGCCGCGCGATGCCGAGCGTGGTATGCATGCCGGACTGGGAGCGCTGCTGGACAGCGTTGGCGAAGAGATTCCACACCTGCTGGGACAAGTGATCGAGGTTCCGCCCACCATCTCTGCGGCCGAGGCCCTGGCCTGCCTTGACCGGGAAGCCCAGTCAGGCAAGCACCGGCGTATTCGCTATCAGGATGGTCGCCGCCTGGTACGTGTCTGGCAGACTTTGCCAGCCACATCCGCGGTGAAGCGATCTTTTTCCTGGCGGCCCGGCGGGGTCTATTTGATCAGTGGCGGCCTGGGGGCGCTGGGGCGTCTGCTGGTCGGGGAAATCACCCGCCAGGCGGCGGGTGTGACTCTGCTGCTGGTCGGTGCTTCCCCGCTTGATCCGGATCGGCAGCAGGCGCTGGCAGATTTGGCTCAATCCGGGGCAACGCTGCGCTACCAGCAGATGGATATCAGCGACGGGCCAGCCGTGACTGCACTGGTGCGTCAGTGTGTGGCGCAGCATGGCGCACTGCATGGCGTGATCCACTGCGCCGGCATTCATCGGGACAGCGCCCTCATCCGCAAGACCTCCGAGCAGCTACGGGCGGTATGCGCGCCCAAGGTAGGAGGGGCCTGGGCCCTGCGGGAGGCCTGTCGCGGGCTGGCGCTGGATTGTTTCGTCATGTTCTCTTCGCTGGCCGGTGCTGTCGGCAATGCGGGGCAGGCCGATTACGCGGCGGCAAACGGCTTTCTCGATGCCTTGGCCGAATGGCACAAGGGGCCGATGCTCGCCATCGACTGGCCCCTCTGGCGGGCGGGCGGCATGCGGGTCAGTCCTGCCGGCGAACACGCCTTCTTCGAGCGCATGGGGCAGCGACCGCTGGGTAGCGCGCAGGGGTTAAACGCACTGCAGCGATGTCTCGACGCGGGACAAAACCAGCTAGCGGTGGTTGCCGGCGATGCAGACCGCATCCAGGCATTCTTCCATCAGGCGGCCTTTCTGCCGGGAACGGCGAGCGCCACAACGAAACAGGAAGAGACCGAAGTTACCGACGCTGCACTGCGCCGCGGGGTGGTGCAGCATCTGGGCGCGCTGCTGGCGGAAATCTCCGGGCTGGCGGCAGCGCAGATTCTGGCGGATGAAGCTCTGGAACAGTATGGCATCGACTCCTTGATGATCAATCGGCTCAACCAGGCCCTGGGGGAGCGTTTCGGGCGACTGTCGAAGACCCTCTTCTTCGAATGCCGAACATTGGCCCAGGTGGCCGACCATCTGCTGGCCAAGCACGCCGACGCCTGTTGCACCTGGGTTGGTCAAACGGGCAGCGCTGCGCTGGCATCGCCGGTTATCCGGCGCGAAGATGTTTCCCTGTCTGCTGGCCAAGCCGGTACAGGCGAAGAGCCGATCGCCGTCATCGGCATCAGCGGTCGTTATCCCGGTGCGGCCGATTTGGCGCAGTTCTGGGCCAACCTGTCTGCCGGACGGGAGATGATCGGGGAAATACCCGCAGAACGCTGGTCCCTGGATGGCTTCTACGAGGCCGACCCGGATCGTGCCGTGGCATCGGGAATGAGCTATTCGCGCTGGGGTGGTTTTGTTGAGGGTTTTGCCGATTTCGACCCGCTGTTCTTCCGCATTTCCCCGCGTGAAGCTGCCGCCATGGACCCGCAGGAGCGGCTGTTTCTGATGCAGGCCTGGGCGGCCTGCGAGGATGCCGGCTACACCCGGGCGCGTCTGGCTGCACAGCACGACGCGCAGGTGGGCGTGTTCGTTGGCGTCACCAAGACCGGCTTCGAACATTATGGCGTCTGGCAGGGCGACAACGGCGCACTGGTGCGTCCCGTTACATCGTTTGCCAGCGTCGCCAACCGGGTGTCTTTCTGCCTGGGCCTGCGCGGCCCGAGCCTGCCGATCGACACCATGTGTTCATCGTCCCTGACCGCCATCCACGAGGCCTGCGAGCAGCTGCGGCGGGGCGAGTGTGCCTTGGCGCTGGTTGGCGGCGTGAATCTCTACCTGCATCCCGACAACTACATTGAACTGAGCGCCGCCCGCATGCTCAGCCCCGACGGTCATTGCCGCAGCTTTGGCGCTGGCGGCAAAGGCTTCGTGCCCGGCGAAGGCGTGGGGTGTGTGGTCTTGAAACCCCTGTCGCGTGCGCTGGCGGATGGCGACCAGGTGCATGGGCTGATCCTTGGCAGCGCGGTCAATCACGGCGGCAATACCGCTGGCTATACGGTGCCCAACCCGCTCGCCCAGGGCGCGGTTATCCAGGCCGCGTTGGCGCGTGCGGGGGTTGCCGGCGCCGATATCAGCTATGTCGAGGCGCATGGCACCGGCACCGAGTTGGGCGATCCCATCGAGTTCAGCGGCCTCTGCCAGGCTTTTGGCGAGGGCGTGCCGGCAGGTGCTTGTGCGCTCGGTTCGGTGAAGTCGGGTATCGGGCATCTGGAAGCCGCAGCAGGCATCGCCGGCTTGACCAAGGTGCTGTTGCAGATGCGTTACCGGCAACTGGCGCCGACTTTGCATGTCGAGGCGGTGAATCCGAATCTTGATTTGGCGGGAACCCCCTTCCATCTGCAAACCCGCACTGCTCCCTGGCGGGCGCCGACCGGCCAGAACCGACTGTTGGCCGGTGTTTCATCGTTCGGGGCAGGCGGCGCCAATGCCCATGTGGTGGTCGAAGCGTGGCCTGTGCCGGCGGATGACAACGCAGAATCTGCGCCTGAGGTACAGGCCATTTTGCTTTCGGCACGCGACCCGGAACGGTTGCGGGAATCCGTCGTGCGTCTGCTGGCCTTCCTGGCGGGTGATGACGCGGTCGCCGTCGTGGCGGATCCGCCCTCATCGATCCAGATGCTGAGCCGGATGCTGGCGGAAATACTCAGTGTCGAGGCGGCCGACATCGATCCGGCAGAGTCGCTCGACAGTTATGGCGTCGAGGCGGTGCATCGGCATGCCCTGCGACGGCGTCTGGAACAAGATTTCGACCTGTCACTGACAACGCCGGAAGTCTCCGGCTGGGATTCCATCAGTGACATTGCCCACGCCCTGGCTGGCCGGCTGCCTTCGTATTCAGTGAATACAGCCACAGACAACCGCGGACCGAATCTGGCCGATCTGGCATGGACCCTGCAAATCGGACGGGAAGCGATGCAGCAACGCCTGGCTATCCTTGCCGCCAGCCGGGAGGAACTGCGCAACCACTTGAACGCCTGGTTGCAGGCTGCGCCGGGAGAAGAACTGCCGAATGTTCTCAGCGGGTCCGCTGACGGGCGGCGCGGCGCCCTTGGCCTGCTGGCCGACGAACCGGATGTGCAGGGCATGTTGGCGCGCTGGTTCGAGCGCGGTGAGCTGCCCAGGGTGCTGGGCTTGTGGGTGCAGGGACTGGAAGTCGACTGGCGTCTTCTGCCGCGCCGTCGTCCGCCGCGCATCGTCAGCGCGCCGACCTATCCTTTTGCGCGGGAACGCTACTGGCGGCCGCGTGCGCCGGAAAACCACGACGTCAGCGGTGCGGTGATCCAAGCGCTTGCCATGGATGCGGCTGGGCGTGACAAGTTGCTGGCTGAACACAAGGAACTTGAAATTCAGCTGGCCCGTTTGGTGAGTGCGCTGATCGCCGATTGGCCGGTTGTCCCGAGTAGTGTCCGCTGGCAATCCTGGCAGATGGCGTTGCTGGCGCTGCAACAATCAGCGCTGGCCGGACGGCAAGTGCCTGCTGCCACCTTGCCCGCTGCGGCCTGGGCGGACTGGCATGGTTATCGGTGCAGGGTCGAAGCCGGCGGCGGTCCGCTGGCGCAAATCACTTTGGTCGAAACGGTGCTCCGCGCTTTGCCGGAGATCCTCGCCGAGCGGCGTCCAGCGACCGCGGTCATGTTCCCGGAAGGGCGCATGGATCTGGTCGAGGCGGTCTATAAGCAAAATGCCGTTGCCGCCCGGTTCAATGATTTCCTCTCGGCAGCGGCGGCGGCCTTCGTCCGCGTGCGTGCGGCAGTGCCGGGAACGCGGCTGCGCATCCTGGAAATCGGCGCCGGCACTGGCGGCACTACAGCGCCGCTACTAAAGGCTTTGGCTCCCTGGTCTGCGGCGATTGCCGAATATCGCTATACCGATGTTTCAAGGGCTTTCCTGATTCATGCCGAGCGGCATTTCCAGGCCCAGGCGCCGTGGCTCGCCACCGCCTTGTTTGATGTTGAAAAACCGCTGGCGGAGCAGGGTGTGACGCCGGGCAGCTACGATCTGGTCATTGCCGCAAACGTGCTGCACGCGACCCGGCAGATGGATCAGACCTTGTCCACAGTGCGGGAGTTGCTGGCGCCCGGCGGGGTGCTGCTGGTGAATGAAACCAGTTGCGCCACGTTGTTTACCCATCTGACCTTCGGCCTTCTCGACGGCTGGTGGCGTTTTGTCGACCCGCAACGTCGCATCCCCGGCGCGCCGGCACTCGCTCTGGAAAGCTGGCAGCGTCTGGTGACGGAAGTGGGACTCGACTGGATCGGCGCCACCGCAATCTGCGAGCACGCGCTGGGCCAGCAAGTCTGGGCCGCCCGACGATCGCTGGCAGGTAAAAACGCGGCCATCCCACGCCCCTGGCCGCAGTCGACGCAGCGCATTGAAGCTGTCTCGCTGGCGAAAACATCGGCGGGGCAGGGCACGCGCAGCCTGATCGTCGAAGCGCTGGCAGCCACCCTCAATATTGCACCGACGGCCATTGACGTCACATTTTCCTTTGCCGATTACGGACTGGACTCAATCCTCGGGGCGGAACTGGTGCATCGTCTAAACCAGCATTCAGGCGCTCGGCTGGCTCAGACAGATCTGTTCGATTACCCCTCGGTGAGGCAGTTGGCGGCGTATCTCGATGCGAACGGCGGTTTTACCCAGGCGGTTCCGGTCGAGGTCGACATAATCCCGGACCCGCATCCTCATGCCGATTTTCAGGTTACCCGAAGCCTGGCTGATTCCTTTCATCAGCATGACCGGGCGACCGCTCGGGAGCCGATTGCCATTGTCGGTTACAGCGGTCGTTTTGCCGGCTCGGAAAATCCCGAAGCGCTGTGGCAACACCTGCTGGCCGGGGATGATCTGGTGCAGCCGGTCACCCGCTTCGACCTGGCGCCGTTCTATCGCGATGCCGCACCCGGCGCCTGGTGCAATCACGGCAGCTTCATCGATGACATCGATCGCTTCGACGCCCGCTTCTTCAATATTTCTGGGCTGGAAGCGACCTATATGGATCCTCAGCAGCGCCTGTTTTTGCAGGAAGCCTGGCGCACCCTCGAACATGCCGGACACGCCGGGGCCGATATCGAGGGGCAGCGCTGCGGGGTGTTCGTTGGTTGCGCCCACGGCGATTATCAGGAGTTGTTTCAGGGCCAGCCCCCGGGTCAGGCGTTCTGGGGCAATACCTGCTCGCTGATTCCGGCGCGGATCGCCTATTACCTGGACCTGAAAGGGCCGGCGGTGGCGGTGGATACGGCCTGTTCCAGTTCCTTGGTAGCGCTGCATCTGGCCTGCCACAGCCTGTGGGCGGGCGAATCCGAACTGGCGCTCGCCGGTGGGGTGTTCATTCAGTCATCGCCGCGCTTCTATCTTTATGCCAATCAGGCCAACATGCTGTCACCCAGCGGCCGCTGCGCCGCCTTTGGCGCTGGCGCCGATGGCATCGTCCCCGGCGAGGCGGTGGCGGCGGTACTTCTCCGTCCCTTGTCGCAGGCGCTTGCCAATGGCGACACGATACATGGCCTGATCGTCGCCAGCGGCATCAACCAGGATGGCGCGACCAATGGCATCACCGCGCCCAGCGCCTTGTCCCAGGAGCAACTGATCCGCGAGGTGTATCAGCGTCATGGTATTGATCCAACCCGGATCGGGCTGGTCGAAGGCCACGGCACCGGCACCCCGCTGGGTGATCCTATCGAGCATACAGCCCTGACACGCGCCTATCGGGGCTGGACCGATGCCACTGCTTATTGCGCCCTCGGCTCGATCAAGTCGAATCTGGGCCATGCCACCACGGCGGCGGGTATCGCCGGGTTGCTGAAGATTCTGCTGGCGCTGGAACACCAGCAGATTCCGCCCACGCTCCACGCCGTAAACCCCAATCCTGGGTTGTCCATGGCGGACAGCCCGTTTTACCTTAACAGCCGCCCAGTGGCCTGGCCGGCGCAGCCGGAGCGTCCGCGACAGGCCGCCATCAGTTCGTTTGGCTTCGGCGGTACCAATGCGCATCTGGTGATCGAGGAGGGGCCGTCGGCCACGCCGTCGGGCCTTTCCCGGCCGGCCTGGCTGTTTGTCCTGTCGGCGCGCTCTGCCGACCTGTTAAAAACCCAGGCCGCAAACCTGGCGGAGCATCTGTGTAACCTGCCCCGGCAGGCGGCTGCCGACATCGCCTATACGCTGAGCCTGGGGCGTCGTCATGCGCCGCATCGTCTGTTTCTGGTGGCTGCGGATCAGGAGGAGCTGGAGATGCGCATCGTGGCCTGGTTGGCCGGGGAGCATGCCAGTGAGGTGGGGACGGCGGTAGTTGAGGATATGCAAGGAAGGGCGACCGATGTGGCCAGCAGCGAACACCTGTCATCGCGTCTGGCCCAAACGAACGATATTGCCCGCTATCGGCGCGCGCTGATCGAGCTTGGGCAGGCCTACCTCGCCGGCCAGGATAAAGTGCCAGCCCTACAGTTTGGCGACGGCCAGGGGCGACGTGTGCCGCTGCCGACCACTGTCTTTGCCGGCAAGTCCTATTGGGTGCCTCGGGTGCATGGCGTGAATGCGGTGACGGCTTTGCCTGATCCCGCAACGTCAGCGGCCGCCAGTATTCCGCCGGCGCGCGCCGTCATGCTGGCGACGGTCTCCGCAGATCGAATCACTCATCGGCTTGCAGCGCCGGCCAGCTACGTCAATTTCGCCACGAAGCTTGGCAGCTATGATGCGCCCAAGGTGCAACTGACACCGTTGACGCCCTCCCTGCGGTCGCCAACGGCTATCGCGTCAACTATGGCGACGACAACACCACTCCAGCGGTTACCCGACGCGGACGGGGTGCGTTCCTTGCGCATTCTCGGCCCCTGGGATGATCGGCTGCTGACTGATCTGGCCAGGGAGCTGGCGCTTGCCGCCGGGGACGGGCAGATCAATGTCGTTTGCCTCGTTGGTGACTGGCACGCACCCGCAGATTGCATCGGTTCACTTGCCGCGCCAGGAGCCTGTCCCCTGAATTGCGATCTGCCGGTGATCGCGGCCTTGCCGTCCGCACAGGGCGCGGCTATGGCACTGGCGGCGTACTGTGATTTCGTGGTGCTGGCGGAGACCGGCAGGTATGCAGCGGCGCCGACGCTGCCTGCCGCTGTTGTCGCATTGTTACAGCGTCGTTTCGGTGTAATCGCGACACGGCGCCTGATGGCTGCCGACGCTGCCGAACTCGGAAAGAATCTGGCGACCGGGGTTGTTGTCGTGGCGGCGGACGATGTCTACGCGCGTGCGCTCGAATTGGCCCGCCGGGTGAGCGATGCCCCGCGTCAGACATTGGTCGAACTCAAACGCCATATGCGCTCAGGCGTCCAGGCGCCCAAGGATTTACCTGCGCCTGCACTGGGTGTTGCCGAGTTGTCTGGCGCACTGGCAAGCGATGCCGCGCCAGCAGCTTGGGGTAAAGGGCGACGCCTCCAACTTGCTTCGACGGTAATGGAGCTGGAGCTGTTCGACGACGGCGTGGCGTTGCTGCGCATGCAGGAGCGTCAGCACAAAAACACCTTTACCCCGGCCTTTATGGCGGGCATGGAAGAGGCCTTTGCCCTGTTGTCCCATCTGCCTGCCTGCAAGGTGTTGGTCCTCTCCGGTCATGACCGCTATTTCGCCTGCGGTGGTACCCGCGAGGGGCTGGAAAGCCTGCAACGCGGCGACAGTCACTTCACGGATCAGCGCATTTACACGCTGCCATTCGATTTTCCGCTGCCAGTGATCGCTGCCATGCAGGGGCACGCCATCGGGGCTGGGTGGTCACTGGGAATGTTTTGCGATCTGTCCCTGTTCTCTGCCGACAGCGTCTATCACAGCAATTACCTGCGCTTTGGCTTTACCCCCGGCGCCGGGGCGACGCTGATCTTTCCGCATCGTCTCGGCGATGACCTCGGCCGCGAAGTGTTGTTTACCGCCCGGGAATACAAGGGGGGAGAGCTGGCTTGTCGCGGCATTCCCCTTTCGGTATTCCCATCGGCGGAAGTCGTGCCCCGTGCGCTGGCGGCAGCGCATCGTCTTGCCACCCAAAGCCGCGAACAGTTGCTGGCCGCCAAGGCCGCCGCCACCGCCGGCTTGCGAAGCCAGATTGAAGGCGTACTGGCAAAGGAACTGGCCATGCACGAGAAAACATTCATCGGTAATCCCCTGGTGAAGGCGCGGATTGCCCGTTGTTTTGCCAATGCCGTGCCGACCACGACGGCAGTCCCGCCAGCGCCGACTTCCGTCGAGTTGCGGGGCAACCTGCGCCGGCAGATGGTCGACAGCCTCGCCGAAGAATTGATGATTGCGCCGGAAGAAATCAGCGATGGGGACGGTTTCCTGGCGCTGGGCCTGGATTCGATTTTGGCGGTGACCTGGATCCGCAAGCTCAATGCCCAACTGGGTATCGACTTGCCGGCCACCTGCGTCTATGCCCAGCCGACGGTGCGGGCGCTGCTCGATGAAGTGGTGCGCTTGGTCGCCGTCGCCCAACCGCAGCCGGTCGATGTTCCCCCGATCGTGGCCAGTGTCCGGCCAGCGCCGACGTTGATCGAGTGGCGCGGTCGCTTGCGCCGGCAGATGGTCGACAGCCTCGCCGAAGAGTTGATGATTGCGCCGGAAGAAATCAGCGATGGGGACGGTTTCCTGGCGCTGGGCCTGGATTCGATCCTGGCGGTGACCTGGATCCGCAAGCTCAACGCCCGGCTGGACATCGCCTTGCCGGCTACCTGCGTCTATGCCCAGCCGACGGTTGCCGCCTTGCTCGACGAGGTGGTTCGTCTCGCGCCAGCGACGCCTGGAGAGACTCACCCATTGCCGGAATCGGTGCAGGTGGAACCGGTAGTGACGGTTGTCCGCGCTGCCTTCGACGCTGCGCCGTCATCTGTTCGGATTGCACCCGGCGCAGGCCCGGAGGATGCCATTGCCATCATCGGCGCTGCCGGGCGCTTCCCCATGTCAGCCGATCTTGACGCGTTCTGGGCAAATATCCGCAACGGGCAGGATTGCGTCGAGGAAGTACCGCCCAGCCGCTGGGATAGCGGCGCCTATTACGACCCTGATCCGCAAGCGTCCGGCAAGTCCTACAGCAAATGGATGGGGGCCATCGGCGACATCGACCTGTTCGATGCGTCGTTCTTCAACATCACCGCCCGCGAAGCCGAGTTGATGGATCCCCAGCAACGCATCTTCCTGCAGCATGCCTGGCAGGCGATCGAGGATGGCGCGATTGATCCGGCCAGCCTGGCCGGCCAGCGCTGCGGCGTGTTCGTCGGCAGCGGTGACAGCGGCTATGGCGATCTGGTGGGTGAAACCAATGCCTACAGTCTGATCGGCAGTGCCGGTTCGATCCTCGCCGCTCGCATCGCCTATCTGCTTGATCTGCGCGGCCCTTGCATTGCGCTCGACACGGCATGCTCCACCTCGCTGGTGGCGATTGCCAGCGCCTGCGATAGCCTGGTGCTGGGTAACAGCGACCTGGCGTTGGCGGGGGGCGTCTGTGTTCTGCTCGGGCCGAAGATGCACATCGATACCTGCAAAGTCGGCATGCTCTCGCCCGATGGCCATTGCTACAGCTTCGATCAGCGCGCCAACGGCTTCGTTCCTGGCGAGGGCGTCGGGGTGGTGTTGCTCAAGCGACTGGCGGATGCCCAGCGGGACGGTGATCCGATCCGGGCGGTCATCCGTGGCTGGGGCGTCAATCAGGATGGACACACCAATGGCATCACCGCGCCGAATCCGCTGGCCCAGGGGGAATTGCTGCGCGATGTCTATCGGCGTTTCGCCATTCCTGCCGCCAGTATCGGCCTGGTAGAGGCGCATGGCACCGGGACCCCGCTGGGCGATCCGATCGAGATCGAAGGGCTGCGTGCCGGATTTGCTCCGCTTGACGAGACGGTCAAGGTTGCCCTCGGCTCGGTGAAAAGCAACGTCGGCCACTTGCTCGCCGCAGCCGGGGTTGCCGGTGTTCTCAAGGCCATGCTTGCCCTGGAGCACGCCGAATTGCCGCCCTCCATCAACTTCAGGCAGCACAACGAGCATCTGGCGCTGGCGGGCTCGCCATTTCAGATCCAGACCCGATTGGCGCCCTGGTCGATTCCGGCAGGCCGCGCGCGGCGAGCGGCGGTGAGCGCCTTTGGCTTCAGTGGCACCAATGCCCATCTGGTACTGGAGGAATATCGGCCGTCCAACCCGGCGCAGGCGCCGGTTTATGCGGATGCCGAAACCTTGCTTTGCGTGCTGTCCGCGCGCAGTCGGAATCAGTTGGCGGCGCAGGCGGCGCTCCTGTCAGCCCACCTCGAGGCTTCGCTGACTCTGAATCTGGCGGATGTCTGTTGGACCCTGCAGACCGGGCGGCGCGCTTTTGAATGCCGTGCCGCGTTGGTGTTTACTCGCCGGGACGAACTGCTGGCCCGCTTGCGAACGTTGGCTGCCGGTGAGTCGGCGCCGGGAATGTTGTTGGGCGGCATCGATGCGGGCGCCCAGGTGTTGTTCGAAAACGATGACGACGCCCGTGAATTGCTCGATAAATGGTTGCTGGCGGGCCGACTCGAACATCTGGCGAAACTATGGGTGCAGGGCGCCACGGTCGACTGGCGACGCCTGCCCGGGGTTGCGCTGCGCCGCCGTCTGCATCTGCCTGGCTGTGCTTTCGCCCGGGAACGCCATTGGGTCAAGGCGAAAGTCGCCTCACCGGTGCGGCAGTCGGAGCATTCCCTGATCGACTGCGGCGAGATCGGGGGGCGCCGGTTTGCCGCCCGCATTCGCGGCGATGAGGCCTGGCTGAGCCATCAGCTGACGGCGGGCGGCCGACTGCTGACGGGGCTTTTCTATCCGGAAATGGTCCGTGCTGCCGGCGAACTTGCCAGTGCTCGACAGGTCGTCGGGTTGCGCCATGTGGTGTGGGGCAGGCCTTTGCGGATAGAAGCCAATCCCAGGGAACTCGCGCTGCATTTCGAGTCCGCTACAGACCGTTGGTTGTATCGCATTGGAGTCGCGGGAGCGGAAGAGCAGACAGTCCAGGTGGGCGAATTGCTGCTGGCCGGTGAGACCGCCGTTGCCTGGCCGTCCCCGCCGGAGGTAGAGACGGCAGTGGGGGCGGTAGAGGATTGCACGGCGGCATTCCGCCAGTCCCATCCCGGCGCCAGGGGTATCCGCAGTGTGCTGCGCGGGGCCGAGGTTTGGCGGGCGCGCTGGAGTCGCCCGCCACTCGACTCGCTGCTGGCCTTTGATCCCTTGTTGCTGGATGCCGTCTGGCAACTGCTGAACTTCCGTGACCAGGCGCTGGGTCTGCCCGGCCTGCGTTTCCCCTTGGCGTTGGAATCCCTGCGTCGCGACGGCGCATTGCCGGAGGAAGGCTGGATCTGGTTGTGGTCGCGGAGCGCGACAGCTTCTGGGCTGACGGTGCTGGTGCTGGATGTCGCGGGCAGGCCGTGCCTGTGGTTGGAAGGTTTCGTGAGTGAATGTCTGGATGCGCTAGCCGCATTGCAATTTGAACCCGAGGAAAAATCATGACTACACCCATCAAGGTCGCCATCATTGGCGGCGGCCCCACTGGTATCGGTATTGGTCGGGAACTGTCGGATGGCGGCATTGATTTCGACATCTACGAAGCTGCCGACGATTTCGGCGGCGTATGGCATGGTGAGGCATCCTGCGGCCGGACTTACCCATCCCTGCACTTGATCTCGCCGAAATTCAACACCCAGGTGCAGGATTTTCCGATGCCCGAGGAATTTCCCGTCTATCCCAACCATCGGCAGATGCTGGAGTACATCCGCAGCTATGCGCGTGAGTTTGGCGTCTACGCCCATGCCCGGTTCAATACCACGATCGAAAATCTGGCGCCGGAAGCCGGCGGCTGGCGGCTGCGCTGGGGCAAGGGCGAGCACGAGCACGCTTACTATCCGCTGGTAGTGGTCTGCAACGGTCTGCAAAACAAGCCGCATTACCCAGAGCAATCCTGTTCCGGCGAGTTTGCCGGGGAAATCCTGCATGCCGTCGATTACAAGACGCCGGATCAGTTGCGCGGCAAACGGGTATTGATCATCGGCGGCGGCAATACCGGCTGCGACATCGCGGTGGACGCCGTGCATTTCGCCAGCGGCGTCTGGCACAGCACCCGGCGGGGCTACTACTACCAACCCAAGTTTATCGCCGGCAAACCGACGCCGCAGTGGATGATGGAGCTGGGCAACAAGTTCGGCAGCAAGGAGGAAACCCTGGCTTATGTCGAGCAGGTCTTCAAGCTGGCCGGTTTCGATGGCGTCGACTACGGCCTGCCCCAGCCCGATTACCCTCTGGATGGCGCGCATCCGGTGATGAATTCCCAGCTGCTTTACTACATCGGCCACGGCGACATCGTCCCGAAAGGAGATATCGCCGCCTTTGAGGGCAAGCAGGTGCGCTTCCTCGATGGCAGCACGGCCGAAGTCGACCTGATCCTTTACGCTACCGGCTACGAGCGGGATTTGTCCTTTCTTGATCCCGCCCTGCTGGAGTGGCGTTCGGGCATTCCCGATCTGTTCCTTCACGCTGTGCCGCGCAATCATGACAACCTGCTGTTCATGGGCTTCATCAATGCCGCCGGTGGTTTGGGCGATGGTTTGAAGACTCAAGGCGCGTTCGTCCGTGCCTATGCACGGGCTTTGGCCGAACGTACTCCCGGGCTACAGGCATTTCTCGAAGCCAAGTGCCGCGACCAACCGGATCTGGGGCAAACCTATTTCGTTCAGTCATACCGCCACCAGTGGGAAGCGGATTTATGGAAGCTGCTGGCGCAGATGCGCAAATATCGGGACATGCTGGAACAGTAGGCGGCAAGGGAGCAGGCGCATGGGCACCAATGGCAAGGAGAAACAGGGGTTGCGCGAGGGTATGCGCAGCCTGATCGAGCAGGAGTTGTTGACCCTGTCCGCAGTGCAACGGGCGACCGCCAAGGCGACAAAGACTGCGGCGGCAGGCCCCGGCATATCCGGGCCCGCGGCAGCCACCGAACCGGCACCCGCCGACCAGCGTCTGCAGGCCGATGTGATGCGCCTGGCACTGGCCGCTCTCGGCGTACCGGCGGAGCGATTCGATGCGCGGGAGAATCTGGCCAACTACGGTGTCGATTCCATCGCCATCACCGAACTGATGGCGCAGATCTCCCGATTTCTTGGAGTTTCCATCGCGCCGACGACTTTCTTTGAAGCCAGGAACCTGCACGAACTCTGCGCCATCCTGCGGGCCCGCTTTGGTCCGGCGGTTGACCGTCATTACGCTGCCGCGCCCGCGAGCCTGCCGCCAGCCGCAGCGCCGAAGCCGGTTGCAACGGTGACGCCGCCAGCGGCTTCTCCGCCGCCCGCTGCATTAGCCGCGATTGACGCCTGGCTGTCTCGTCACGGCGTACATCGTTCCGCCGCACCCGCGCTGACGCCTGTGGCGGCCGATGACGGGGGGCAATCCGGGTTGCCTCACGCAGTGCCGGCAGCCCCCATCGCCATCATCGCAATGGCCGGGAAATTTCCGGGCAGCCCCGACCTGGAGGCTTTCCGTGCCCATCTGCGGCAGGGTGACGACTGTATCCAGGAAATTCCTGCTGACCGCTGGGATTGGCGGTCTGTTTGGGGAGATCCGAAACAGGGTGCGTTCTGCGATGTGAAGTACGGCGGCTTCATCACCGGCCACGACCAGTTCGATGCGGCGTTCTTCAATATTTCGCCGAAGGAAGCCGAGCTGATGGACCCCCAGCATCGGTTGTTCATCGAATGCGCCTGGCAGTTGATCGAAAACGCCGGATATGCCCCGAGCGCCTTGTCCGGCCGCAAGGTGAGCATCTTTCTCGGCATCAACTTGTTGGACTATGTGGATCTGGCCAACCGGCAAGGCGGCATGGAAGCGATGCAGTTGACCGGTCTGGGACATGCGTTCTGCCCCAACCGGCTGTCCTTCATGCTGGATGTGCATGGCCCGAGCGAGGTCATCGACACGGCCTGTTCCAGCTCGCTGGTGGCGGTTCATCGCGCCATCATGAGCATCCGCCACGAAGGCTGCGAGATGGCTATCGCTGGCGGTTCCAACCTGTTGCTGACGCCGACCCAGCACATCATGTTCTCCAAAGTCGGCATGTTGAGCCATGATGGCCGCTGCAAGACGTTTGCTGCCAACGCCAACGGCTATGTGCGAGCCGAAGGGGTGGGCGCGGTGTTGCTGAAGCGACTCGATCTGGCCGAGCGGGATGGCGACAACATTCTGGCGGTGATTCGTGGCTCGGCTGAAAACCACGGCGGTACCGCCAGTTCCCTGACGGCGCCCAATTCACGCGCCCAGGCGCGCCTGATCGTCGAAGCGCATCGCCAGGCGGACATCGATCCGCGCAGCGTGACGCTGGTCGAGTGCCATGGTACCGGTACCGCTCTCGGTGACCCCATCGAAGTCGAAGGGCTGAAGCGGGCCTTCGACGAACTGTACCGGGCGCGCGGACTGATAGCGCCTGCTGTTCCACACTGCGGGCTGGGTTCGGTTAAATCGAATATCGGTCATGCCGAGACCGCAGCGGGGGTGGCGGGTCTGATCAAGCTGGTACTGGCCTTGGAGGACGGTATTTGCTACCAGAGCCTGCACTGCGCCCAATCCAATCCGCTGATCGAGCTGGAGCGGACGCCGTTTTCGTTGTTGACGGCGGCGCGTCCCTGGCTGCGCCCGGTGATCGATGGTAAAGAGTTTCCCCGCCGGGCCGGCATCAGTTCGTTTGGCGCCGGCGGCGCCAATGCGCACCTGGTGGTCGAGGAATACCGGGCGCACGCAGTCCAGGGGCCGGTGTTGGCGGGGCCTGTGGTGGTGCCGCTATCAGCGCGAAATGAAACCACGCTTCGGGCTGCGGTCGAGTCGCTGATGTCCTGGCTGGTGCGGCATGAGCCAGTTGGCGCCGAGGAATTTTCCCGCCTGGTGTTCACCCTGCAAACCGGACGGGATGCCATGCGTTGTCGACTGGCCTGCCCGGCGGCAGATGCTCGCCAGTTGGTCGATGCTCTGGCCGGCTGGCTGCGCGGTGATCCGGGTAGCGTCTTCTACGCCCAGGTTCCGCGCGGCAATGCCTCGCCGTCGGCAATCCTTGACCCCGCCACACAATCGGCGAGCGTGCTGGCGGCCCGTTGGGTCGAAGGCGCCGATGTCGACTGGATGACGTTCTGGCATGGGCGGCAGCCGCGGCGAATGGTGTTGCCCGGATACGTCTTTCAGCACAAACGCTACTGGTTGCCGTCCGGCCCTGCCGCCAGTTCGGTTGCTACCATGGCTAGCCCACCAACGCGGCTGGGGCTGCAGCCGGTCGCCAACGCCGACGGCAGCAGATTTACCCTGGCGCTTTCCGGGCAAGAATTTTTCCTGGCCGACCATCGGGTGCGGGGCGTTCCGGTATTGCCTGGGGTAGCCTACCTGGAACTGGTCTGGCAGGTCGCTGCGGCCAAGGGCCTGCAGAATTTCTGTATTCGCCAGATGATCTGGCAAAAACCTCTCCAGGTAGAGGCCCCGCTGACACTGGAAATCACGCTGCAAGATGATGCCAGCGGCTGGCCCAGGGTGGAAATCGCCAGTCTCGGCGCGGACGCTGGGCGGCAGGTGCATGCCCAGGCCCGTCTTGCGCCACGCGAACCCCTGAGTGCGCCCTCGTCAGTGGTGCTGTCTGATCTGCTTGCCGCCCATTCCAGGCAGGTATCGGCAGCGGAGGTCTATCGGTCTTTCGATTCAATCGGTATTGAATATGGCCCGGGCCACCGCGCCTTGTCTGCGTTGTATCTGGGACAGGATGCCCAGGGGCAGCCGCAGGTGCTTGCCGAGCTGAGCCTTCCAGAGGCTCTGGCGGCGGCCGGTTTCACTGCCGGCCTGTCCGCTTTTGCGCTCCATCCCAGCCTGCTTGACGGGGCATTCCAGGCCACCCTTGGCATGACGATGACCTCTGCCGCCGCCCAGCGCACGGCGTTGCCCTTCGCCCTCGATCGGGTCGATGTTTTCGGGCCGTGTACAGCCCGGATGTGGGTGCATGTGCGTCATGCCAGCACCTCGGCAGACGGTTCCGTGCGTTCGCTGGATATCGATCTGCTCGACGAGCATGGAACGCTACGCGTCGGCCTGCGTGGTTTCAGTACCCGCCTGCTGGCAGCGGCGCCAGAGCAGGCTGCCGGGCAGGACACCCTGGTCTTTGCCGCCGATTGGGAGGATGCATCCGCGGCGGTGGCGACTCCCCCATTCTTCGCCCGTCGGATCGTCCTGCTGGGCAGCGCGGATACTCGGCGCAGCGATGCACTGGCGCGCGCCTTGCCGGGATGCGAGGTCAGGCGGCTTGCACCTTCGGTCGATGAGCAGACCGTCGGCTTTGACGAGGCCGCAGAACAATTGCTGTCCCTGCTGCAAACCCTGGTGGCCGAAGCGCCTCGACCGGCGGTTGCCGTGCAGCTGCAACTCCTGCTGGAGGAAGCATCCACGTCGGCATGGGCTGGGTTGTCGGGTATGTTGAAGACCGCCCATCTCGAACATCCCTGGCTGTGGGGGCAGGTGATTCAAGTTGATGCCGCTGCCGATGCAGCGGCTACCCTGTCATCGGCCGCTGCCTTGTTCCATGTGGCGGAATTACGCCAACAAGCCGGCCATCTGCGCCAACCGATTTGGCGTGAGCTAACCAGGAACACCGCGCCTCCACCCCGGCCCTGGCGCGCCGATGGGGTCTATCTGATTACCGGCGGCGCCGGCGGCATCGGTCGTCTGCTGACACACGATATCTTTGCTCATGCTCCCGGGGCAACGCTGGTCCTCGCGGGTCGTTCGGCGCTGGATGGCGCTCGGGCCGACTGGCTGGCTGACCTTCAGGCCGCCGGCAATCGTCTGTCCTATCGGCAGGTCGATATGGCGGATGCTGCGGCAGTAGCCAGCCTGATACGCGCTGTCCGCGAGTTGCATGGACGGCTGAACGGGGTCTTGCAATGCGCCGGAGTTGCCCGCGACCAGTCATTGGTGCAGAAGGATGCCGCCGCGTTGGCGCAGGTGCTGGCGGCGAAGGTGGATGGCACACGCAATCTGGATCGTGCCTTGGCCGATGGCACGCTGGATTTCCTGGTGTTGTTCAGCTCGATTTCCGGTGTTTTCGGCAATCCGGGACAAGTCGATTACGCCGCCGCCAATGCTTTTCTCGACAACTTTGCGCTAGACCGCGAAGCGCGTCGCAGGCGTGGGTTGTGCCATGGACGCACGCTGTCCATTGCCTGGCCCCTGTGGCAGGCGGGGGGCATGGGCATGTCCGAAGAAACCATACGCCTGATGCGGCAGACCACCGGGATGGGGACGCTGGCGACCGACGCCGGGCTGGATGTGCTGGCGTATGCGCTGGCCAGCGATTCGTCCCGCCTGATGGTGATGGCAGGCGATGGCCCGCGGTTACGCCGTAAGGTGGCTGCCCTCAGCACCCCCGTTATCGCTTCCTTGCCCGTTTTTGCAGCGCAGGCTGATCTGTTGCGCGGGCCTTTGCTGAGCGTGCTGATGGACAGTGTGAGCACGCTCCTGAAGGTGGAGCGGGGCGATCTGGATAACGAAGTGGAACTGGCCGAATATGGCTTCGATTCCATCGGTTTCACCCAGTTTGCGAATGCGATCAACGCGCGTTTCGGCCTTGAAATCACCCCCACCTTGTTTTTCGAATACCCGACCCTGGCGTTGCTGGCGGAGCATCTCGCCGCGCAACACGCTGCGGCGATTGCTGCCAGCCTGGGCATTTCGGTCACTCCAACTGCACCACCAGCGGCAGCGCTGCCGGTGGTTCCGCCGCTGCGGACAGCGAACGAACCTGCTTTGCCACAGTTCGTTTCGACACTACAGACACCCTCGAACGGGGAAACCGATCCGATTGTCATCGTCAGCGTCAGCGGTCGTTTTCCCATGGCTCGCGACCCGGAACAGTTATGGGAGAACCTGCAGGCTGGTCGGGACTGCATCAGCGAGATTCCGGCCGATCGCTGGGATTGGCGTGAATGGTGGGGCGATGCGGCGACGCAAGCGAATCGAACCCAGGTGAAGTGGGGCGGTTTCATCGACGGACTCGCGGAGTTCGATCCGGCTTTCTTCGGTCTTTCCGGCCCGGAAGCGCGGGCGATGGATCCCCAGCAGCGCCTGTTGCTGACGCAAGCCTGGCATTTGCTGGAACGGGCCGGCCACGCGCCGCGCAGCCTGTCCGGATCGCGAACGGGGGTTTTTATCGGCATTGCCGATACGGGTTACGGTCGTCTGGCCGCCGCTGCGGGGCGTGGGGTGGAGGGGTATTCGATGACCGGTCTGGCCCCTTCGCTGGGCCCGAACCGCATCAGCTTCTTCTTGAATTTGAACGGGCCGAGCATGGCCATCGAGACGGCCTGCTCCAGCGCCTTGGTGGCGATTCATCGGGCCGTTGAGGCAATACACAGCGGCAGTTGTGATGCCGCCATCGCCGGCGGCGTCAACGCTCTGCTGCTGCCGGAAGCCTTCGTCGGTTTCAGCAAGGCCGGGATGTTGGCGCCGGATGGACGCTGCAAGCCTTTTGCCGCCACCGCCAACGGCTATGCGCGCGGCGAGGGGCTGGGACTGGTGTTGCTGAAGCGGTTGTCGGCGGCGGAACAGGACGGCGACAACATCCTCGGCGTGATCCGCGCCAGCATGGAAAATCACGGCGGTCATGCCAGTTCTCTCACCGCCCCCAATCCCCGGGCGCAGGCCGATCTGATCCGGCGCGCCTGGCGTCGGGCGGGGATCGATCCGCGCACCGTCGGATATATCGAAGCGCATGGCACCGGCACGCCGATCGGCGATCCCATCGAGGTGGAGGCGCTTGTGGCGGCCTTTGCCGATCTGGAAGAAGAGGCCGCCGCCCGCTATGGACCGATTCCCTCTATCCCCTGCGGTATCGGTTCGGTAAAAGGCAATATCGGACATCTGGAAATGGCGGCGGGGGCTGCCGGCCTGACCAAGGTGCTGTTACAGATGGCGCATGGCAGTCTGGTGCGCACCCTGCATTGCGATACGCTGAATCCCTATCTGAAACTGGCCGGTAGTCGCTTCCAGGTGGTTCAGGAAAATCGCCCCTGGCCGCGTCCCCGGGATGCGGCCGGGCGGGAATTGCCGCGTCGTGCCGGGGTGAGCAGTTTCGGTTTTGGTGGCAGCAATGCCCATCTGGTGATCGAGGAGTACCTGCCAGCAGCAGTGAATGTGTCAGCCCCGCCTGCCGGGCCGTCGATGATCCTGCTGTCGGCCAGGACACCTGAGCAACTGGCTGCATCCGCCGGTCAATTGGCCGACGCCATCACTGATGCGATGCCGCTGTCCGAGATTGCCTGGACATTGCAAGTCGGGCGCGATGCGATGGAGCACCGCATCGCCTTCCTGGCGGCCGATCATGCGCAGTTGAAACAACGCCTGCTGGCCTATGCCGCGGGCCGAGACGCCGCGATCGGCGGTATTCATGTCGGTCAGGTGAAACCACATCGGGACACCTTGGCCATTGTCGATGGCGACGAAGAAATGCGCCGCGCCGTTGCCAGCCTGCCGGCTCGTGGCAAGCATGACAGTCTGCTGCAACTATGGGTGCGGGGGCTGGCCGTGGATTGGCGCACCCTTTATCCGCAACAGCGCGCATTGCGACGGCTGCCACTGCCGGGCTACCCTTTTGCGCAGCAGCGTTACTGGGTGGATATGGCGCCGATGATGGCTCCGGTGTTGGCGTCAGTTTCTGCGTCGGTTGCTGCGTCAGTTGCGGCTTCCCCCATGGTGACGCAGAGCGAGATCCATCCCGCCAGCGCCGAGTTGCCGGTATCCCAACCCGTACCGGATGAGTCAGTTCAAGCATCGCCTGTGGAAGGCAAGTCACGCGCTCTTGCTGCCTTGGTGCAGATTGCCGCGCGGGTGCTGGAAGTGGATCCGGGGGTGCTCGAACCCGATACCGAGCTGGGTGAGTATGGCTTCGACTCCATCACCATGACCGGTTTTGCAACAAAGACCAATGAGGCATTGGGCTTGTCGCTGACACCGGCCGATTTCTTCGAGTTTGCCACGCTGGGCCGCCTGGCCGCGCATATTGCCGATGCGCCGGTTTTCTCTGCCCGCGCCGCGTCGGCCGAGGCTGTAATCGAGCCTGCCGCCCCGGCCTCCCGCCCTTACGCCGCGCCGGCAGCGGTCGCTGAGGCGGACCAGGACGATCCGATCGCCATCGTCGGCGTCAGTTGCCGTTTTCCCATGGCCGCCGACCTGGGTGACTTTTGGCAGAATCTGATCGACGGGCGGGACTGCATCAGCGAGATTCCCGCCGACCGCTGGGACTGGCGTGAAGTGTATGGGGATCCGAAACGGGAACCGACCAAGACGAATATCCGCTGGGCTGGATTCATCGACGGGGTGTTCGAGTTCGACCCCCTGTTCTTCGGCATTTCGCCTCGCGAAGCCAAGCTCATGGACCCTCAGCAGCGCTTGCTGATGATGCACGTCTGGAAGGCCCTTGAAGATGCCGGTCACGCGCCACGATCTCTTGCCGGACGAGCGGTGGGGCTGTTCGTCGCCACCTCCTCCAGCGGATATCGGGAAGTGATCGGTACAGACAGCGGCGGTGAAGGTTATGTTGCTACCGGAGCAGTGCCGTCGGTGGGCCCGAATCGGGTCAGCTATTTCCTTGACTGGCACGGCCCCAGCGAACCCGTCGAAACGGCCTGTTCCAGTTCCTTGGTGGCCCTGCATCGGGCGTTGCAGGCGATGCGGAGTGGTGACTGCGAGATGGCGGTGGTGGGGGGCGTCAACACCATCATGACGCCGGAAGCCCATATCAATTTTGCCAAAGCCGGAATGCTTTCACCGGACGGTCGCTGCCGGACCTTCTCGGCCCAGGCCAATGGTTACGCCCGGGGAGAGGGCATCGGCATGATTGTCCTGCGCCGCCTGTCGGATGCCCGGCGAGATGGCGACCCCATTTACGCCCTGGTGCGCGGTAGCGCGGTCAACCATGGCGGACGAGCCAATTCTCTGACGGCGCCCAACACCGCCGCTCAGTCGGAAGTGTTGAAAGCAGCCTGTCGCCGTGCCGGGGTCGAGGCGGGCAGCATCAGTTATATCGAGGCCCACGGAACCGGGACGCCGCTGGGCGATCCGGTGGAAATCAATGCACTGAAGTCGGCCTACCGGGATTTGGGCGTAGTTGCCGGGCCAGCGGTCAGTTGCGGCATCGGCAGCGTAAAAACCCATATCGGCCATTTGGAACTGGCTGCGGGGATGGCCGGCATCATCAAGGTGTTGCTGCAGATGCGGCACGCTACCTTGGTACGCAACCTGCATGGCGAGGAGGTGAATCCCTACATCGACCTGAGTGGCAGTCCCTTCTTCATTGTCGATAAAAATCAGCCCTGGGTGGCAACCCGGGACGCCACCGGCGCTCTACTGCCGCGCCGGGCCGGGATCAGCAGTTTTGGCTTTGGCGGAGTGAATGCGCATGTGGTGTTGGAGGCATATCCCCAGTCATTGCCCGACCCGACTGCTTCTGGCCAGCCGGTGATAGTGCCGTTGTCGGCGCGGGATGAGGCGAGGCTGCGGGACCAGGTCGATCAGTTGCTGAACGTTCTGGACGGCCAACGCTATCAGCAAGAGGACTTGCCCGATCTGGCCTGGACTTTGCAAGTCGGCCGGGAAGCCATGAAATATCGGCTGGCAGTGGTCGTCACCCAGTTGTCGCAACTGGCCGCCGAGTTACGTGCCTGGCGCGTCGGTCAGGACAATAGCGTTCGCAATGGCTGCGTCGTAGCCGGCCAACCCCCGGCGGTCGGATCGCTGATGGATATGGCAGACCAATGGGTGCGCGGCGCCGAAGTGAACTGGGCGACCCTGCGGCAGGGGGCGCGCCGCCGACTCAATCTGCCCACCTATCCGTTTGCTCGCGAGTCTTACCGGGTCGGGCCGGCGGTCTCCAGTTCGGCGAGCTTGCCGGCCGAGTCAGGGCTGCCTTGCGCAATGCACCTGATCGCCGATGGCGTTGCACTCTGTACTTTGGACGCTGAGGCTTTCTATTTGCGGGATCATCGGGTGCGGGGAGCGCGCCTGCTGCCGGGTGCCATGAGTGTGGAACTGGCACGTCTGGCCCATGCCTTGAGCCGTGGCGCCAGCGGGGAGGCGGTTACCCTGGTGCAAGTCGTCTGGCTGCAGCCGTTGACGGCGGGCGCGGCGCCACTGCTCTGCCGCATCGAACTGGCGCCTGAATCACCGGGCAACGAGGGACGACAGCAATTTCAACTGCGCGCCGGCAGCGCGCCGGGCGGCGCAGTTCATGTCAAGGGGCTGATCGGTCCTTTGGTTGTCGGACCGCAGCCCCTGCCGTCTCTGGATCTGAAGGTGCTGCGCCTTCGCTGTACCAGGGCGTTCTCGGCAGACTGGCTATACCAGCGTTATGGCGCTTTGGGTCTCGATTACGGGCCGTCTTTTCGGGTGGTCACCGACTTGCAAGTTGGGCAGGACGAATTCCTGGCGCGCCTGGAATTGCCCCCAGCCGCCGTGGCCACATCAGCGAACATGGTCTTTGGCATCCATCCGGTGCTCCTGGATGGTGCGTTCCAGGCCTGCCTGGGTCTGTTTGCCGAGGCGGCCGGGGCTGGGCAGGCGGCGCTGCCTTTCGTGCTGGAAACCCTCCATTTCCACCGATCGATGCCTGCCACCCTGTGGGTGCATGGGCGGCTGGTTCCGGGGGGCGGTGCAGTGCGCCGGATCGACCTTGATATCGGCGACGATGCCGGGCAGATCTGCATTCAGGTGCGTGGCTTTTCGGTGCGCCTGCAAGCGCACCGCGTCGATCCCGCGGCTCAATCCGTGGCGGCGACAACGGAAACTGTGGCAGCCGGGATGCAGCGTTATTTGTCAGGTTTGGTTGCGGCAGAGGCCAGCCTTGCGGTGTCCGACATCGACCCGACGGCGGCGCTCGAAGCCTATGGCATTGATTCCATCATGATTACCCGCCTGACTGATCAGTTGGAACTGGATTTCGGCACGTTGCCGAGAACACTGTTCTTCGATCATCAGACGCTGCATGCCCTGGCGGCTTACTTTTTACAGAATCACCCGCAAGCCGTGGCGCGGATCACGGGGGGCGGCACAGCGGCTTCCGGCGCGGTGGCGCAGGTTGCGCCGCCACCGCAGAACAGCCAGCCTGAAAAGACTACAGGCGACATTGCCATCATCGGTCTTGCCGGGCGCTACCCTGGCGCCAGCAATCTACAGACGTTCTGGGCCAATCTGGCGGCGGGGCGTGACAGCATCAGTGAAGTACCGGCTAGCCGCTGGGATCATTCCGCCTATTACGACCCGATACGCGGCGCGCCTGGCAAGACCAACAGCAAGTGGGGCGGATTCATTGACGACTACGATTGTTTCGACCCGCAGTTTTTCAACATTGCGCCACGTGAGGCCGCCTATCTTGACCCTCAGGAGCGCCTGTTTCTGCAATGCGCCTGGGAAACCCTCGAAGACGCGGGCTATACCCGCGCCGCTCTGTCACCCGCGCAAGCCCCGCTGACAGGGGCGAACGTCGGGGTTTTCGTCGGGGTGATGTATGAGGAATATCAGTTGTACGGCGCCGAGAGCACCCAGCGTGGCGAGCCTCTGGCGCTCGCTGGCAGCGCCGCGTCCATCGCCAACCGGGTTTCCTATTTCTGCAATTTCCATGGCCCCAGCCTGGCGGTGGACAGCATGTGCTCCTCCTCACTGACGGCCATTCACCTGGCTTGCGAGAGCCTGCGTGCCGGCAGTTGCGAAGCGGCTCTGGCGGGGGGCGTTAATCTCACGCTGCATCCGAACAAATACCTGGCGCTGGCGCAAGGCCGCTTTACCTCAAGCAAGGGGCGTTGCGAGAGCTTCGGCGAAGGTGGCGACGGCTATGTGCCGGGCGAAGGCGTCGGTGCGGTGCTGCTGAAGCCGCTGGCGCAGGCTGAGGCCGACGGTGACAGGATCTACGCGGTAATTCGCGGTTCCGCCCTCAATCATGGTGGCAAGACCAATGGCTACGCCGTGCCGAATCCTCACGCTCAGGAAGCCGTGATCGTCCGCGCCATGGCCCGGGCAAACGTCAACCCGGCACAGGTCAGTTATATCGAAGCGCATGGCACCGGCACCCGCTTGGGCGACCCCATCGAGATTGCCGCCCTGAGCCGTGCCTTTGGCGGTGAAACCGGTGGCATGGCGTGCGCCATCGGTTCGGTGAAATCGAATATTGGCCATGCGGAGAGCGCCGCCGGCATCGCCGGCCTGACCAAACTTCTGCTGCAACTACAGCATGGTCAACTCGTACCTTCTCTGCACAGCGAGCGGCTCAATCCGCACATCGATTTTGCCGCCACCCCCTTTGTCGTGCAGCGCAGTCTTCAGCCCTGGCCGCCGTCCCGCGAGAATGCCGGCGGGAAAGTCAGGCCCCGTATCGCCGGCCTGTCCTCCTTCGGCGCGGGAGGGGCCAACGCCCATCTGGTGATCGAGGAGTATTTCCCCGCGCCGGTTCGCCCCGAGACTGTCTTCACTGTTGCCCTGCCGGGCGTGTTTCCCTTTTCGGCACGCGATCCGCTGCAGTTGCGGGAAGCCCTGGCGCGGATGCGGCAGGCGCTGGACACGCTCGATGAGACGGCGCTGCCGGCGGTTGCTGCCGGCCTGCAACTGGGGCGTGAGGCCTTTGAAGTCCGGGTAGTCGTGGTGGCGGTTGATCGCCAAGGCCTGCTTGATGGTCTGGACGCCCTGCTGTCTGCATCGGCAGGGCCCGAGGGGGTGCAGGGTCGTGGCAAGAACCAGGCGTCGCCATGGGTCAATCAACTGGCGGCACAATGGGCCGAAGGCAAGACGGTGGATTGGCATCGCTTGTGGGTAGAGAGACGCTTGCCGGTCAAAATCAGCCTTCCCACCTATCCATTTGCCCGACAGCATTATTGGGTGCCAAGTCAAACGGCTGCGACGGGCGCATCGACAACTCAACTTGCGCGCGTCGCCCACCTATCCAGCCCGAGTAAACCGCCGCCCCTGCTGTTTGCACCCGACTGGCGGCTGAGCCCGGCCCTGCCGACGATGTCGGCGGTGGCGCGGATATGGGTGGTTTTGTGCGAGCCGGATCATTACGCTGCCAGAACTCGGCGCAGGCAAGACGGCGGTGCCGGAAGTGAGGGCGAGCTGATTGGCGAAATTGTGGCGAGTGCGCTCGCCCCGGTTGAGTTGCGGATACTGGATCATCGCGGCGCGGCTGAGGAATCACCCATACACCAGCGCTACACGGCCTACGCAGAGGAACTTCTCGGCATGATCCAGGCCTTGTTGCGGGATCGTCCGACCAGCGCGCTGATTCAGGTGGTTGTCCCGTTGGCTGGGGAAGCGCGTCTGTTCGAGGGATTTTCCGGCTTGCTGCGTACAGCGCAATTGGAGCATCCGACGCTGCGTTTTCAATTGATCGCGTTGGCGGACGAGGTCACGAATCTGGCCGATCTGTTGCGGCTGGAGCAGGCCAGTGCTGATGCACAGGTGCGCTACCAAGGCGGCCAGCGGCAAGTGCGGGCGTGGCGGGAACTGCTGTTGCCGCGCGACTCACAGCAGGAATCCCTCTGGCGGGACGATGGCGTTTATCTCATTAGTGGCGGCGGCGGTGGTATTGGTCTGTTGCTGGCCGAAGAAATTGCCCTGCGCACCCGAAATTCACTGCTGTGCCTGGTCGGCCGCTCAGCTCCTGGCCAGGTATTGCAGGACAGACTGGCGCGCATCTCCGCGCAGACAATTTATCGGCAGGCGGATATTGGTCAGGAAGGGGCGGCAGAGCGTTTGGTCGAAGAACTGCTGCAACACCGGGGACGAATCGACGGCATCGTGCATGCCGCAGGCATTACCCGCGACAAGCTCATTGTGCGCAAACCGCGGGAGGAACTGGGCGAGGTGCTCGCGCCGAAGGTTGCCGGGCTTTATTACCTGGATCGGGCCAGTGCGGCCTGCAATCTCGATTTCGTCCTGCTGTTCGCCTCGGCATCCGGCGCACTGGGCAATCCGGGACAGGCCGACTATGCCTGCGCCAATGCCTGGCTGGACAGCTTTGCCGAATATCGCAACCAGTTGCTGGCGCAGGGCCAGCGCCACGGCGCAACCCTGGCCATCGACTGGCCCTATTGGCAGGAGGGTGGCATGCGTATGGATGCCGGCCTGATTCAGTCGATGGTGGCGGCGACCGGGGTGCAGCCCCTCACTACCGAGCAGGGGCTGCGGGCCCTCAATCTGGCCTGGCGCACCCGGGAAGCGGGCCAGGTGCTGGTGCTCGACGGCGAGCCCGAGCGCATCCGCCGCTTGCTTGGGCTGCTGGCTCAGGAAGGGCCGCCTGATCCTCAACCTGGCGCTCCCGATGACCGGAAAACGCCGGACAATTTGCGGCAGAAGACGATCGCCTGGCTGACCGACCGGCTGGCAGATGTGCTGGGGATGCCGCCGAGCGACATCGGCCCCGAGCAGGTGGTGGATCGTTATGGCGTCGATTCGGTGTTGGCCATGCAGATGATCGAGATGCTGGAACGTGATCTCGGCAGCTTGCCCCAAACGCTGCTGTTTGAGTACCCAAGCATGGCCGCTCTGGCGACTGCCCTGCTGGCATCGCATGGGCCGGTCTTGACGACTTTGCTGGCGGACAAGGATCCGGCGCCGGTTGTTCTTGCAGCGAGCAGGATGGATAAAGCGGTCGTGGTTGCTTCGCCTTCACCGGCTGTTGTTGACGATATTGCCGTCATCGCCGTTGCCGGGCGTTATCCGGGCGCAGAAACCATCGAGGAGTTCTGGGCGCTGTTGCAGGCCGGACGAGATTGTGTGACGGAAATTCCGGCGGCCCGCTGGGACAGCGATCAGTTTTATTCTCCGCGCAAGGGTCAGCCGCACAGCAGTTATTGCAAGTGGGGCGGATTCCTCGAAGATGTCGATTGTTTCGATCCCGGCTTCTTCGGCCTTTCCCCGCGCGACGCCATCCTGATGGATCCGCAGGAGCGCCTTTTCCTGCAAACGATCTGGCATCTGCTGGAGCGGGGCGGACATACCCGCGAACTGCTGCGGCAACGCTACGCATCGCGGGTCGGGGTGTATGTCGGGGCAATGTATCAGCCTTACCATGGTGTCGATACCGACGAGGACAGCCGCACCCTGGTGGCGCTTTCCTCGAATGCCAGCATGGCCAATCGGGTTTCCTTCTTCTTCGATTTGCAAGGCCCCAGCGTGGCGGTGGACACCCTGTGTTCTTCAGGTTTGCAGGCCGTGCATCTGGCTGTTCAGAGCCTGCGGCGGGGTGAGTGCGATCTGGCCATTGCCGGCGGCGTCAACCTGACCCTGAGTGCGGGCAAATATGTCGGACTGTCGCGCGCAGGCATGCTGGGGAGTCATGCGGACAGCCGCAGTTTCATGGCGGGTGACGGTTATCTGCCGGCGGAAGGCGTCGGCGCGGTGCTGCTGAAGCCGCTGGCCGATGCGCTGCGCGATGGCGACCCGATCATCGCCCTCATCAAGGCCAGCGCCGCCAATCATGGCGGACACTCGGCCGGTTACGGCGTCCCCAATGGCGAGGTGCAGACGCGCTTGATCGCGGACAATTTCCGCCAGGCCGGTATCGATCCGCACAGCGTCGGCTATGTTGAGGCGGCGGCAAATGGTTCCGCGCTTGGCGATGCCATAGAGTTCAGGGCGTTGACCCGCGCGTTCCAGCAATTCACCGCAGAAGAGGGTTTTTGCGCCATTGGTTCGGTGAAATCCAACATGGGACACGCGGAGTCGGCCTCCGGTCTGGCCCAATTGACCAAGGTGCTGTTGCAACTGGAACATAAGCAACTGGTCCCCGGGGTGTCGGCAGGTCCGCTCAGCCCGCACTTGCAGTTTGCCGGGACGCCCTTCCGCCTGCAGCGGACGCTGGCGGATTGGGACCGTACCGGCGAAGACACGCCCCGGCGGGCGACCGTCAGTTCCTTTGGCGCAGGCGGATCGAATGTGCATCTGATTCTGGAAGAAGCTCCGATGCTGCCTGTGATTGCCGGCGACGAACGACGCCAGGCCCGGCGCTTTTTCTTCTCCGCCCGCGATGCCCAGCGCCTGACCGATCTGCTCGGCTTGATGCGCGATTATCTGCTTCGTTACCCAGGCCTTTCTATGGCCCGGTTGGCCGCCACCCTGCAATACCGGCGCGAGCCGATGGCCTGCGCCTGCACGATCGTGGCGATGGATCAGGAGGATCTGATCGCCCGCCTGGCCGATGGAATACCGGCCGACGACGAGACGACCGCAGATGTCGCGGCGGCAGACCCAACCCTGCCGCCCTTGCTGCTGCCCGGCTATCCCTTTGCTCGCGAGCATTACTGGTTGCCCAATCCCGCGCCTCCTTTTGCGCCAGCCGCAGAAACCAAGGTGGAAGCCGAGGTCCGGCAAGCTGTCCTTGCCGAAACGGAAATCCTCTCCCTGATTCTCGAACTGCTCGCGACTGAACTGGTGTTGGATCGGGCGGGGCTGGCGGAAGCGACTTCCTTCCGCGCGCTGGGGGCAGATTCGATGGTTGGCTTGCGGCTGATCTTCCGTATCGCCGAGGCTACCGGTGTCGAGTTGGGGCATGGCGATCTGGAACACTATCCGACGCCTGCTGTATTGGCTGCTTATGTGGCTGAGCGGATTGCCGAGACACCACAAACAGAAAGTCGGCGCTGGCAGAACAGCGAACAAACCTCTGCGCCAGCGGACCCGCTTCTGACCGTCTTTCCGTTGTCCGAAGGCCAGCAGGGTTTATGGCGCTGGCAGCAGCTTTATCCAGATTCCTCCGCATATAACCTTCCCCTGGCTTTCCGTGTTGCAGGCATCGACTTGCCCGCGCTGGCGCAGACCTGTGACGCCGTGCTGAGCGCCTGGCCGCTGCTTGGCTGTCGCATCGTGGCGAGAAATGAGACGGAATTCGAATGGCAGTCTCAGGCGGTGACCGATCAAGTGACACTGCTGTCGGTGGCGGCAGGGGCGCCGATCGAGGTAATGCTGCGTGAGCGTGCGCGGATTCCTTTCGATTTGCTCGCTACAGCGCCGATTCGGTTCGAACTGCTGCGGGAAGCTCGGGAAGGCCAGGATGTTTTGCTGATTCTGCTGCATCACATTGTTTTCGATGGTCTTTCCGCTGCTCATTTCAGCCATTATTTCTGGCAGGTCTACGCCCATCTGGTCGCCGGCAAGCCCCTGCCGCCACCGCCGCCAGCAGCGAGTTTTGCTGAATTTGTCGGCTGGGAACGGGATTACCTGAAAAGTGCGGCCGGTCAGGCCGATCTGGCCTATTGGCAGGAACAGTTGGCCGATGAGCCGACCAGCCTGGCCTTGCCTCAGGATCGCCGACCTGTTGCCGGTCAGCCGCTGGTGGGTAACAGTCTGGAAAGAAGCCTGCCGCCTGATCTCGTCACTGCCAGCCGAGCGTGCGCCCAGAAACTGGGTATCGACCTTTCGGCTTTCTTCCTGGGGGCGCTGCATGTCCTGCTTTACCGCTACAGCGGGCAGCAAGATATTTTGATCGGGATGCCTGTGCTTGGTCGACCTGAGCGTCGATTCGAGCAGGCTGTCGGCTACTTCGTCAATTTGTTGCCAATGCGCAATGCCGTGCGGGGAGAGTTGGCGGCAGGAGAATTCCTGCGCGCCATCCAGAAGCGGCTGACGGCCGGGCTGGATCACGCTGCCTGGCCCTTTGCCTTGCTCGCTGCACGCGCGGATACCCGGATTCCCGTTCAGATCATCTATTCCTGGCAGAATTTCCTGACGCCGCAGGATCTATCCGGCATTGCCGGCATCCCGGTCAATCATCTGGCGGGGGTGAGGCAGGAGGGAGACGTTCCGCTCGCATTGGAGTTCTACGCCGAGGGTGAAGAACTGCGCCTCGTCGCGGCGTTCGATCAAGGGCGATTCGACCCCGAGACCATTGAACGCCTGGTGGATCATTACCTTTGTTTGGTGGCGTCGATCTGCGCCGATACCGACGCCGCCATCGGCAGCCTCGATATGCTTTCTGCCACGGAACGTCAGCACTTGTTGCTCGACTGGAGCGGAGTGCGGGCCTCGCCGTCGCTGGACGAGGCAAGCGTAGAAGTCCGGATCGCCCGGCAGGCGATGCTCACGCCCGATGCTGCCGCCCTGGTCGTCGGCGACCAGCGCTTGAGTTACCGCCAGCTACAGGAGCGGGTCGATCAGCTGGCGGCCTGTCTGCGCCAATGGGGGGTGTGTCCCGGCCAGCCGGTAGCCGTCTTGCTCAAGCGTGGAGCAGGCAGCATCGTCGCGCTGCTGGCGACGCTCAAAACCGGGGCGATCTGGGTTCCATTGGATGCCGATTATCCGGATCAGCGCCTCGCCTACATTCTTGCGGATGCCGCACCCGCCCTGGTGGTGGCCGAGGCCTCGACTCGCGGGCGTTTGCCGGTGGGAGACGTCCCCGTGCTGCTGATCGATCGGCCGCGTGGCGCCAGCGAATGCTTGATTGGCAATCCATCGCCGGTCATTGAACCCGACACTCCCGCCTATCTGATCTACACCTCGGGCTCGACCGGTCGACCCAAGGGCGTAGCCGTATCCCGGCGTGCGCTGGCGGTGCATTGCGCCGCCGTCATGGCGCATTACCGCTTGTCGGATGATGATCGGGTGTTGCAGTTTGCGTCGCATCATGTGGATGCCGCTTTGGAGCAGATATTGCCCACCCTGGCCAGCGGCGCATGCCTGGTGATGCGGGAAAACGAGGTCTGGTTGCCCGCCGCGTTGGCCGAATTGCTGACCCGCGAAGGGGTCAGCGTTGCTGACCTGCCGCCGGCCTATTTACGCGAAGTGCTGCAAGCCTGGGCGCGCGAGCCGGTTATCCTCTCCTGCCCCCGCCTGCTGATCGTCGGTGGCGAGGTGCTGACGCCCGAGTTGGTGCGTCTGTGGCAGGCCAGCCCCCTCGCCGGGGCGCGCTTCCTCAATGCCTATGGGCCGACCGAAGCCACCATCACGGCGACGGTGCATGAGATTCATGGCGACGACCTGATGCGTCCCTCCCTCGCCATCGGCCGTCCCCTGGCCGGGGGATGGGTTTATATCCTTGACCGCGATGGCAATCCGGTGCCGGAGGGTGTCGTCGGCGAACTGGTGATAGGCGGGCCTCGGGTTGCACTGGGTTACTGGGGACATCCCGATCTTGCCGCTGAGTGCTTCAGGCCGGACTTCAACACCGATGCGGCTGGCGGGCGCATCTACCACAGCGGCGACCTGGCGAGTTTTATCCCCGGCAGCAACGGGCTGATCGCTTTCCATGGACGACGCGATCATCAGATCAAGATTCGCGGCTTCCGGATTGAACTGGAAGAAATCGAAGCGGTTCTGCGCAGCGCCGGTGCGGAAAATGTGCTGGTCATTGCACTGCCACGTCCGGGCGGCGACCCTGGCCTGGTCGCTTATGTCGCCACTGAAGGGCAGTCCTTTGGTGACGAAGCGGGACTGCGCCGTTTTGTCGCCGAACGCCTGCCTGCTGCCATGCGCCCGGCTGTCTATGTATTTCTCGACCGCCTGCCCAGCACGCCCGGCGGCAAGCTGGATCGCCAGGCACTGTCCCAGTCGGTGGGCGGAGCACTTGGTCTGCCACGCCTTCCGGGGAAAGATTCAATCGGCTCTTACCGGCCCGCCAGCGCCGAATGTTCTCCGGCTGCGGACGAAGTTGAAGCCAAGTTGGCCGCTATCTGGTGCGAACTGCTCGGCATCAGCGCTGTGTCGGCGGCGGATGATTTCTTCATGTGTGGCGGCCATTCTCTGCTGGTGCTTCGGTTGCTGGGATCAATACGCCAGGTTTTCGGCCGTAAGCTGTCGATGTCTGCATTGCAGTCCGCCCCCACGCTTGGACAGCAGGCGGGCCTGCTGCGGGGGCAGGACTCTGCCGCGCAGCCTTCGCCTTTGGTCTTGCTAAATGGAGGGGGCGGCAAGGCTTCCCCCCTGTTCTGTCCGCATCCGGTCGGCGGGGGTGTTGACTGTTATCGTGCGTTGGCCACTTTTTTTGAAGGCAAACGACCCGTCTATGGGTTGCAATCGTTCGCTCTGGAACAAGGCGGTGCGTCGCCCGAAAGCGTGTCGGACATGGCGGCGGCATTGCTGGCCGCGTTGCGTACCATCCAGCCGCACGGACCCTATCATCTGGCCGGGTGGTCGATGGGGGGCGTTCTGGCCTACGAAATGGCTCAACAATTAACCCATGCTGGCGAGCGTGTGGCGTTGCTTGCCCTGCTTGATAGCTATACCCCGGCGCTGCTGGCCAAATTGGAAGCGGCGCAGTCGTCGATATACGAAGATGCGCTCGCTCGCGAACAGCGCGCCTTTGATTACGATATGGGTGAGTTGGCCGCTGCCGGCATTACCGTTGCCCCGCAACAGGCGGCGCTGCTGTTCGAGATCTTCCAGGTCAACCTGCATGCCCTTCAATCCTACGTGCCGGCCCCGTACCACGGCCCCATGCACTTGCTGGTTTGCGCCTTGCCGGATGTGGTCGAAAATGGGGTTGCTGATGAGACACGGGGTGAGCGGTATCGCGGTTGGGGAAGTCTCGCCCGCAGCGGTTTATCGGTCATCGATCTGCCCGGAGATCATTACAGTATTTTGCGCATGCCCAACGTAGTCCAGGTTGCGGAAAGGTTGGAGAAATGTCTTGGCGATGGCAGTACTTTTGCGAAGTAGTTTTACAAAATGGTTTTCCGCCTCTGCCCGTTATCCATGTTCGGTTTTGGCCAAAGCCAGGAGTCCTGTCGGACTTTGCAGCCGACGATTCCAAAGTCCGACAGGCTCCTAGGTACTTGTTAAGGAAATGATGCGAATGTCTACACGTCTTGCTACTTTGCCGGATGGTCGTGAAATCCATTGCGTGAATGCGTATGAAGTGGATTTTTCTGTGCATGAAATATTCAATGATGATCTGGTGAACCACGGGATCGATTTGCCTCGGGATGGGGTGTATCTGGATGTGGGGGCAAACATTGGCCTGTTTGCCCTGCATCTGCTTGATCAATGTCCTGAAGCCAAAGTTTTCGCCTATGAACCGATGCCAGAAGCATTTGCCGCGCTGGAAAAGAATCTGGCTGGCCGGGCAGCGTGTTTTTCGCTGGGTCTGGGGGCTGTGCCGGGGATGGCCGAGTTCGAGTATTTTCCCGGCATCACCGCTTTGTCGTCCTGCCACGGAGCGGTAAGCGCCGAGATGGCGAAGGGGTTGCGGCGAATGTTGTCCGGCGCGCCCGCCGACCAGGATGTCGCCGAGATTCTTGAGAAAACCGGCGCAACCGAGCGCACGGCGAGCGAACCGGCGTTCATCGATCAACTTTTTATCACCCGCAAAGTGCAGGCGCCTATCGACACCTTGGGGAATCAGATCAGTCAGCATGGGTTGCTCCATATCGACCTCGTAAAAATCGACACCGAGGGCGCGGAAAAGGAGGTTCTGGCCGGCCTGGGAGAGGCCGACTGGGCCTTGATTCGGCAAATGGTGGTCGAAGTCCATCTGGGCCGGGCCGAAACGGACCTGATGGAGCGACAGCTTCAGGCGCGAGGCTTCCAAACGCAGATCGGTCATCACCCGCTATCGAACAGCGGTGTTCCGGTTTTTCACATCTATGCAAAACGTATTATCTGAAAGAGGGATCCGATGAGTACCACAGTCAACGAAACCAGCTGGTGGGATACGATCAAAGACACGTCCTTTCTGGTCAATCCCTATCCGCAACTCAAGGCGTGGCGGGAGCAGGGCGCGATACACCATGATCGTGCTTCCGACATCTATTTCGTTCTCGGCCACCGGGAATTTACCAAGATCGCGCGCTCGCCGAAGATGGGACGTGATACCCGGTTGTGGCGCGACGGCTGGGCGTCGCCCGCCAACCAGACGAAGAATCCGCTGGCCTATCAACTGTATTCGGAAATACAGCCTCAGATGATCAACGTGAATCCACCCGACCATCGCCGGATGCGGGGTGTGTTCGAGGATGCTTTCAAGCCTGCTGCGGTAGCGGCCATGGCGACGATGATCGAGGCGGAAGCAACGCGTCTGCTCGACGCGCTCGGTGACGGGGGCGAGGTGGAATTCATCGAGCGATACGCCGCGCCCTTGCCGTTGCGGGTGGTCTGCAATCTTTTCGAAATCCCTGCGGAAATGGACGACAGTATCCGTCGCTGGAGCGATTCGCTGATCCGGGTGCTCGATATCATGACCACGCATGAGCAGCGCCAAGAGGCGCTGGAGGCGTTGCACGAGTTCAAGGCTTACGTCAGCGGACTGATTGTCGAACGCCGCAAGCATCCGGGTAATTGCATGCTGGACACGCTGGTCGCCGCCTTCGATGACGGTACCCTGAGCGAGGATGAGGCGCTTATGAACCTGGTCTCCATGCAGATCGCTGGTCACGAGACCACGGTCACCCTGATCGGCAACGGCATGCTCTGTCTGCTGCGCAATCCGGAACAACTGGCGCGGATGCGCGCTGATCGAAGCCTGGTGCCCTCGGCGGTGGAGGAGTGCCTGCGTTACGAGCCCGGCGGCAATATGATCATGCGGGTGGCTATAGAGGACTTCCCCATGGGGGACATTGTCATTCCGGCTGGTTCCATGGTGCTTGGCTTCATCGGTGCGGTGAATCGGGATCCGGCCAGCTTCGACGACCCGGAACGCTTCGACATCGCACGTGCCAACAACCCGCAAATGACCTTTGGTGCGGGTGCGCATACCTGTATCGGCGCCGGTCTTGCCCGTCTCGAAGGGACGGTGGCCTTCAATGCCTTGCTGGATCGTTTCGACCGTATCGAACTGGCCGGCGAGTCGCGCTGGCGTCTTGATCGGATGAATGCGCGCAGCCTGGAGTATCTGCCGGTGCGGCTTGGGAGATCAGTGTGATCGCTGCCGGTATCGAGTCCCTCAATTTTTATGGGGGCAGTGCATTCATCGATGTCCACGAACTATGCATGTATCGGGGTTTGGACATGCCGCGCTTCGAGAATTTGCTGATGAAGGAAAAGACGGTGGCGCTGCCCTACGAGGATCCGGTCAGCTTTGCCGTCAATGCCGCGTTGCCGTTGGTGACTCAGTTGTCGGAGGCCGAGCGCAGCCGCATCGAAATGGTCATCACCTGTACGGAATCGGGTATTGACTTCGGTAAATCCCTCAGTACCTATGTGCATGGTCTGCTCGGCCTGAAGCCAAATTGTCGTTTGTTTGAAATCAAGCAAGCCTGTTATTCGGGCACAGCCGGTCTGCAGATGGCCATTAATTTCATCCTCTCCGGCACATCGCCCGGGGCCAAGGCGCTGGTCATCGCGACAGATATTTCTCGCTTTGCCCTGGCGGATGCCAATGCCATCGAGGAGTGGGCCTATTCGGAGCCGACATCCGGCGCGGGAGCGGTGGCCGTGCTGGTCAGCGATACGCCCTGGTTGTGGCGCATTGATCCGGGCGCTTATGGCAACCATGCCTTTGAAGTGATGGATACCTGCCGCCCCGGCCCGGACAATGAAGCGGGAAACGCCGATCTATCATTGATGGCTTATCTGGATTGTTGTGAGCATGCCTATCGCGATTACGCACGGCGGGTGGAAGCGGTGGATCTGCGCAGCAGTTTCGACTACCTGTGTTTTCACACGCCTTTCGGCGGCATGGTCAAGGGGGCGCACCGGCAGTTGATGCGTAAGGTTGTTCGGGCAACTCCCTCTGAAACAGAAGAGGATTTCAACCGGCGGGTCTCCCCCGGTTTGAGTTTCGGCCAGCGGGTCGGGAATACCGCCGGCGCATCCGTGCTACTGGCGTTGGCCGGGACGATGGAAACCGCTGATTTCAGCCAGCCCCGGCGTATCGGCATGTTTTCCTACGGATCGGGCTGTTGTTCGGAATTTTTCAGCGGCGTGGCGGATGCCGGTGGACAGCAGCGTCTGCACCAGATGGCACTGGGTATGGCGTTGGATCAGCGTTATCGCCTGTCGATGGAAGAATATGAAATCTTGTTGCGGGGGAATGAAGTCATCCGTTTTGGCACGCGAGATGCGCGTTTCGATCATCAGATCGTCCCTGGCGCATGGCCCGCATTGGTGACCGGAAAAAGATTGGTGTTGGATCGTGTAGATGCCTACCACCGCGAATACCGCTGGGCGGAATAGCAACTTAATAGCAACTTAATATCAACTTACAAGCAACTCACTCGAACAGAAGGAGAGCAGATTGGACCGAAATGATGTTTTAGCCATTATTGTGGAGAAAATCCGCATCGTCGAACCCGCCCTGGAAGGGCAGGCCATCGGCGCCGAGGATTCGATGGCCGAAATCGGCGTCGACTCGATGTCGCGCCAGGAAGTCCTGATTTTGAGCATGGAAGCCCTTGGGCTGAATCTGCCGATGGTGCAATTGTTCGGCCCTCGTAACCTTGGTGAATTGGCTGACCTGCTCCATGTCAAGTTGTCCGGATAAAGTATTGTCGCCAGTGGTAACCGGCATTGGGGTGGCGACGGCTTATGGCTATGGCAAAGCCGCGTTACTCGAAGCCATGCAGACGCCCAAGCCTATTTTTGACGTATTGCGTCGCCCTGGACGCCAGGTGGCAGAACGAGAATCGCCTTTTCGTGGCGCAGAACTCCCGGAACCGCCGATTCTCCTGTCGCCGCGCGTCGCCCGTGTCACCAGCCTGGGGGGGAGGGTGGCAGTGGCGGTGTTGGACGAAGCCTGGGCCGAGGCCGGGTTGGATCGCATCGCCCCGGAGCGTATCGGCCTGGTGATCGGGGGGAGCAATCTCGATTCACGGGAGCAGATGCTTACCCGTCAGACCTACGCGCATCGGATGCCGTATTTGCTGCCCAGTTACGGCTATACCAGTTTTGATACAGACCTGTGCGGACTCTGTAGCGCCCATTTTCAGATTCGTGGTTTCGCCTACACCCTGGGGGGTGCATCGGCCAGTGGCGCACTGGCGGTGCTTCACGCGGCTGAAGCCGTTCGCAGCGGTCGGGTCGATGCCTGCATCGCAGTTGGGGCGCTACAGGATTTATCCTGCTTTGAACTGCAAGCGCTCGATGCCTTGGGCGTGCTCAGTCCGGGAGCAGCTTGCCGCCCCTTTGATCGAGGTCACGACGGATTCATGTTTGGTGAATCCTGTGGCGCGCTGGTCATCTCTCGGCATGATGCCGGATTCCCTTTTTACGCGCACATTGCCGGAGGCGCGCATGCCGCCAATGGCAATCGGGGACCGGATCCTTCGTTGGCCGGCGAAGTACGGGTGATCCGCGAGGCGTTGGCCCAAGCCGGGTTGTCACCTGACGATATCGATTATGTGAATACCCACGGTACCGGCACCCCAAGGGGGGATGTAACCGAACTGACCGCCTTGCGTGAGGCGGGTCTCCACCGAGCCAGCATCAATGCCACCAAGTCTCTGATAGGACATGGGTTGAGCGCTGCCGGGGCAGTTGAAATTGCAGCTGTCCTGTTGCAAATGCAAGCTGGATTCCTGCATCCGTGTCTGCAGTTGGATGACCCCATCGACCCCGGTCTGGATTGGGTAAGAGGGGGCGCACGTACCTATGCTTTTCGTCACGCACTGAAACTGTCCTTCGGTTTTGGTGGCATCGATAGCGCCATGGTCATCAGTGCACCGTCCTGCGGGGACGCGAAATGAGCTATCAAACCTTGGCGGCAAGCTTCAACAAGGGCATTTGTCGGGTGCTGCTCGACAGGCCGGCAGCCCAAAACGCGATCAACGGGCAGATGATCGCGGAACTCGATGAGGTCATGACTCGCTGCGAAGGTGGTGGCAACGAGCCGCCCGTCAGCATCCTGATCCTTGAAGGATCGCCTACGGTGTTTTGTTCAGGCGGGGATTTTGAGGCCTTGGCGGAGTTGCAAGAAGTGGCCGACCCCGAGCCACTGTATCGGTTGTGGCAACGCATGGCGACGGGGCCTTTCATCAGCATCAGTTTGGTCAGGGGTCGCGTCAATGCCGGGGGCGTCGGCTTTGTCGCCGCAGCCGATATCGTCCTGGCGGATCGCAGCGCAAGCTTCAGTCTTTCGGAATTGCTCTTCGGAATTTTCCCCGCCTGTGTCCTGCCATTCCTGATACGGCGGATCGGTCTGCAAAAAGCCCATTACATGACCCTGATGACCCGCCCGTTCTTGGCCGACGAAGCGCTGGCCAGCGGTCTGGTTGATGCCCTGGATGACGATGCTGAAGTTGTCCTGCGGCGGCATCTTTTGCGCCTGCAGCGGTTGTCACAACCCGCTATCCGTCGCTACAAGGCTTATCTGTCGAGCATGGCTGCCGAGCAATTGGCCGCCGTGAAACCAGCAGCCCTCACCGCTAATCGCACCGTATTCGCCGACCCGGAGGTACAGCACAACATTCGGCGTTATCTCGGGGAAGGGAAGTTTCCCTGGGAGGCATAATCTGAATCGGAAGATGCATTGTTCTCCTGGTTATTGCCCGCTTATATTGCCCGCTGATGTTGAATATTCCAGGGGTTGATTCGTTTGGATGATGTTTACCACTACCCATGAAATTTATTTTATTCAAAGAAATTGAAAATGACTGAACGAACCAAAAACATCGCACTGTTGTCGATTTTGATCGCTCTTGTAGAAATCGGGATTACTGTTCCTGCTGTTGCCAATGATAATTTTGAAGAAATTCGTTGTGCAAAAAATGGTGCTCCAACATATCTGCTGGCGCATGGGTTGAGCGGCTCGCCCTATGAGTTTCATTTTATTGCCCGCGAGATAATCAAGAATAATCAGGATCATGGAGTATGGCGCACGCAGGTGGCAAAAATTGGCACGATCGAAAAGCGGGCCGGAGAACTGAATGATTTCATGGGAAAAGCGCAGGCTATATGTGACACGCCTGAGCGAAGTGTTGTTGCCATCGGCTACAGCAAGGGTGGCCTGGATCTTCGTACAATTGTCGGTAGTTACAAGACGAAAAATCTGTTGAAAGCTGTTTTTACAATCGCAACCCCGCATCTAGGGCACGCGGGTGCGTGCAATGCCAGCGATATGGAAGGTGTCTACGATCTTTGTGGTCATCTTGACGATCCGGGCAAGGCGTCGCCGATGATGGATTTTAATAAGCGCCACCCCGCAAGCGAATTTGCCGCAGCCGGAATTCCATTAAATCTTTATTACTTTGAGTGCCAAGAAGGCAATGACGGCGTTGTTGCCGTCAAATCGCAAAAATGGGATGGCGCCGATTCCAGCTATTTGACGGTAATTAATGGTGGCACAGGCTGGCACGAGGTTAAAAATCATTCCAGCGAAACCCCGGAGAATTGCCAAAAACAGCAATCATGTGAACCAGAATTGTGCAATTCATCCCTCATCGGGGAGATTATGAGCAAATACCAAAGCACTATTGCCGTGTCTCGCAATTAACGCGACATGAAATGGCATAGAGCCTCCCATCCCCATGTTCCAATGGTCACTGCGCGATATAACCGCGCAAGTCGGATACTTCGGCATTGCGCGTGGAATGGTGGAAAAGCACCGCGTATCCACCATTCCATGCGCAACAAAGGTGGATGCGCTGTGCTTATCCACCCTACGATTCTGTTCGGAAAATGTGAACACTTGAGGTGTAGGAGACTAAACCTTCTCCGCCAGCTTTGATTTCGCCTGCATCACGCCGATGCGGGCGATATACAGTGCTTCTACCCGCTCACGCGCCCAAGGCGTTCGGCGCAGGAATTTCAGGCTTGAGGATATGCTGGGGTCGTGGGTGAAGCAGCGAATGTCAATCTGTTGTCCCAACGCTTCCCAACCGTAGAATGAAACCAGTTGCTTCAATAGATTTTCCAACGTGATGCCGTGGAGCGGGTTGTTGGGTTGCATATCTTTCATGATGAAAGCTCAAGTGTTCGAATGGATGAAAGGATAGATCCCTGACCTGATTGACCGCGATTTTTTGAGCGGGTTGTTCAAGGTCCGTCAGGTCGTTCATTTTTTCATCATTTAAAGGGAATGACGAACTTGGGATGTAGTCGAGTTTTAAGCGTTGATGGCGATTGGCAACTGACGGACGACTTCAAAAAACAGACTGACTTTTGACTGCGTTGAACATGCGGAACGAGCCACATCATTTCAGGGTGCGGGTATCCGATGCTGTTCGCTGGGCTCACTGCATCTACGGTGTATCGCTGACACCTCTAGATTCGACTCAGTTTCTCGGGGTTAACCGGCGCTCAACCTTATGCGCATTCAACATGTCGCGTATCCAGTTGGCGTCATTGATGGTGGTTGATCCAGAGAGCACTTTTTGCCGGAGTTGGTGCGATACAGGCACGCCGAAGCTGATCAAGATGGATAAATCCCATGAGTAGCTGGTGCCATGCGAGATATGGGAAAGTGCAAGTTCCAATGCGTGCATGTCAACCTCCATCGTATTGATAGCCGCAGCGTATGAGTCTGGGCCGAACATCGATTAATGATGCTTTTATCGAGCAAAATCTATGCCGGACTGGGGGCGAGTAGAGCGTGCATCACTGAGTTCTCGCCGGGGAGTGCCAAGACATTGGCGACGACGACGCAGTCCGCGCAAGTGATTCACTTATCAAATTTGCAGGGTGGGAAGTCGCTCCGAGATGCCTTGGCAGCGGTAGAGTGGAATCAGCGCTGCCTAAGGAACGAGTAAGAAATAACCTGGATATTTCTGGTTGCACTGACAGGCGCGCTGCAGCGTAGACGAACCCTTGCAGGGAATGGCTATACAGTTCTGACGCCTGTTCGGGTAATGATGCGATTCGCTACGCTTATCGCGTGTCGGAAGAGACTAGCCGGTCGCGGGCGGATTGTCCTGCTCTGGCCCCTGCTGCAAGGCGGTCATCAGGGATTCGAGCAAGGTGGCTAAGTCCATCGTTAGGTCGAACGCTTTGGGGTCTCCGACATTGCCGTCGAAGTCATCGATGATCTCGTTACCGTGTGCATCGGCCATGGTGAAGGCGATATACGGCTCAAAATGCCGAGCGAGGCTCCTGTTTACCTCGTTCAGCAGAGTGCTGTTGTTGGGGTTTTCAGCCAGCGCCGCCAGCAATGCGTGATTGCCTTCGGCAAATACCGCCAGAGTGCGATGCTGTTCGCTCAAAACCAGATCAATCTCGCGCGCAACGAGTTGACTGACGTGCTTGGCATCTCTTTGTTGAACTTCAAGTTGCGCGTGATACTCCGCCACCGCGCCCCACCCAAGCACGGCAGCCGCCAGCGCGATAAGCGGGAGGGTCAGTCCATCTGCAGAACGGCAGAAACGCATCCACATGGCTTTCATCGACTGTCCTTGTGTGGCGGGTTTGCTAGCGTTAAGCACTTCTCTTGCTTCAGCTATTGTGCCGATGCGCAGAGCGTGAATCGAATCTCCCTTCAGCTGAAGGGAGAAAAGGGCGGTTTTGTTTGTCAGCGGACATCTTTGGGATTCAGCGCAAGGATGTCATTGTTTTCAACACTACCTACCAATACTGGATGTCACAAGTAGGGTTTGCCCTCCTGAATGACGATTCTTGAATTATTGATTCACCTTTTCACCGCGCTTGGTCGATCGGTTGACCAAGCGCCTTTTTGGCCTCGCCAGCGGGGGTCAATAAAAAACGGATGCCAAGGCGATGCAAGCGATCAGGCCGGGTTGCCTTGCCCAGCGGCTGCCGCCGCAGCCTTGCGGGCTTCGACTTCAACGTGGCAAGGTGCCAGCAGCAGATGCGCCAGGTGTTCGTGATCATTCGAATGCATGTGTTCGGCAAACTCGGCCAGGCGTGGGTCGCTCGCTTCCGCCAGCGTATTGATCAATGTTCTGGCGGCTTCGCCCGGGTGCGGTCCATCGGCTTGAAAGCCGGGCCAATCGGTGTAGTGGGACAACAATTGTTCGCGGTGATCCTGATACAGCCGGCAATTGCGGGTGAACTCGAGTTCGGCTTGCTTGGCTGCAATTTCCGCGTCGATCTCGGCATTGCTGCTTTTGTAATGCGCCTTTTCGGCTTCCGTCCAATGCGGTTTATCGCCCTGTTTTTCGCGCAAGGTCGCCAAAGTCCCCTTCAGCACGATTTGAGAATGGGTGTGCGCGTCGCGGAAGACATGAACCAGGTCTTTGCCGTGGCCTTCCTTGCCGACATAACGCATGGCCGCCGCAATGCGGCGAGGATTGAAGCCGAACTGGCGAGCGCAGGCGGCGCTTAGTGTGTCGAAGAGTTCATGGGTTTTTGCATTGCTCACAAGACGATCCTTTCGTGCGGCGTTCAGCACCGCGATGGTTACGATGAAGCAGGGCTAGCCGGTGAATGCCAGTCCATTTTTGCGGAGGGTGTAGGGGTTACAGAGTCGGTTTGCGGAATCAGGTCAATGACATCACATTTCGGGGCGACAAATCTTCGCGCAATCAGATCACCCAGACTGCGCGGGCCGCTATTATGCGACCGCGCTATTTTCAGTGCTGGCTTTGCCGTTAATGCGCCTGGAAATGCTTAACTGAATCAACGTCAACCATGCCAACCGGATCTTCTTCAATCACGCTGACTGTTCATGCCGAGTCCGAGAGCATCCGACTTCAGGTCCGCGCGGGAGAATCGGTGCGCGATGTGCTCGACGCCACCGAACATCGAGTGCGCGCCGCATGCGGCGGAACCGGAGCGTGCGGCGCTTGCGTGGTGCGACTGTTAGGGGGCGCGGTGAACCCGCTGACGCTGGCGGAATATTCAAAACTGCCGCCGGAGGAGCGCGCGGCGGGGGTACGACTGGCGTGCCAGTTGCGACTGCGCGGCGATGCGGAAATCATGCTCGATCATCCCGCGCCGCCGTCGTGCTGGATGAGTATTCCGGCGCAGGATCTAGCGCCAGCGCCGGCGGCGCGGCCGGGGCTGACTCGGCATATTTATGGTGTGGCGGTTGATCTGGGCACCACCCATATTCGTGTTGCTTTCTGGGATCGCAAACAGGGCAAACGGATTGCAACGCGGCGCGGGCCGAATCCGCAGGCTTCGTTTGGCGCTGATGTATTGAATCGGCTGGATGCGGCGCTGAATCGAGCCGAGCATGCAAGTGAATTGGCGATGCTGGCGCGTTCGGCGATTGTCCACGCGGTGCGCGACATCCTGGCGCGCGACGTGGGCGAGGTGACGCCGATGCTGGCTGAAATCGGCGAGGTGGTGGTGGTTGGCAATACCGCCATGTTGGCGCTACTTGCCGAACATGGCGGCGATGCGCTGATCGATCCGGCAAATTGGCAAACGCCGATCGACTGTGCCGCGCCGCTGCATGACGCCTGGCATGCGCAATGGTTCATGCCGAATGCGCGCATTGTGATGCCGGCCCCGGTCGCCGGGTTTATTGGTTCAGATCTGCTGGCCGACATCGTCGCCACCCGCCTGACCGAAGGTCCGTCCGGGGCGATGCTGATCGATGTCGGCACCAACACCGAGATAGCGCTATGGGATGGCGCGCAGTTGCAGCTCACCTCTGCGCCCGGCGGGCCGGCTTTTGAAGGCGTCGGTATCCGTCATGGCATGGTGGCCGAGACGGGCGCTATTTTTCGCGTCAGCGCTTTGCCATTGGCGGAGAGCGCCGCGCTGTCGTTCCAGTTTGCAACGATAGCCGACGAAGCCGCGCGGGGGTTCTGCGGCTCCGGCCTGACCGACGCGATTGCGGTGCTGTTGCGGGCGGGAATTTTGAAACAGTCTGGTCGCTTTGCCGTGACGCCCGGCCCGGAAGGTTATTGTCTTGATCCCGAAAATCCGCGCACCGCGATCACCAGTTCGGATGTTGACGCCTTTCAGCGTGCCAAAGCTTCTCTGGCGGCGGCGATGGCGACTTTGTTGCACCGCGCCGGCATGACTTGGGCTGACCTCACTCGGCTGTGTATATGCGGCGCATTCGGACATCAACTGGATATTGAAAACGCCCAGGCGGTGGGATTTTTGCCGCCGATTGATCCAGCCCGTATCGAACTTTTCGCCGATGCCAGCCTGGCCGGCTGCGAGCGGGCTTTGCTCGACCCTGAAGAGGCGGCTTTGTTCGATCAAAAAAGGGCGCAAAGCCGAACCCTCAATTTGTCTTTGGCCGAAGGCTACGATGACAGATATATTAATTACCTTCGATTGCGCCCCCTTCCCACAGCCCTTTGAAAGGTTCGAAATTGCTCATGATTGATAAAATCATCAAGGCTTATAACGAAGCCGTGTTCGAAACCGACAAGGAAGCGGCTTTCGCGGTTGTTTATGCCGCCATGGCGGAAGGTTTGAGCGCCGAAGATATCGTGTTCAAGGTGGTCATCCCGGCGATCGAGGAAATGATGGCGAACATCACCCGCGATCCGGATGCCAACCTGGCGCAGCATTTCATGACTGCGCAGATTGCCGCCGAAGTCACCGAGAAAATGCTGGAGAAATTCCAGCAGCCGCCGGAGATGATCGGCCGGGTGGTCATTGGCACTGCCGCTGGCGATCTGCATTCCCTCGGCAAGCGCATCGTCATGGGCTGTTTGAAAGCGCTGATGGTCGATGTCGTCGATCTTGGCGTGAATGTACCGCCGGAGCGCTTTGTTGACGAAGCGCTGGCGCGGGAGGCGCAGATCATCGCTGTTTCGGCCATGATGGTGCATACCGCAACCGGTGAAAACGGCGCCAGACGGGTGCGCCAGATCTTGCGCGAACGCGGTCTGGAAGATCGTTTTCGACTGGTGGTCGGCGGTGCGCCGTATCGTTTCGATAACGAACTCTATCAATCGGTGGGCGCGGATGGCTGGGCCGCCGATGGCCTTAGCGCCGGCAAGATGATCGTCGACATGATTCGCGGCATGAAGCGGGAGGCCGTATGACGCCGCTTGAGATTCTGCTGGCCGCTATAAACGGGACGCCTGCGCCGCGTATTCCCATTTTCTGCAACCTGCTTGATCAGGGCGCGCGTGAACTGGGGATGCACCAGCGCGACTATTACGCCAATGGCGAAAATGTTGCCGCCGGGCAACTCAAGATGCGCGCCCGTTTGGGTTACGACAATGTCTGGAGTCTGTTCTATGTCGGCAAGGAAGCTGAATTCTTCGGCTGCCAGAACATTCTTTATGCCGAAGATGGCTCACCCAACGTCGGCGAATTCGTCATCAAGTCGTGGGATGACATTGCCACGCTGGAAGTGCCGGATGACATTACCGCGCACCCGGCCTGGGCTGAAACCGCTAAATGCATGCGGATTTTGCGCGCCGAAGTGGGCGCGACGCATCCGATTTGCGCGTATATCACCGCCTCGTCCAGCCTGCCCGCGCTGCTGATGGGGATGGACAAGTGGATGGAGCTACTGCTGACCGGCCCGGCCGATCTACGCGATCTGTTGCTCGCCAAATGCGCGGAGTTTTTCCAGAAGGAAGTCGCCGCTTACCGAGCGGCCGGGGCGAATGTGCTGGTTTATTCAACCCCATTCGGTTCGGCCTATTTTGTCGGTCGCAAGCGCTTCGAGTCGTTTTCGCTGCCGTGGATGAAACGCGATCTTGCCCCCGGCGGCGTCGGCGGCATCGTTTATTACTGTGGCATGGCGCCGTTCAACGAAGTCATTGCGCAGGTGATGGATGAACTCGACATCAATATTCATTACATCAGTCCGCTCGCCAATTTGGCCGAAGCCAAACGCATCATCGACGCGCGCTTGCCGGCCAAGGGCGGCAAAGGACTGACCTGCGGCGTCATCGATGACATCAAAATGATTCAATGGACGGCGGAAGAAACCCGCGCTGAAGTCAAACGGATGTGCGAGATGGGCAAACCAAACGGCCATTTCCTGTTTGGCACCGGCGTCATGCCGATGGCGATCCCGGAAGCCAACATCATCGCCATGCTGGATGCCGCGTTCGAATACGGAGCTTTTTCATGAACATGCCCATTCTGTCGGCTGCACCGCTGCGTCTGGTGGGGTGTGGCATTTTGCGTAAAGAGATCGACTACCTGATCCAAAAGAATGGCTGGAATGTCGAAACTCGCTATCTGCATTCCGCGTTGCACAACTATTTCGACCGCTTGCACAAAGAACTGGATCGCGAACTGACGCTGGCCGAGCGAGACGGCAAGCACAGCGTGGTTTTCTACGGCGCATGCCACCCGCGGATGGATCAATTGATGGCGTCTCACCATACCGGCCGTACTCAGGGGCAGAACTGCATCGTCATGTTGTTGGGCTATCAGCGCTTCATGGAAGAACTCGGCAAAGGCGCATATTTTCTGCTTGAAGACTGGGCGCTGACCTGGGAGCCGATGATTACCGAAGCTTTCGGCAGCAATCTCGCCGTGGTACGCGAAATATTTCACAGCAGTCATACCTGTATCGCCGCCGTGCGCACACCGTGTTCAACCGATTTCACCGCCGCGGCAGAGGCCGCCGCGCGCTTTATCGACTTGCCTCTGGTCTGGCTGGAGACCGACCTCAGCCACCTTGAAGCAGTCCTTGCCGAAGCGATTGTCGAGCAGTCGAAACAGGACGCTGGCGGCTGATGTCCGCCGAACCCATCAACGCCGCCAGTGAACTTGACGAGCTTCGGGCGCGCAACCGCAAACTTGCCGAGGACAAGGCCTATCTGCAACTGGTGATTCGGCTGATCGAGCGTCTGAACCCGTTGCCCGGTCTGGACGAGATGGTCAGCGACATGCTCTCCAGCATCGTCGAGACCATCGGCGGTACCAATATTCGTATCTGGTTCTGGATCGAAAACGATCTCTATTACGCTGATTTTTACGGCGTCCGCACCCAGCTTTCGTCGATTGAAGACGCGCTGGCGGCCAAGGCCGCTGAACTGGGGCAATTCGTTGAGCAGGAAAGTGATGCGGGGTTGGCTTTGCTCCGTGATGGCGTCATTCCCGGCGCTTGGACCTGGGCCTTTCCGCTGGTGGCCGGGGCGGAACGGATAGGCGTCATCAAGCTGGAAAATCTGCACATCAGCAGCGCCCGCCTACGCAATTATCTGCCGATTTTTTTCAGCCATGCCGCGCTGCTGCTGAGCGGCGAAATCAGGAACCTGCTCCGGCAACGCACCGAAGCCACGCTGCGAGAAAGCGAACGCAAGCTTTCCGTGATTCTGGAAAGCGTCGATGCCTTCATTTACCTGAAGGATCTTCAGGGGTGTTATCTGTTCGCCAATCGTCCGGTGCTTGATTTGTTTGGCGCAACGCTGGAGCAGGTGGTCGGGCGCAGTGATGAGCACTTTTTCGATGCCGAGACGGCGGCCAATATTCGTCGAAACGATGCCCGAGTGCTGCGTGATGGTGAAATCCTGAAACGTGAAGAAACCAATCACAATCTGAAGGATGGGCGGGATTCGACCTTTATCAGCGTCAAGCTGCCGTTGCGCAATGAAGCGGGCAATATTTATGCGCTATGCGGTATTTCCACCGATATCACCGAGCGCAAGCAAGCTGAAAAAAGTCTTCAACTGGCCGCCAGCGTGTTCACTCATGCCCGTGAGGGCATCATGATTACCGATGGCGAGGCGACGATACTCGATGTCAATGACGCATTCAGCCGGATTACCGGTTACCGCCGCGAGGATGTCGTTGGGCGCAATCCGCGTTTATTGAAGTCCGGCCGTCAGCAGAGCGAGTTTTATGCTGCGATGTGGCGCACTTTGGTGGAGAAGGGGTATTGGTACGGCGAAATCTGGAATCGACGCAAGAACGGCGAGGTGTTCGCCGAGATGCAAACCATCAGCGCCGTACGCGATACGCAAGGCACGATTCAGCAGTTTGTTTCACTCTTCTCGGACATTACTTCGATCAAGGCGCATGAGCAGGAACTTGAGCGAATTGCGCATTACGATGCGCTGACCACCTTGCCTAACCGCGTTTTGTTCGCCGACCGCCTGCACCAGGCGATGGCTCAGGCCGAGCGGCGAGGGCTGCGGTTGGCGGTGGTTTATCTCGATCTCGATGGCTTCAAGGCGGTGAATGACAACCATGGCCATGATGCGGGCGACTTGTTGCTGATTGCCATCTCCAGCCGGATGAAGCAGGTTCTGCGTGAAGGCGATACCCTCGCTCGCCTGGGCGGGGACGAATTCGTCGCGGTGATGCTCGACCTGTCCGATGCCGATGCCAGCTTGAATATGTTGACGCGCCTGTTGGCCGCCGCCGCCGAGCCGGTTCATGTCGGCGAGCTCGCGCTGCAGGTTTCGGCCAGTATCGGGGTGACCTTCTATCCGCAGTCGGAAGAGGTGGATGCCGACCAACTTCTGCGCCAGGCGGACCAGGCCATGTATCAGGCCAAATTGGCCGGCAAGAATCGTTATCTGATCTTCGATGCCGATCAGGATCGCAACATTCGAGGTCATCATGAAAGCCTGGAGCGTATTCGCCATGCGCTGAACGAGCACGAATTCGTGCTGTATTACCAGCCCAAGGTGAACATGCGAACCGGCAAAGTCATCGGCGCCGAAGCGTTGATCCGCTGGCTGCATCCGCTCAGGGGTTTATTGTCGCCGGGTGAATTTCTCCCCGTCATCGAAGGACATTCAATCGCTGTCGAGGTCGGTGAATGGGTGATCGACAGCGCGTTGACCCAGATGGAGCAATGGCGTGCCGACGGTTTTCATCTCCCGGTGAGTATCAATGTCGGGGCTCGGCAGTTGCAGCAGAGCAATTTTGTCGAGCGCATGAGTGAAATCCTCGCCGCGCATCCAAACGTCAAACCAGGCAGCCTGGAACTGGAAGTGCTGGAAACCAGCGCGTTGGAAGATTTGGCGCATGTATCCAGGGTCATCAACGCCTGTTTTCAAATAGGCGTCACCTTTGCGCTGGACGATTTCGGTACCGGTTATTCATCGCTGACCTATCTGAAGCGCCTGCCGGTTGCCGTGCTCAAGATCGACCAGAGCTTCGTCCGCGACATGCTCGAAGACCCTGATGATCTGGCGATCGTCGAAAGTGTATTGGGGCTGTCCAGCGCGTTCCGCCGGCAATCCATCGCGGAGGGAGTAGAGACGGTGGAACACGGCGAAATGCTGCTGCAACTCGGCTGTGAAATCGCCCAGGGCTACGGTATCGCCCGTCCCATGCCCGCCGCCGCGCTGCTTGACTGGTCGGCGACCTGGCAAACTTTCCCGCGTTGGCTTGATCTGCCGACGATGAGCCGAGACGATCTTCCGATCCTTTTTGCCTCGGTTGAACATCGCGCCTGGATGGTCGGCATGGAGGCTTACCTGAAGGGAGATCAGGACGCACCTCCGCAGCTGGATCATCAACATTGCCGATTCGGTGCGTGGCTGGAGAGCAAGAGCGAAGTCTGGAGAAAAACTCAACCGACTTATTCCGCCCTCGAAGCGGTGCATCGACAGGTGCATTCGCTGGGCGTGGAACTGAATCAACTGTGTCACCAGGGGCGGCAACCGGAAGCGATGGAGCGGCTGGGTGAACTACATCAACTGCGCGACAGATTGCTTGAAGAATTGCGCACGTTCATGCGGAATTAGCGGGTGATTCGCAGCCGATGGAATCGCTTTTACCTCGATCAGCTCGGCAGCAAGCTGCTTTGCCGCCAGATCGATATCGAGTTTTTCAATCGTTTGGCAAGCATGGCATTGACACTTGCCGTAACTTTTTGAAGGGTGATTTCTCATGAAATACGACGACGCTGAACCCTACATGGATTGCGAGGTCGAGGTTGACGACATCGGCCTCCTGTCTGGAACCCATATTGGTTTTTACCTGGCCTGGGCGGTCAAAAAAGGCTTGGTTGCAAACCGTCTGGGTGCTGCTGCACAGGCCGTTTTGCAAGACCCCACCCAAGGTCGCGCCCTGCTGTTTGACCGTTGCGACGGCAAATTGATGTCAGAAGACCTGAACGAACGCGGCAACGCCTTCACTCAAAGCTATTACGAATCCAGATACATGCCCGACTATGTGGCGCTGTTTGCCCTGGATGAGGATGACCCGGCGGCCTTGTTCAAGGTTGACAACACAGCGGCCAATTACGCCAAAGTCGCG
>JFJP01011089.1_pt1 | contig 74975 bp, 47 predicted proteins | sample 431651 | NCBI WGS metagenome assembly JFJP01 (sample SAMN02602958, study PRJNA72255) | Microbial mat metagenome, whole genome shotgun sequencing project. | biome: fresh water; feature: sink hole; material: water; isolation source: purple microbial (photo- and chemosynthetic) mats found in... | reverse complement strand
GAGCATATCGGATTGGGATAGGGTGCCGGGCGCAGGCGAGCGCGGTGGACGGGAACGTGTGCGTGCGGAGGGGGGGCTTCGCGGCTGCTGCGGCGTGATTCAGGGCTGCGACGTTGCGGGAATGGGCCGGATTGACGGGAAGGTGGGTGTTGTAGGACAATCTTGCGGTGTCGGGGGGCCGCGATCGGGGGGAATGGTGGTTGATTCGACTATCCCCTGACCGAGTCACCCACGTAACCGTGACGAGATGACATCATGACTCCAGCCCAGCAACCACCGTCGCCCATCCGTACTGGACCGCAGGCCCGAGGGAGCAATGCGATGAGAATCAAGCCGGGTGTCGTACTGGTGTGCATGCTGGTGGCTTCGGCCGCCATGGCGCAGGACATGGTGTACCTGGAAGTCACCGGATCCTGGACGCCGGCCAACTTCTACGTGCAATCCACCGGCCCGACCATGGGCGCACGCGGGATCCCCCAGGAAAACGACGACATGGTGTTCGGCGTGGCTCCTTCCGCCGGATCCACGACCTTCACACTGCTGGTCGACACCAGCACCGTCCAGTACTTCCCCACGGGCTACCAGGGCACGAAGCATCCTTGGTACGGATACAACGGCGTCCGGGTGGTCGGCACGCACCGCTTCGGCACGGCATGGTGGACGACCGAGAGCATCCTCACAGGACTGATCGGTCCCGGCGGCGCGCGCGCCACTCTCTGGACGAACAAGGACCTTCGCACTGCCGACCCGACGCTGCTTTCGATTCGCATGTTCGGGCACTGGAACGGCCACGCCGCCGACCTGTTCGTCGGCAGCAGGACCAACACGATGATCCTGGAAACATTCATGCTCGCGGAATACTACAACGGCGAACACCTGATTTCAGAGTCGAATGCCGCCGTCTCGATCCTGGCCGTCAATGTCGACGTCAAGCCCGGGAGCGACGACAACACCGTGGGCTGCGGCGGCGGCCACGGCGTCATTCCCGTCGCCATCCTGACCACGCCGCAGTTCAACGCGCTGGACATCGATGTTGCGACTGTCCGCTTCGGGCCGGGCCAGGCCGTTGAAGTCCATCGCACGGGACCGGCGCACCGCGACGGCGATCGAGGCGGACAGGGACGGCACGAACAGGACGTCGACAGCGACGGCGACCTCGACCTGGTCCTCCACTTCGCGCGCGACGCCGCCGGCATCGCCTGCGGCGATACCGAGGTGACCATGGTCGGCGCCACTGCCGGCGGCCGGCGCATCCGCGGCTCCTGCGCAATCGACACCACGCCGCGCGACGAGCCGACTGCGGCCCCGCGCGACGACATCGCCGTGTCGCCGAACCCGTTCAACCCGACGACAAGTATCTCCTTCACGTGCGAGGTGCCCCAGCGGGTCAAGGTGGGGATCTATGACCTGGGCGGGCGCCTGCTGGCGCTCCTGGCCGACGACGACTTCGACGCCGGCCCGCACAGCGTGGAGTGGCGCGGTCAGGACCAGGCCGGCCGGCCGGTCTCCTCAGGCATGTATCTCGTGCGCGTGGAATTGGGTGACCGGGTCGAAGTGCTCCGGGCTGCGCTGATGAAGTAGCAGGGGCCGCCGTGGGGTGGGTGCGCTTGCGCCGGCGCAAGTGACGAACGTGCCGGCCGACCATGCCGACTGGCGCCCGCCTACCCCACGTCCGCCGCTGAGCCAGGAGCGGCTCGGCCGACTCAACGACCAGACCCTGGTCTACAGCCTGCGCCGCCCGACCGCCGACGGCCGCACCGAACTGCTGCTGACCCCGATCGAGTTGCTCGACCTGCTGTCGCAACTGGTGACCCCGCCGCGGCTGCACAAGCACCGCTACTGCGGGGTGCTGGCGCCGAACGCGGCGCTGCGCGAGGCGGTGACCGCGTCGGCCGGGCCGGCGGGTGCGACGTTGCAGTTGCTGGAGGAGGCGCGCGCGAGCATGGGCCTGCCGTCGGCGCAGACGGCGCCGGCGCCATCGCCGGCTGAGCCCGATGATCCGCCACCATTAGCCACCCTCCGCCGCGCAGCCGCCCAAGGTGCTGCCGGCGCGCTCGCCGCCGCAGCTCGCGTTCGGGTTCGACCAGACGCCCGCGACCACGGACTGGCCGGAGATGGACCAGACTGCGGGACAGGCTGACGACTGGGAGTGATCCACGAGTACATCGAATTGGGATAGGGTGCCGGGCGCAGGCAAGCGCGGCGGATGGGGACGTGTGCGTGCGGAGGGGGGAATTCGCGGCTGCTGCGGCGTGATTCAGAGCTGCGACGTGGCGGGAGTGGGCCGGATTGACGCGAAGGTGGGTGTTGTGGGACAATCTTGCGGTGTCGGGGGGCCGCGATCGGGGGGAATGGTGGTTGATTCGACTATCCCCTACACTCGCGCCTGCCGCGCTGCTTCCAGTGTCGCCCGTCATGTTTGATCGCAAGGCAGGCTGCCCGATGCAGACGATTCCCTGTCGCGCCATGGTTGGGCTCTTGGTGGCGATGACGCTGGCCACCGGTTGCTCATTCCGTGAACTGGCCAAGCACGAACGCACGGGCTCCTCGGCAAATCCGCAATTCATCTTCAATGGCACGCCCATGGAGCAATCGGAGATCATCATCGGCGGCGTGGTGCTCGGGTCCCGCGCCAGGCTGGACAAACTGTGCGCCGTCGATCCCGGTATCACCGAGGGCGACCTTCTGGCGCAGGCAGACGGCTGGTCGCACAACCTTCGCGCGCCGCTGATCGTCGTCTCCGACCGCGTTACCGTCTGGCCGTGGCCGGAAGTGCGCGATCGCGTTCCCGAGTCGGAACTCGTCGCAACCCTGGAGGTCTTTGCCAGTGGTGGCATCCTGCGCCCGAACCGGCTGGCGCCGATTCAGGCGGCCTTCCCCACAGCCGACCATCTGGTGATCGCGCGGGTTGACTACAACCTGATGGAGGACCGTTCGTTGATTCAAGCGAGCGGCCTTCGGGGCAGCATCGGCCGAACGATCGAGGTCACGCTCGAATGCTACGACCTGAAGACCGCGACGTCGGCTTGGCGTGTCACGAAGCGGCGCCACAACTTTGGCAAACACCTGACCCAGGACAATCCCGACGAACACCATGTCAGCGTCCTGCGCGACACGGAAGGGAATGTCGACCTCGAGGTTCCCGGCGTCACCGCCAGCGCGCCGGGACTGGAAGACATGATCGCTGAGACCATCGACGTGCTGGTGCTCCGCCTGCTGGATGCGACGCGCGTCCAGGGCGAGTGGGAATTTCTGGACTGAACTCGCGCACCACGCCAATCCCAGCAACCTCAACGCCAACGCCGGCCGCGTCCATTTTCACTGTCTGTAGGCCGACGGCGCCGAATCGGGCGCCCAGTGGCGCGCCGGGACTGCCCTGGCGGATCGTCGTCTCGACCGCACCAGGAAGATTGCCCGGAGGCCGCATTTCAGGTGCCGGCGCTGCGCGGCTTCGACAAACGTTCAGCGGGGCGCCACGGCCGTTAGGCGCACGCGCAACCTGGCGCCATTCGGCGGTGGGAGGCGGTGATGCCGACGGTCAGTTGCGCCGGCGCAACTATCGCGGCCGCGTAATGCTTCCGCGTGGGACCCGCCGTGCTCACCGACTTGCGCCGGCGCAAATTCCAGCGTGCCGTGCCGACACGAGCCTGACGCGATGGCGCCGACCCGGCTCGACCTTGCCCGCGCAGCGCGCCACGACGGCGGGCTCGCTCAGTTGCACAGTCTGCGCATCTACGAATGCCTCCCTTTGCGATGCCCGAAGTGCGGCGAGCCGATGCGGATCATCGCCTTCGTGCTGGACCGCCCGACGATCGAGCGCATCCTCGATCACATCGGCGAGCCCACGCAGCCGCCCAAGGTGCTGCCGGCGCGCTCGCCGCCGCAGCTCGCGTTCGGGTTCGACCAGACCGTTGCCGGCACCGATTGGCCGGAGATGGACCAGACGGCGGAGGCAGGCGACGGCTGGGAGTGATCCACGACCAGGCCAGGTACGCGTGGTGCGAAGCGGGACGGCGCGATCGCGGGTGGATTGGGGCCGGCTGATTGACCGGCGGGGTGCGCTCGTGTCAAGATGAGTGGGCGACGAACGGGGGGATGGGGAGAAGCGGGTGGTTGGATGTCCTGCTCCCCGGAAAGGCTGCTCTCATGAATCCACGCATCGTCGATGGGCCGTCGCGCGTCCTGGCCGGGGTGCTCGCACTGGCCGCCACCGCCGTGCTCCTGTGCGGATGCGACGATGATCCGCCTCCCGCGCCGCCGGTACCTGCCGAGACGGAGTACGTCTTCACTTCGGACCGCTACCTGAACAACCGCTTCTTCCGCCTGGACCTGGCGGATTCGGACGGCCGGAGCGTGCACGATGTGCCGGGGCGCGACGAGTCCCAGGAGCGCATCCGTTTCACTTCGATCCACGTCTTCCGATTGTTGCCACCAGGGACCGAGCCCCAGCCCGTGGATATCGCCTACCTCGCCGCCTACACCGACACGACGGGCGTGTTCTGGACGAAGCCCGGCTGCCCGCCCAACGATTTCGCTGCGCCTTCGGTGTACGGGTATCTCTGGCGGGAGATCGTCGCTTACGACCCCTTGCTGGACATGGACGGGAACCTGCTGGGGATCGACCTGCGCGCCGAACTGGCGGACGCCGACGTGCTGGCGGTGTGCTACGATGTCGAGGACCTCGGCGGCTCCATCCTCTACCGGATCGGCGACGTGCTCCACGCTCCCCCATCGACGGAGATCCCCGGCGAGGAGCACTTCTACCATCGCGCGAAGCTGCTCAAGGCTCCCGCGACCACGGCGATCCATCCGTTCCACTACGTGTTCAGAAACATTTATTCGCTCGGCCGGGCCAACATCGATCCGGACTCGTTCCGGCTGTCGATCGAGGGAGATGCGCTTTCAGCGTTTCCCACCGAGGACGAGAACGGCCTGCCCTACATTCACCTGTTCGGCCTCGACCAGTGCGACAACTCGGGACTCGCCGGCCCGGATGGCCTGGTGGACATCGCTGACGTATCCATGTTCGACCTCGGCAAAGGGCTACTCCGCTTCCCCATGGAAGAGCCGTTCCATGCGGGAGAAGAGGTCCACACGCTCTTCGCCGATTCCCTCGCCTTTGTCTGGGACGGCACGTACCTGATGAACCACCAGGCGGCGGAGTTGTACGATCCTCTCGTGCCGCCGGCCGATTACCCGCAGTACGGTCACTTCACGGTGAGGGCGGTGTATGGTGATGATCCCGGGGGGCGGTGAGCCGGCGCGCGGTGACGGGCGGCTGTCGTCCCGTGCTTGAAAGATCAGGCCATCGTCCGGCTGCGATACAGCGCCACCAGGGCCGCGCCGATGGCCTGGGAAAGCTCGCCCAGTTCCGCCGGCACGATCTTCAGCGTCTCGCGCTGTTGCGGCCAGAGATAGGGTCGGGCCGCCTTCTCGATGAGATTCAGGTATCGCTCCCGGAACTCCGGCGTCGTGGCTTCGTGATCCATCAACCCGCCGCCGATGATGAAGATGCCCGGATCCAGGGCCATGACCAGGTTGGCGACGTGAATGCCCATGACCTGGGCCTGGAAATCGAAGATCTCCAGCGCCAGCGCATCACCTTCCTGCGCGCGGCTGCGGAGCGAAAGCACCTGGTCCTTGAGGGGGGCACCCGACCTGGCGAGCTCATGATCCGGGTGGCGCTGGCTGAAAATCGCCAGCAATTGTCCCAGGCCGGAAATGGAGGTGTACGCCTCCACGCAGCCCCAATCGCGGCCGCAGCCGCAGGCGAGGGGCTTGCCGGTCAGTCCCAGCAGTTGCAGCGGCACGGGCATGTGGCCGGCTTCCATGCCGGCCAGCGTGTCGCCATCGAGGCAGAGGCCATCGGCGCCGACGAACGCCGCCCCGAGCCCGGAACCGGGCATGAGCATCGCCACCGAGGCGCGGGTCCTGCCGCGCGCCAGCTGCGCCTCGGCCACGCCGCCGTAATTGCCGTCATTGCCGACCGACAGCGGGACGTGGCGGCCGATCGGTCCGGCCAGCGCCTCGCTGAAATCCTGATGGACATCCCAGCCGCAGAAATGGGCGGGGAGGTTGGGCGATTTCCCCCAAACGCCGTAGCGCTCGTAAGGCCCCGGAATCGCCAACCCCACGCCGTGAACCTGCGGCCACTGCAGGTCATTCTGTGCGAGGAACTCGCCGATGCCCGCGATCCAGCCGTTGATGACCGCCTCGCGGCCATCCTGTGAATTCGTGGGTCGCTGGAGCACCCGGGTGGACACCGTCTCGCCATTCTCGTAGACCGCGCAGAACTTGGTGGTGGTCGCGCCACTGTCCGTGCCGATGAAGATTCTCTCGCTCAAGATCTGCGCCTCCGGTTGCGGACGTCTGCAGCATGGGCCTGACCTGCCCCCGGTGATCGTACCACGTCCTTCGTCAGGCTACCCGCATGGAGAATCCGCGCCTGCGGAATTGCGCCGGCGCAACTCCGATCCGCGCGTCGCGTGCATGACGGGTCCGGCGGGCGCGACGTTGCCGCTTCGCCTCGACCGACAAGCGCCGCACGGGTTGCCAACAGCAGGGAGCACCGTGTGATCGGCCGCACCGTGTCCCACTACCGGATCCTCTCGGAACTCGGCTCCGGCGGGATGGGCGTGGTCTTCCGCGCCGAGGACCGCGCTCCGCACCGGCCTTTCGCCTGAACTTGACGCAACCGTCGGCAGGTGCCTGGCGAAGGAGCCAGAACGCCGTTATCAGCACGCGGACGACCTGGCCGTTGACCTGAGACGGCTGCTTTCCCGCCTCGACCTCACCCAGGTCTTTCCGGGCCTTTTCCGAATACATGACCCGATCTGACCCATTTCTGCGTTATCCTCTAGAGCGCCCCTCGCGGCTCCAGCAGCCGATCCCCGCGCTTGCCTTTGTGAAACCCGATACCCTGCGCCCGCTTCGGGACAGCTGGAGGAAAGACATGCTCCGATCGCATACCATGGGCCCCATCGGCCGGTTTTGTCGCCCGGCGGCCCGGACGACCCGCGGGGCCGTCGCTTTGTCAGCCCTGGTGCTCGTCTGCGCCGCCCTGGTGCTCGTCCCAGCCGTCCAGGCCAACTGGAGTCAGCAGTACCTGACGCCGCTGGTCTACTCGGCCGAGTTCAGCCTCGTGCCGGATTTCGACCAGCGCCGGGACGATTTCATGAACGACGGGGCGATGCTCTGCGTCCCGACCGCTGCCCTGAACTGGATGGCCTACATCGCCCACCACGGCTACCCGTTCATCGAGCCGGGCGATCTCACCCGGCAGGAGTGGCACTCCGAGGATTCCTACCCGACCGTCAACTCGGCGCTCAGCCTCATGAGTTCGCTCATGCAGACCAACGCGATCAACGGGACCGACGGCTTCGAGGCATGGGAGGGACTGCAAGGGTGGCTGAACGAAACCGGCAGCGGATACTTCTTCACCATCAACTTCGTCTGGCTGGAGGCCAATACGCCGAGCTTTGACGGGATCGCGAGCTGGGTGAACATGGGCGTGCCGGTGATGGGCGGGGTCGGCTGGTACGACGACGACGGCACCACCATCGTGAGGGACGGCGGACACATGTTCAGCGTGGTCAAGGTCGAACGCTCCGGCGACCAGCGCTGGCTCACCATACACGACCCCGCCGACGACGGTGACCTCGACGCGCAGTCGGCGCCGAGCGTGCGCACATATAGTATCGGACGGCGGGTGCGGGTCGCCATGGGACTTCCCCGGATCGTGGACAAGGTCCTCGACTACGGTTCCGGCTACATCGACGGCTACTTCGCGATCCGCCCCGTGTCCGGCCTGGCGACCTCCCACGACGGCACGCAGTTCTTCATGATCAAGCCCGTCCGGTTCTCCTTCGACAACAGCCCGACGCAGACCGCCATCGCGGCACCGCTCGGCGCACCGATCGTCGGCATCGTCGGTGATGCCGTGTCGCCATCCGTTTTCCTGGCCACCGAGGCGGTGGCGGGGGTGGCACCGGCCAGGCTCTGGCGCTTCGACCCGGCGACCGGCGAGTATACGGATCTGGCCCCGCTCGACGATCCGGTTGCCCTGGAGATCGACCGGTTCGGACGCCTCTACGTGCTGGACGGACGCACTTTGCGCTGCTGGGAACTGGGCGACGGTGTTCCGGTGGAAATCGCCTCGATCCAGCCTCCCCTGCCGTGCACCGACCTGGCGATCGATGACGTGAACGATCTGGTCCTCGCCCTGTGCGACGGCAGCGTGCTGCCCTACGACCCGCGAACCCTGGCCGCCCGCCCGGCGATCACCATCCCGTCCGGGGTGGACCTCGGCGGGGCGGGCTCGCTGGCGGTGAGTCCGGTGGATGGAGCGCTGATCCTCACCAGCGAACTATCCCCGGCCGTCTTCCGGCTCGATGCCCTGGGCGGCGTGGAAGTCATCGGCCGCAACCTCGTTGCGCGACCGCGCGACGTGTCGGTGGGCGACGGCGACATCGTGTACGTGGTCGACGGAGCAACGAACCTCACCAGGGCATTCGCCCGGGAACCGCTATCGGGCGAGTGGGCCGAGACCGCGACGCCTCCCTTTGCCGGCCTCGAGGTCGGCAGCCGACTGCGGATCGCCCATTCCCGCACGAATTTCGATCCGTTGCTCCATGCCGGCCCCGACTACCGCAACGTGCTGCCGCCGCTGGCTGCCAGCGCCGTTCCCGGCGAACCCGGCTCCCGCGCCGTGGCGCCCATGATCGGCATCGCCGGGGTCTCGCCCAACCCGTTCAACCCGAGCATGACGGTGTGGCTCGAGGCGATGCGGGCAGGCGAAGTGACGATCAGGATCCACGACGTGCGTGGTCAGCTCGTGCGCACGCTCTACCAGGGGAACATCGACGCCGGTCGCCATGAGGTGGCCTGGGACGGCAAGGACGCCGGCGGCGGTTCCGTCGCCTCGGGCGTCTACATGGTGCGCCTGACGACCGCCGACGGCGCAAGCCGGACGGTGAAGATCACGCTGACCAAGTAGCGGTTCGGGAAGGGAGCCGGCAAAGCGAACGCTGCCCGGCCCTGCGCTTCGCCAGTCCTGGAACGAACGGGTGGCGGGCTGTCCGCGGCGCCGAAAGCGCAGGGACCGCCCGCCACCCGATTGTCCACGTCCGCTGCCGGACCCTATTTCACGAGCGTCATTTTCCGCGAAGACGTCGACCCGTCGGTCGTCATCCGGCAGAAATAGGTGCCGGACGGCGCCTGGCTGCCGTTGTCGTCAAGACCGTCCCAACGCGCGGTGTGCGGACCCGCGGCGCGGGACTCGTCCACCAGGGTGCGCACATGGCGCCCCGACACGTCGAAGACCTCGAGCTTCACCTGTCCGTCGCGCGCCAGCACGAAATCGATGTTCGTGACGGGGTTGAACGGATTGGGGTGGTTCTGCGCCAGGTGCAGCACTTTGACCGGCAGTTCGTCCGTAACCGGAGCCACCGGCGAGTACAGCGCGTTGGCGGCGTCGGTGGCCTGCTGCAGGTCGGCCAGCGTCGCGCCGTAGACCAGAGCGTAGGTCACGACGGCCTGGCCGCCGTTGGCCGGCAGATCGACGACGCTCGAGGTGAGCGCCGACCAGTCGTCGGCGGCAGGCGTGGTCGGCACGGTCAACGTCGCCCGCAGGAACGGGAAGCGGTTGGCGTTGTCGATCGTGGCATTTGGATAGACGTAGGTCTCGTTGTTGATGAACGTCAGGTTCGTCGCCGGAGCGCTGCCCAGCAGCGCGATGCCGAAGTACGGCCCGCCCGCGACGTACATGTAGGTCAGCTTCCTCGAGGCGTCGGTGGCGCCGAGATTGGCCGCCGAATCGACGATGTCGAAGTCGCAGTAAACGCCGTTGTACATCGCCGGAAACGCCGTCGCGCTGTTGTTGGTCAGGCGGTACTCCAGGATGACGAAGCGATCGTCGTTCGGAAGCGCGAACGTCATGCTGGTCTGTTCCACCTGCAGCGGCTTCGGCGCGGCATGGCCGGCGTCGCTGAAGACGGCCCGGAAGGTCTGGTCCGAGCCGGTGGCGCCCAGATCCTTCACGCGGCCATTGGGCGTCGACGTCTCGACCCATTCGTAGGTCTCGAGCCCGTTGCCGCCGAAATCGCGGGCACAGACGTAGTTGCGATCGGTGCCGGCCCAGAACGAGCCCACGAACAGGCCGCTGGCTCCGCTCTGGTAGCTCATGCCCGAGCCCTCGGCGACGGCATCGGACATGGCGCCGATGATGCCCTGGTCGGTCACGGTCAGCTTGATGCCGCCCAGGTCGTGCGTGCGGTAGGCCGGCAGTCCGACGTACCAATCGTAGTCGATGGTACGCTGGAAGCCATCCGCGGCCATGATGGTCAGCTTCAGCGTGAAGGCGTAGCCCTGGGGAGTTCCGGCGGCGATGTTCAGGCCGAACGTGTCGGCAAGATTGTCGCCGGTGCCGTCGTTGGTCGCCAGGTCCGGGAAGGTGGCGGAGCCGTCGGCGATGGTGATCCACGGGTTGGCCGCGATCGTCAAACCGGCCGTGACCGAAGTGCCGGCCACCAAGTGGCTGGCGTTGCGCAGCTCGAAGGCGACCTCGTTGATCTGACCGGGATCGAGGATCGTGTCGCCGGTGGGGTCGGGCAGGAAGCTGACCACGGTGATGTCGGGCCTCTGGACGGCGGGCACGGCCTGCACGGCCAGCAGCGCGTTGATCAGGCCGGAGCCGAAGACGTTGTCCTTGCCGGCGGCGCCCAGCCCCAGAGCGGTCTGCTCCATGAGCGAGTCCAGGCCGGCGGGCGAAAGCGAGGCATTCTTCTGCAGCATCAGGGCGGCGACGCCGGCCACGTGCGGGCACGACATCGAGGTGCCGCTCCAGGTGTTGCCGCTGTAGCCGCCGCCGGTGACCGTCGAGTTCACGTTCACGCCCGGGGCGCAGATATCGGGTTTGGTCAGGCCGGTGCCGGGCAGGTACGGCCAGTCGTTGTAGGGGTCGACGTTGTCCCACTTGGCCGGTCCCCACGACGAAGAGGCATACACGCCGTTCGTCAGGTAGCCGGTGCCGCCGACCGAAACGACGCCGCCGGTGCTCGTGTACGGCACCGCGCCGGCGATCCAGGGCGCGGGCACGCGGGCCGTGAGGCCCAGCTCGATCGGCGGGTTGTAGGTGGCGTGCGCATTGCCGGCCGAATTGAACATCAGGACGCCGGCATTGCGGAGATTGACGCAGACGTCGCGCTCGGCCCGCATGTAGCTGGCGGGAAGGTCGCCCTCGAAGCCCAGCGACATCGTGATGACGCGGGCGCCGTTCTCGACACAGTACTGTTCGGCCGCCCAGACCATACCCAGGCTGCCGCCGGAACCCGCCGCGTTCCACAACTTCATCGGTATCAGCTTGGCGCCCGGAGCCACGCCGGTCTGCACCGCGCCCGTGCCGTCGCCGATCACCGTGCCGGCCGTGTGCGTGCCGTGGCCGCCGGTCGGCGAATCATCGTTCGGGTTGTTGTCGTTATCGCCGAAATCCCAGCCGCGCCAGTCGTCGATGAAGCCGTTGTTGTCATCGTCGATGCCGTTGCCGGCGATTTCACCCGGATTGTTCCAGATGCCGCCCGCCAGGTCGGGGTGGGTCAGCCACACACCGGTATCGATATGGCCGACGACGACGCCGGTGCCGTCGAATCCGAGCTGGGTCCAGACCTTGTGGGCGTTGATGTACTTCACGCTCCACGCGGTGTCCGTGGATGTCGGGACGAACGAGCGGCCGTCGTCGGCCGGACGCACGGCGTCATAGGTCGCACGTTCGCTGTCGTGGTACATGGTGGCCGCATCGGGCAGGGCGCCCAGGGCGTTGACCACGGCGGCGGTGCCTTCGAACGATATCGCGCCGGCCAGATAGATTTCGTGCAGCCGGTCGACCTGACCGCTCAGCCCGGCGCTGTTCAGCAGCGATACGGCTCCGCTCTGGGCTTCCCGCGTCCGTGCCTTCAGCTCGGCCACGACCTGGTCACGGCGCTGTTCCGGAGTCAGACCCTCCAGCTGCGCCAGAAACGACTCGGGCAACCGATGGCTGTCGCCGTAGATCACCAGGACCGGCACGCGCGCGTCCGCGGCCTTGCCGGCCAGGGCTGCCGTCAGCCCGGGATCCACTTTCATGGCGAATCCGGGTACGGCCGCAGCCAGCACCAGGCCCACCAAACCCAGAGCAAAATAGTGTGAATGTTTACGCGACATGTTGCCCTTCCTCCGCGCGAAATCGCGCTGTGCCCCCCCAAAACGACGGGAATGGAATTCCGGCGCCCACAACGGGGCGTTGGATCGGTGAATCAGACATGCGAGCAAGTGAACCGCGCCGTCTCCCATCCAGCGCCGTGCCAGCCTATCAAAAATATATTGAAATTGCAATTGCGATTCACCGGAGCCCGGACGGCCCTGCCCAGGGGCCGCGACCTCGGCCTGTCGTGCGCCACGCGGCGATCGACCTGGAACGGGCGGAAAGTGCGCCGCGCAGATCGGGACTGGCGGCAGGCGGGGACTGGGGGCGGGTCGATTGACTTCCGGAGTGGGAGTAGGGGATATTCAGAAGGAGTTATGGCACTTCAGCCGGGGGGCAGACCATGTCGCTGATTCCGTTGCTGATCGTGTTCGGGTTGACGGTCCCGTTGACGGCGATTGCGCAGGACCAGGCGCCAGAGCCATGCGCGGCGCTGCCCGCGCGGCCCGACACGTCGGGTTTCGCGGCCGAAGTGGCCACCTTCAGGGCGTTGCCGGAGCGCGAACGGGCGGCGCGTGTCCACGAAGCGGGCTTGCTGGCTGATCGCTGGTGCGGTCCGGTGCCGGAATCGGAGGCGAAGACCCGCTCGACGCTGCGGACCCGGCTGGGCGCCGCCTGCGGCGCCGCGTTCCAGGACCAGACGCGCGGCGAATTGAAGCCGCGCGCCATCGACGTGCTGGGCGCCGCGATTGCCGATCTGCGGGAAGCGGCGCGGCTCGATCCCGCCGCGGCACGCGTGCAGGTGGCCCTGGGCTGGCTGCATTTCCTGGTCGGGGACAACGGCGCGGCCATCGACGCCTCCACCCGCGCCCTGGCTTTGCTGCCCCGGCCCGATGTCACGGGCGCCGGTGCAACGGGCACCATCGAAGCCGTGGATCGCGAACTGGGGCGGATGGCCGCCCGGGATCTGGCCCTCGCTGCGCGCGAAGCCGGTTGCTGGGAAGTGCTCGAGTCGGCAATCGCGGCGGGATACGCGTTCGCACGGTCGGAGAGCGAGCGCGAACCGTTCACCGTCCTGCGCGGCCTGTGGCTGGCCGGCAGCGGCCGCACGGCCGCGGCCATCGACCATGCCGTTCGCATGCCGGCCGTCAGGTACCGGCACGTCTCGTCGCTCAGTTTCGGCTACGTAGCGCGCCCGGGCGCGTTCGCCAACGACTGGATCCGCTCGCAGGCGCTGCTGGCGATCGGCGACGTGGACGGCGCGCGGCACTGTCTGGGCGACTACGAGCAGCGGCGGTTCCACCGGCTGCCGCTGGGCGAGCAGTTCTGGGAGGATGCGGGACTGATCTTCGAACTGGACGGCGATCCGCAGGCCGAGCGCTGGTACCGCCACGCCCAGTCGGTGGCCACGTTGTCGTTCGGGCGACCGGTCGAGACCATCACCACGCTGCCGCTGGTCCTCGGTTTCCCCGCCGCCGGCCTGCCGCATTTCACCCACGCAGGTGGCGCGTTCGCCGGCGGATCCCCGTTCGGGTACATCGCGGTGCAGCTGGGCCTGGCCAGCGAGGCCGCTGAAGCCGCCTCGCGCGACCGGGCACGGGGCCGTGCGCTCGACATGTGCGAGTCCCTGCTGCGTCGGGGTGTCCGGCCCGATGTCGTGCGGGCTCTGCGCGGACGGCTCCACCTGGCGATGGGCTGCAACGGCCCGGCGTACGAGGATCTCGCGTTCGCCCACGCGGCGTTCCGGAGTGCGGGCGCCGTCGATCCCGGCACATCGCGGCTGCTGGGGCTACTGGAATCCGCGAACGGCCGCCAGGCGGAAGCCCGGGCGCTGCTGCAGGAAGCGGTTGCCGCCATGCCGGACGACGCGCAGAACTGGCGTCAGCTGGGGGTGGCCCTCGGCCGGGCGCGCCAGTATGACGCGGCGCGCGAGGCGATGGAGCGGGCCCTGGAACTGGACCCCGCCTCGCTGGAGGGCTGGTACAATCTCGGCGTCGTGGACTGGAAGAGCGGCGAAGCGGAAGCGGCGCTGGCCCATCTCGAAAAGGCATGGGAGCTGGCCCCCGGAAACGAGCGCGTGCAATACATGCTGCAGGTGGTGGCCACGGAGCGGCGGTCGAGTGTGACGCGCGGCGTCGGGGCCGCGGTCGACAGGGAAGGCGTGATCGACGGCGAATGACACGCGCCATCGACCTGGTGGTCGAGTGCGCCTCGACGGACGTGGCGGACTGGGTGCGCAACTCCGGGGGTTGCTCGGATGAGCCAGGACACGTCTGCGGAAGTGTGCGCCCGCTATCGCGACATGCTGATGGCGCTGACGCCGGAAGAGCGTCTGGTCATGCGCACGCGGATGTGGGCCGACGCACACGCCCTGGTCGTCGCTGGCCTGGTTCAATGAACGTGCGCGTGAATCCGCCGTCGACTGACCGATCCGCGATGTCTGCTCGCGTCCACTTGTCCGCTCGCTTCCACTTGTCCGCTCGCTTCCACTTGTCTGCTCGCGTCCAACTGTCCGCTCACTTCCACTTGCGCCGGCGCAATTCCCCGCCGGCAAGCTTCAATCGCCAAGCCCGTGGCACAACCTGAAAAGAGTTGTGCGACCATCATGGGACTCGGGAGTGAAAGCCGGAGCGCTCCGGGCACGGCTCTCGGCGCCATTTAAGTGCAATAATGGCAATCAGTTATGTAGAAAATGGCATTTCTGCGGAATAAACTGGGAATCGATTATGACTTCTGGCGCCCGCCGGTCTCTTACACAGAGCAAACTCGTGTGATTTTGGGGAAGAGGCGATTCCACCGTCCGCCGCCCGGCGGCGGCATCCGGGACCGCGGCGACCCCGCCACCGAACCCCCTGACCGGAGGGCTCCGCCATGCTGTTCGCTCGTCGTCTCGTTCCCGCCGTCCTGGTGCTCCTCGCCGCCGCGCCCATCCACGCCGCGGTTGAACCTTCGGGGCAGAACCCGCAGCCGACAGCGGTGAACGCGCCGGTTGCCGTGTCCAATCCGTCTGTCGTCACCGGAATGTCGGGCGTGCCGGGCGCCGCCGCCGTGGTTGCCGACCCGGCTGCGGGCATTCCCGACCTGCCGGCCAACCAGGCCGAGATCGAGGCCCTGCGCACCGGTGCCATGACCCTCGAGCGGCCTGCGGTCACCGACGCGGCCGCGCCCGCCGATGCGGCCCGCTTCGAGCGTCGCGCCGCCTTCGACGCGGTCATCAACGGGCAGCAACAGAAGATCCAGGCCTTGACCGACCGTCTCGACGCGGTCTCCGGGAGCGATGACGCCCTGGAGATCCAGAAGGAGATCGAGCGCGAGAAGCTGTCCACGCAGCGCCAGCTCATGGAACTGCAGCTCGCCTTCGCCACGCGCGACGGCGACCAGGCCCGTATCGAACGGATGCAGGCGGCACTGGCGAACTGGGACGCGCCGCGTCCGGTCCCGCAGTCGGTCGTCGATCGTCCCGTGCCCGCCAACCCCGTCCGCTAGCCGTCAGGAGGCATGATCATGCGCAAGCTGTTTTGCCTTCTGGCGTCGATCGTCGCCCTGCTGGGCGCCGTCGGAGCCCGGGCCGATGTCGGTCCGCCGGTTCACATCAGGATCCTCGGCGAGCCGCGAGCGGCCGTGCCGGGCGTGCCCTTCAAGGGCCAGTTGCAGATCACGGCCGGCACGCCCCTCGTGCTCGAGGACATGAGGTTCGGCGGTGCAAGCTGGGATCAGCTGTCGCTGGCCGTGTCCCCGCAGGTGAGCGTGGACAAGAGCCGTGCGCTGGTCGTGGATTTCTCCGTGGTGACCGAGGACCCGGAGCAGTGGCTCGAGTTCAGCTTCGTGGTGGACGGCTATCCCGTCATCCGGCAGTTCGACCTCTCGCCGGCCGCCATCAACCGCCTGTTGAAGCCGGGCGCGATGGTTTCGGTGAAACCGACGGGCGACGTGCCGCCCCTGACGGACGCGGCGAGGGCTACGCTCCCGCCGATGGACTTCACGCCGATGGAACGGACGGATAAGGCCGTGCCCGACAAATCGCGCAGTGTGCGTGTGCACGGCCGGTTCGTCTACCAGCGCAGCGACGGCACCACCGTCGGTGCCGACGGCGTGGCGGTGTTCATCTGCGACGACAACGACCCGTTCGGGGAAGGGGTGCTGGGCAGTGTTCGCGCCGACGCCCAGGGCTGGTACGACGCAACCGTCACCTGGGTGCCCGGCATCTTCGACGCCGAGCCCGATCTGTACGTATCGGCCTCGACGGTCAGCAATCAGTTCTCAGTGACGAATCCCGCCTGGGACCCGCTGCCGGAAGGTGGACGTTTCCCCTACAGGTGGGATTCGGCCACGAACTGGAACTTCACGGGCAGCGACTATGACTTCGGCTGGCTGCAGCCGGGCGACATCAACGATCATCCGGCCTTGCACCTGATGACCAACCTCACGCGCACCTGGCGCTGGTGGCAGGGCAACGGCTACGACACGCCCTACCTCCGCTGCAACTGGCCGAACGGAGAGGTCGGCGCCTTCTACAACGGCGAGATGTACGTCAGCGAAGGCGAGCAGTGGAACGAGAACGTGATCAGCCACGAATTCGGGCACCACTGGATGGAAACCTATGCGCTGAGTCCGGCGCCTTTCTATTGCAACGGCATCTGCGACAACAACGGCTGCGGTCACTGTTTGTGGTGCCCCGAGACGGACAACGTCTCGTTCACCGAGGGCTTCCCCGACTGGATGGGCGACGTCATTCCGGGCAGCTACGCGGCCACCTACGGACTCGCGGCGCAATCGGTGTACGACATGGAGAACCTCGGCACCTGCTTCTCCACCTACGCCGATCCCCTGACGACCGAGGGATTCCTGGCGGCGGTGGTGCGCGACATCGGCGATGCCGCCAATGACGATCACGCGGCGTTCCCGGAGACCGATGAATTGTCGCTCGGCTGGAGCCAGATCATCGCCACCGTCGATCTGGACCATCCGACATCGGCCTGGTCGTTCCTGGCCGCGTTCCGCAACCGCTACCCCGGGTACAGCGAAGCCCTCTGGGCGACGGCGAAGAACTGCGGCTACGAGCTGGACGTCAGCGTCCCGCCGGCCGTCACCGGACTGTACTCGCCGAGCCACGCGGTCGGCGGGGACTCGGCGGACCCCACGATCGACCTGGCCTGGACGCGGGCGGTCGACGACGTCTCCGGCATCGAAGGCTACGGCATCACGATCGCCGGCGGCATCGGCCTGCCGACGACCGTCATGGACCTCGGGGACGTGACCAGCTATTCGACGCCGACACTGTCGCCGGGTACCTACTACTTCAGCATCCGGACCCTGGACCGCTCCGGGAAGTGGAGCGGCACCTACGCCTGGAGCGGGCCCTACACCGTGCGCGCGCCGCTGTCGGCCAACCTGGCGTTCTACCAGTTCCCCGGTTGGGACTTCCCGGTGGCTCCCCGTTCGACGACCGACGCCAGTTTCGGCAGCGTGCCGGCCCCGGCCATGCTCACCGGCGACGCCGCCGCGACCTGGTGCAATATCGGCCTGTGGAACAGCGGCGAATCGACCACGGCGTCGTACCACGAGTTGAACATCTTTGTCGACGGTGGACTGCACCTCTTCGGCTGGTTCCCCGAACTGGCGGCCTACATGGGTCAGTACGTCACGAATCTGTCGCCGCCGATCAATGTCCGCGGTGGCCGCCACACGTACGAGGCGCGCCTCGACGCCACGGACCTGGTGGCCGAGATCAACGAGACCGACAATCGCTGGGCCCACCAGTGGGTGTGGAACCCGACGACGCTGACGCCGAATGTGCCGGTGGTGCGTGCCGCGCCGCCGCAGCCGACCGGGGGCTGGGAAGCTGTCACCGATGGCTCGCCGCTCTACGGCAACGTCGACGGCGTGCGCATGAGCGGCGCCTCGTGGTGGGACGTGGCCGTCATGCGGCCGCTTACCGCCCAGAACGACCGCGATGTGGAATTGTTCGGCGCCAGCTATGGAGCCGCGGACGGCTTCGCGACGCCGCTCGCTGGCTCCTACATCGGCGGGGCCACGATCGACGCGGTCATCGTCAACCACAACCAGACGGGGTGGGGCACGCCGTTCGACTTGGGTGTCGTCAACTACGATGGCCGCGCCGAAGACTACGAGATCACCCATGTCACCACCGGCAGCATCGCCTACGGCGACTCGGTGACCGTGTCCTTCGGTCAGGACCAGATGCTGCGGATCTGGGAGTTCTACGTGGGGGCGGACCAGGTCGGCCCGGTGAGCATCACCGTCGACACGGATCCGGCGAACGGCCCGCTGCATGCACATTGGCTGGACGCGAGTTTCGACGTCGGCGCCCTGCCCTACCCGACGGCCTGGGGGTACTCCGATGCGACCGGCCGGGCCCGGATGGACCTGAACATCCCTTCGCAGGGTTACCACGCCCTGCTGGTCTACCGCGACGCGAACTGGGATCAGGGCAACTTGCCGATCAACGTGACAATCGAGATCGACGCGACACCGCCCGACTTCATCCCCCTGTACGCGGCAGGCTGGTACGCGCCCATCGTCCCGCGCGCGGCGCCCGACGGTACCAATGAGGCTGTGCCGGCGCCGCTGGTCCTGCCGGGCAATGCGGCCTCGACCTTCCTCAACGTGGCTGTGCGCAATGAGAGCCCGTCCGCTTCTGTGGCCGGCCTGCCGGCCCAGGTCCACATCGACGGCAGCTACTCGGCCTGGGTGACGTGGGGCTGGTTCCCGGGCTATGCCAACGGGATGCTCAACTGGGGCTATCCGTTCACCTTCGCCGGCGGCCGGCACACGCTGGGGTGGAAGCCGGACGCGGAAAACGCGATCGAGGAAATCCACGAAGGGAACAACAACTACACCGAGCAGTGGGTGTGGTCGCCACTGGCCCTGGGCAACGACACCCCGGTGATCAGGGGGATGCCCGCCGATCCCTACGGCGGTTGGGCCGCGCTGAGCACGGGCGAGCCCTTCCATCCCAACTGCGACGGCCTGCGGACGCCCGCCTGGAGCGGCTACTGGCAGGCCATCGCGACCATGCCGACGGGCGACGGCAGCGATGTCGACCTGCGTCTGCACCAAGCCAGCGCGGGAGCCAAGGACGGGTTCGCCGACAATCTCACCGGCTCCTACTGGGGCGGATCGTACTCGGACTATGTCCTGGTGAACTTCAACCTGGCCCCCGGCGGTTACCAGCCGTACGACGCGGGCGTGGTCCGGTTCAACGGCGGCGACAACTATGCGACCGAATCCACGGGTTCGACTTCGACGATCAACTATCCGAACGGCATCTACGGGCCCTTCAGTCTGCCGGAAGGGCGCATCCTCAACCTGGTGGAGTTGTACCTCCCGGCCGGGGAACTGGGCATCCACCTGATGAATCTCTCCGGTTCGGTGGACTGGGGCGTGACGCTGCATCGGGCCGACCTCGCCTACCTGGGCAAGTCCGACGCGCTGGGCACGTCGTACGCCGGTGGCGGCCCGGGCGGCAACGAACTCGTGGTCGTCAACGTGCCCGCCGAAGGGTACTACTGCCTGGCGGTCTGGAAGATGACGTCGGGTGAACTGGCGAAGGCAGGCACGTACAATCTTCTGGTCAAGCCGATGTGGGCCAGCGGCGTGGACGATCAGGTGCCGTCGCCGCGGCTGACGGGTCTGGTGGACATCACCCCCAACCCGTTCAACCCGCAGACGAAGATCACCTACGACCTGGCGCGCGAGAGCCAGGTGCGTCTGGAGGTCTACGACGTCAAGGGTCACCTGGTCCGGACGCTGGTCAGCGGCGCGCGTGGCCGTGGTCGCCACACCGAGACCTGGAACGGAACCGCCGATGACGGCGAGCGGGTCTCCAGCGGCGTCTACCTGGCGCGCCTGACCGCCGACGGGGCGACAGGGATGATGAAGATGATGTTGTTGAAATAAATCGACGTCATTCGGCGGGTTCTTCCGATTCGGCCGCCAAGCCAGAGGAGCATTGGCGGCCGAATCATTGACATCATGATTCGATGGCAGGCGTGTGCCGCATCCCTGGTCCGCGATGGTGCCGGCCGGACTGGGTCGCCGGCGCCAATCCTCGCACCCTTGATCGTTGCGCCGGCGCAAGTCGCGACCTTCACCACCGCCCCCCACTGCCGCAAGGCGGTGCGGAAGCAGCGGCCCGGCGTGTTGGCGCGGGGCGGGGCGATTGACTTTCGAGGTGGGGGTGGGGGATACTCGGGGGCAGTCATGGCGCATTTCGTGAGTGCGGCGAGGGGAATGGTGGGTTGAATTTCCTGTCCCTCAACACAGTTTCTGCTCTGTCGTTCGCGCTTGGCATCAACGGAACTGCGTTGACTCCCCGGGAGATTGCTGTCGGCTCCGACGATTTGAGCGCAAGAAGCCAGTCCTCCTTGCCCGACTCCGGAAGAGAATCCGGTCTTCGGCCCGATGATGGGGGGCCGGAGGTTGAGATAGCCGAGTATCGCGCCCTCGTTGAACGGCATCCCGGGCTGGCCGGCGAGTTTGACTGGAGCAGCGCTGCCGCCGGGACTGATGGTGTCTTAAGAGTGCCGGCAGTCGATGATTTGGCGGCATCGCTGGCCATTTATCCCGATGAGCACCTGGATTGGATGGGGGCGGATGCTCTTGCGGCATTCGATGTCCAGAGGAATGAGATCGCGGTGGTGCGATTGTTCCCCGAGAGCCGGACTTTGGCTGCTGGAGATCTTTCCCCCGTTAATCAGCTTTCAAAGATTCTAGCTCCGGAGATGTACTCTTCCCTGCCGCATGCCGATCGCGCCGGGACTGAGTGGCTCTCCCAGGTGCTATGGGCGCAGGCAGTGGCCAAGGAAGGCGCCGGTGTCTTTGGAGCAACAAGAGCCCAGTTGAGCTATCTGGATGAAGCGGGCGTTCTGGGTGATATCCAGCCTGAGCGGTTGGATGAGATCGTCATGACCCGGCTCCTGGTCGCAAGAACCGCATATCAGTATGGTCAGGCGCTTGAAGAGTTTTCCCTGCAGGATCCCGATTCTGCCCGGGGCTGGGTTCCCGGGGGAATGAAACTGGCGCGAGTCTCCGACCTTATTCTGGCGAAGGCACATGAACTGGGTCTGGAGAGGGACGTTTCCGGATTGAAGGATACGCTGCGCAGCCTGAATTCTCCGGACTACTCTCGTGTGGCAACCAATCCCCGGCAGTATCAGGATGGCCGGACCGATGTGATCCTCAGCGAGTTCGCGATCGGTTTTCTGCAGAACCGGATTATTCGTCGACTCAAAGACAGATTCGATCCGAGACAGCAATCCGAGAATGAAGAGGCACTACTGGTGTTTCGACGCACCTTCCAATCCGGGGGAGTCTGCGATCTGATTCCATCGCTTGATTTCCAGGGTGAGCCCGGACCGGCGCTGGTCGAAATGGTGTCTTTCCTCGCCGGATATATTCCCTCGCAGGAATTCGTGGATGAGTGGAGCTTCATCTCCTCCGCGCTTCCGAAGTGACTGGTTCACCAGTACAATTCGGCGCTCTCCTGCACGACACCGCCGCCGTCGCCGCCGACCACCAGCACCTTCGTGTCGGCCAGCAGGGTCGTCGTATGGTACATGCGTCCGACCAGTGGGATTCCCGTCATGGACCAGGTGCCGGCGTCCACGTCGTAGATCTCCGCCAAGCCCCCCACCATCAGGACCCTGCCGTCGGCGAGCACCGTCGCGGAGTGAAGAACCAGCCCGGTCGCCATGTTCGTCGCCGGAGCCCACGCATTGGTGCCCGGGTCGTAGAGTTCGGCATTCGCGGTGGCGCTCGCGTTGTACCAGCCCCCGGCGACGAGGACTTTGCCGGTGGAGAGCAGGCTGGCGGTGTGGTCATAGTGGGCCAGCGTGAGGTTGCCGGCCGGGGACCAGGAGTTGGTGTGCGGGTCGTAGAGTTCGGCGCTTACGAGCGGGCCGCCATACCAACCGCCCGCCACCAGGACCATCCCGCCGGCGAGCAAGGTCGCGGTATGACCGACGCGCGCCGCCGCCGGCGTGCCCGCCTGCGACCAGGCGTTGGTGACGGGGTCGTAGATCTCGGCGAACCCGGCGCCACCGCCCTGGCCTCCCATGACCAGCACCTTGCCGTTCTGCAGCAGCGTGGCGGGATGGGCGCCGTGCGAACTGATCATGTTCCCGGCCGGGGACCAGGTGTTGTTGCCCGGGTCGTACAATTCCGCGCTTGTTGTGTAGAAGCCGCCGATGCCGTCATTCCCGCCGCCCGCCACCAGCACCAGTCCGTTGTCCAGCAACGTGGCGGAGTGATAGCCCCGCGGCGTGATGAGATTCGCCGCGGGAGACCAGGAGTTCGTTCCCGGGTCGTACAACTCGGCGCTCACGGCCGCGGCACCGTATCCGCCCACCACCAGAACCTTGCCATCGGCCACCCGGGTGGCGCTGTGCCCGGCGCGCGCCGTGCTGAGGCTTGCCGCCGGCGAGAAGATGCCCCGCGGCGTCAAGGTGCAGGAGACCGCAACGTCGGAGACATTCGCCGACTGGACCGTGCCCGCTCCATGGGTCACGGTGCAGCCATGCCCGGCGGGCGACGCCAGCACGGTGACGTCATAGGTGGACCCGTCCGCGATGGCGACGCCGAATGTGAAATTCCCGTTCGCGGTGAGCGTCAGGTCATCGGCTCCATTGTTCCGGAGCGTGACGCTGGCGCCGCTCCCGAGACCGGAGAGCTGTCCGCCGATCGTGTAGGTCGCCGATGGCCTGAGCGTGCCGCCGTCGTCGTTGCCGCAGCCGCCGAGACAGGCGATCACGAACAGCAACGGAATCGCAGCGAACTTCATCGAGAGCATGGTTGACCTCTCATGGCGTCGGCGATGTGGTGCGCCTGCCTGGAGTTTCTCATTGTTGATAGTGGCCTGTCAATATTGAAGGGTCAGCACGGTGGTTGAGGGATCGTTCCTGCTGCGCCATCGCGCGGGGCGCCAGATCAGCGCCGGTTTCGACCAGCCTGAGATGGACCAGGCGTCGGGCGGGTGCCTTGGCTCCGGCCGGCCTCGCCAATATTGACTTGGAGCCCGAACGGAAGGTTACCGGAGATGCGCGCCATTTTCCGGCTCGGACCGATCTGAACCGCCGCGGACATCCCGACGCCTCCCCTGATCGCAATCACCTGCCGACCGCGGTTCTCTGACACTTGCGCCGGCGCAAGTGTCACGCATGCGCGATATCTGCGCCGGCGCAACTTCTGCCACGCGCAAGCCGGCGCACCGGAATGTCGCCCGATACCGGAGATGTTCGATATTGACTTGTCATCCGCATTCGGAGTAGAGTCGTGCCGAGGGGGATGAGCACGATCTCGGGGCATGGAAGCGGCGCGCGCCGCCGTTTTTGTTTCCGATCCGGCGTGCAGGAATCCAACATACAGGCCAGCAACTCAGGAGAAATTCCCATGAACATGATTGCGAACGTGTCCCGTATGACCTGCGCGGCGCTGGCGGTTGCGCTGCTGGCCGGCCCCGTGGCGGCTGTCGAGAACGGCGAGCCCGTGCTGGGCCTCCAGAACCAGCCGGTAATCAGCCTGAGCGGCGCCAACAGCGCTTTGAGCGTCGTGGTGCCGAACGTCGTCTACGATTCGACCAACCAGACCGTTTCCGCGGCTTCCTCGACCACCGACCTCAACGCGATCTACGGCGACCAGCTGATGCTGGCCGGCGGCGTCGGCGAGGATGTCAGTGCGATGAAGTTCGCGGTGTTCTGCTCCGGTACGTCGACAGGGGCGCTGGTCTCGGCCACCGAGACGATCCGCTTCTACGACCTGACCAATGCCGGCGCCTATATCGGCGGCTTCTCCGCCAGCCTGGGTGCGCTGGCCCAGGGCTTCTACTCGATCTACACCACGACGGACATCAACAACGTCGTGATGATCACCCTCCCGACGATCGACCTGCTGGTCACGCAGCAGCTGAGCAACGTCGTGGGCGCCAGCCGCATGGGCACGGTGCTGAGCTACGCGAACGCCCCGGCCGTGGGCTCGACCAACAACGAGTTCTATGCGAGCAATGCCACGCTGGCTGGGGGCTGGTACCTGATCACGGGCCAGACCTACAGCAACCCGCATTACAAGCTGGAGACGACGCAGTCGGCCGTGCCGACCGAGTCGCAGAGCTGGGGTTCGCTCAAGGCCGAGTTCCGGTAGGCGATTCCGCAGTAGAGTGTTCGCGGCGCGCGGCCGGTTCCCGGGTTGGGGGCCGGCCGGCGTGCCATCAGGGCGTGCGCGCTTGCGCGCTTCCGGCCCACGAATCCACGGGAAAGGGACGGGAGCATGCGCTGGACGGCGACAACGGCGGAACTGAGCCTGGGCCTGCTGGCGGTCACCTTTCTGGCTGCCGCGTCGACCCCGGCGCGCGCCGGGACCGAGGCCGTCGACCTGCCGGACACGGTGGTCGCCCAGCTGGCCGATGGTGCGCTTGTCGAGCGCGTCACGGTCGCGGATCTGCGGGCCGCGGCGCGGCGGCGTGGGCTTGCCGAAAGCGAACTGTCCCCGGCGCAGGTGCGCGAACTGCTCGGCACGCAACTGGACCGGCGCGCGCTGCGCCTGGCCACCGCGGCCGAAGCGCCGGCGTGGACGCCCCAGGACAGCGCGCAGCACCGCGGGCTGGGGCTTCAACTCGCCTTTGAGGCCGCTCTGGACTCGGCGTACACGGTCGAGCGCGCACGCCGCGCGGCGCTGGGCGACACGGTGACCCATCCGGCCGTGCTGGGGGCCGCGATGCGCGACCTCGAACTGGCCCGCGACACGCCGGCCTGGGACGACGCCGTAGTGGGGCGCCTGGCCGAAGCGTTCGCCGCCTTGCCGGCGCCGTCGGCCGACGACGACCTGGTGCAGCGCGCGCGAAAGCTGACGCGCTTCCCTGCGATAGCGGCCGCGGACTCCGACGCGGTCATCGCCACGTATGCGGGAAGCCCGTTCCTGATCCGAGACCTGTTGAGGGAGTGGCGGCTGCTGCGCACGCTCGACCGGCCGCACCTGGCGGATGCGCGGCAGGTCAGGGACTTCATCGGCACGGCCCTGTACCAGAGGCTGCTGCGGGCGCGGGCGCGCCCGGCCGGCGCGCCGGTCCGGCCTGACGATGCGCGGCGGTTGAGGGACCAGGCCGAGGGGTTCGTCGCCACGGCCTGGGCCGTGCGGCACGTGTTCTCCCAGGTGCCGCGGGACTCGCTGACGCTGCGCCGCGAGTATGACCGTGACCCGTCGCGCTGGGACCTGCCGGCCCGTGCGGAGATCGTGCGGCGGCACCTGTCCTCGCGCGAAGATGCGGATAACCTGGCCGAGCGGCTGCGCACGCGCGCGGGGGCCGACAGCCTGGCAGCGCACGACCGCGCGCTGCCGGAGCGGGTTCCCGACCTGATCGACGAGCGGGGCGACCGCGCCTTGACCGAACGGTCCGTGGCGGCCGGTCCGCGCGGGGTGGTGGGGCCCGACTCGCTGGAGGCCTCCACCTGGCGCGTGGCGCTGGTGCTGGAGGCGTCCGCGCGGCGCCCGCGACCCTTCGACGAGGCGCGCGCCGCGGTCGATCGCGCGTGGTTCGATGGCGAGTGTGAACGCCGCCTGCGCCTGGCGTTCGACGGGCTGCGGCGGCAGTACGGCGAGCGGATCAACGAGGCGGCGCTGGCGCGGTTGGTGGCGGAAGGCGCCCGGTGAGCGGCCTGCGGGTGTTGTCATCGCGCTCGCCGCCGCAACTCGCGTTCAGGTTTGACCAGCCCGCCGCCGGCGCTGGCTGGCCGGACATGGACCAGACGGCGGAAATGGGCGCCAGGCGTGTGGGCTTCGGACAGAGGATGGTGCTTTGATTCCAGCATTCTCGGATCGCAGGATCGCAGGTCGCGGAAGTGCGCGCGGCTGATGAGTCGCGAGATGTGTAATCGCTGCTTCTGGCCGAAGGCGCACTGCTGGTGCGCCTCGATCGAGCCGATGCCGATCACGGTTTCACATTGGGCAGCGGCCAGACTCTGGTCGTGCACCGTCACCGGCGTGTGAGGTGTGATTCTGCCATGGATCCCGGAAGATGGTTGAGCAAATCCCGATCTGGGACGATCGTTTTCAATAGAGTTGCTTATACATGACTAGAGAAGTACATTTTGACGCCGGGCGAATGACCGACACTTGGCAACCGAACGTGCTTCCCGAGGGCGACCAAGGCCATGACGCAGGATAACTCACCTGATCCCAACACTTTGAGTCTGTCGTACGCCGACCGTCTCTGGCATTCCTGGCAGGCCGACCCTGCCAGCGTCCCGGCTGCCTGGCGCGACTGGTTCGCCGCGCAGGACGGCGCCGCGCCCACTTCGCCGGCCTGGCAGACGTCCGGCCATCCCGCGGACCGCGCCCTGGCCGACCAGAACAAGGTCGACCAACTGGTGCGCAACTACCGGGTGCGGGGCCACGGCATCGCCCGTCTGGACCCCCTGGGCGAGCCGCCGGCGCCGCCGCCGGAGTTGACGCTGGAGTACTACGGATTCGGCGACGCCGATCTGGACCGTGTCTTCGCCGCGGGTACGCTCAGCCCCGGCGACATGCTGCCGCTGCGCGAGATCCTGCGCCGTCTGCAGGCGACCTATTCGCGATTCATCGGCGTGCAGTACATGCACATCGACGACCTCGAAGTGCGCCAGTGGCTGCAGGCGCGCATGGAGCCGACCGGGAACCGCCTCGAGATCGAGCCCGAGGTGCAGCGCCGCATCCTGCAGCGCCTGATCGATGCCGAGATCTTCGAGGAGTTCATCCAGAACAAGTACCTCGGCGCCAAGCGCTTCAGCCTGGAGGGCGGCGAGACCGTCATCCCGCTGCTGGATCTGGCCATCGAGCACGCGGGGCGGCAGGGGCTGGACAAGATCGTCATCGGCATGGCCCACCGCGGGCGGCTGAACGTGCTGGCCAACATCCTCGACAAGAATCCGCGGAAGATCTTCGCCGAGTTCGAGGATGTCGACGCCGAGCAGTACCTGGGCTTCGGCGACGTGAAGTACCACCTCGGCCACCACTCGGACTGGACGACGCAGCAGGGAGCCGTGGTGCACCTTTCGCTGTGCTTCAATCCCAGCCATCTGGAGTTCGTCGGACCGGTGGCGCTGGGCCGCGTGCGCGCGCGCCAGGACCGCGTCGGCGACACGCGCTACGAGAAGTCGATGGCGATCCTGATCCACGGCGACGCCTCGTTCATCGGCCAGGGCGTCACGCAGGAGACGCTGAACCTGTCGCAGCTCGCCGGCTACGAATGCGGCGGTACGCTGCACGTGGTGATCAACAACCAGATCGGCTTCACCACCGATCCCGCCGATTCGCGATCCACGCGCTATTGCACCGATGTGGCCAGGATGCTGCAGACCCCGGTCTTCCACGTGAACGGCGAGGATCCCGAGGCGGTGGCGCAGGTCGTCGGGCTGGCGCTCGACTTCCGCCGCGAGTGGCGCCGCGACGTGATCATCGACATGTACTGCTTCCGGCGCCGCGGCCACAACGAGACCGACGAGCCCGCCTTCACGCAGCCGGTCATGTACGAGGCCATCCGCCGGCGGCCGTCGGTGCGGGCGGGCTATCTCGACCGGCTCACGCGCTCCGGTCACATCACCCTGGAGATGGCCGACGCGATGGCGGTCAGCCGCAGGCAGCGCCTGCAGGAGACCCTGGACGAGGTGCGCGACCACCGCAACGGCGCCGCGCCCCGCGTCGAACGCAAGCGCGTGCTGGGACCGGTGTGGAAGGAATACCAGGGCGGCCTCGAGCCGGGCGGTCCGCCGGTGCTGACGGGCGTGGCCCGCGCGCGGCTGGAAGGGATCCTGCGGGCGCTCGCCTCCGTGCCGGAGGGATTCACGCCGCACCGGAAGATCGAGCGCCTGCTGGAGCAGCGCCGGGCCGTTGCCGATGGCGCGCAACCGGTGGACTGGGCCGCCGCCGAGAGCCTGGCCTTCGGTTCGCTGGCTCTGGAAGGCCATCCGGTGCGCCTGAGCGGCCAGGACAGCCAACGCGGCACCTTCAGCCACCGGCATTCGGTGCTGCACGACGCCGGCAACGGCGCCCGGCATGCTTCGCTGCAGCATCTGGCGGCCGGACAGGCGCCGGTGCTGACGCTCAACAGCCCGCTGTCGGAAGTCGCGGTGCTGGGCTTCGAGTACGGCTACAGCCTGACCTATCCCGAGGCGCTGGTCATCTGGGAAGCCCAGTTCGGCGACTTCTGCAACGTGGCGCAGCCCATCATCGACCAGTTCATCACCAGCGGCGAGACCAAGTGGGGCATGCTGTCGGGCCTGGTGCTGATGCTGCCGCACGGCATGGAAGGCATGGGGCCCGAGCATTCGAGCGCCCGCCTCGAGCGCTTCCTGAGCCTGGCCGCCGCGGACAACGTCCAGATCGCCAACCCGACGACGCCGGCCCAGCTGTTCCATCTGCTGCGCCGGCAGGTCTGGCGCCACTGGCGCAAGCCGCTGGTGATCATGACGCCCAAAAGCCTGTTGCGGCATCCCGATTGCGTGTCGGACCTGGACGATCTGACGGGCGGCGCCTTCCGGCCGGTGCTGGACGATCCGGCCGCGCCCGATCCGCAGGGCGTGGCGCGCGTGCTGTTGTGCAGCGGCAAGATCTACTACGATCTGATCGAGGAGCGCCGGCGACGCGGTCGGCCCGATGTCGCCATCGTTCGTCTCGAACAGCCGTACCCGCTGCCGGCCAGCGCGCTGATCGAAGCGGTCGACCGCTACCGCGACGGGACCGAGTTCCTCTGGGTGCAGGAGGAACCGGCCAACATGGGCGTGTGGCCGTACCTGCGCTACCGCTTCGGCGAGCGTTTCCTGGGCCGTCCCCTGGCGGGTGTCTGCCGTCCCGAAGCGGCCAGTCCGGCCACCGGCTCGGCGGGCGCGCACAAGATCGAACTGGCCCTGCTGATGGACCGGGTGTTCGGCCCGGTCACCGGTGCGGGCCTGATCACCGGCGCCTGGGGCGCCTGGACCAAGGAGTAACGACGCATGTCGGTCGACGTGAAAGTGCCCGCCCTCGGGGAGTCCATCCAGGAAGTGCAGGTCTCGGCCTGGCTGAAGCAGCCGGGCGAGAGCGTGGCGCTGGACGAGCCCCTGATCGAACTGGAGTCGGACAAGGCGACGGTCGAGGTGCCGGCGCCGGCGGCCGGCGTCATCCTCGAGATCGTGGCCGAAGTCGGGGCGGTCCTGAAGGTGGGCGAGGTGCTCGCGCGGATCGACACCGCGGCGACGGCGCAGGCCGCGGCGACGCCGCCGCCGGTCGCGCCTCCGTCCCCGGCGGGCGGACAGCGCGTCATGCCTGCGGCGCAGCGCGTTCTGACCGAGCGCGGCGTCGCCGCCGACCAGGTGACGGGCACGGGTCCCGGCGGGCGCGTGCTCAAGGAGGACGCGGAACGCGCCGCGGCCGCGCCGGCGGCGCCGGCAGCTGCCACCGCGACACCCGCGCCTGCCGCGAACGCCACGCCTGTGGCGCCGCCGCCCGCGTTCACCGGCGAACGCGCCACGCGCACCGTGCGCATGAGCCCCATCCGCCGCCGGATCGCCGAGCGGCTCGTGCAGGCGCAGCAGAACGCGGCGCTGCTGACCACGTTCAACGAGATCGACCTGACGCGGGCCAAAGCCCTGCGCGGCGAGCATCAGGAAGCCTTCCAGGCCCGTTACGGGGCGAAGCTGGGCTACATGAGCTTCTTCGTGAAGGCGGCCGTCGAGGCGCTGCAGCTGGTCCCGGAGATCAACGCCCGCATCGAGGGCGACGCCTTCGTCTACCACGACTACTGCGACATCGGCATCGCCGTGGGCGGGGGCAAGGGCCTGGTGGTGCCGGTCATCCGCAACGCCGAGCGACTGGGCTTCGGCGAACTCGAACAGACCATCGCCGATTTCGGTCGCCGCGCCCAGGCCAACCGGATCGACCTGGATGAGCTGCAGGGCGGCACGTTCACCATCAGCAACGGCGGCGTCTACGGTTCGCTGTTGTCGACGCCCATCATCAACCCGCCGCAGAGCGGGGTGCTGGGGCTGCACGCCATCCAGGACCGTCCGGTCGCGGTGGACGGGCAGGTCGTGATCCGCCCCATGATGTACGTGGCCCTGACCTACGACCACCGCCTGGTCGACGGCCGCGAAGCGGTGACGTTCCTGAAGCACATCAAGCAATGCGTCGAGCAGCCCGAGCGGCTGCTGCTGAAGGTCTGACGACGATGAGCGCAGTGAAGAAGCACGATCTGGTGGTCATCGGCGCCGGTCCCGGCGGCTATGCGGCGGCGATCCGCGCGGCGCAACTCGGATTGAACACCGCCTGCGTGGAAAAAGATCCGCGTCTGGGCGGCACCTGCCTGCGGGTGGGCTGCATCCCGAGCAAGGCCCTGCTCGAGTCGAGCGAAAAGTACGCCGAGGCCCGTCACGGCCTCGCGGAACACGGCGTGAAGGTGACGGGCGCCGAGCTGGATCTGCCGGCGATGATGGCCCGCAAGGACGGCATCGTCGCCGCGCTGACCGACGGCATCGCGGGCCTGTTCAAGGCCAACAAGGTGACGCGCTACGAGGGCGCCGCCCGCCTGGACGGGCCGGGTCGCGTGCTCGTCGGCGACCTGGAACTGCTGGCGGACAGGATCATCGTCGCCACGGGCAGTTCGGCCGCTTCGCTTCCGAACGTGGACCTGGACGGCGCCCGCATCGGCGATTCCACGGCGGCCCTGGCCTGGCCCGCGGTGCCGGAGCGCCTGACCGCATCGGCGATTCCACGGCGGCCCTGGCCTGGCCCGCGGTGCCGGAGCGCCTGATCGTCATCGGCGCCGGCTACATCGGCCTCGAACTGGGTTCGGTCTGGGCGCGGCTCGGCTCGCGGGTGACGGTGGTCGAATACCTGGACCGCATCCTGCCCGGAACCGACGGCGAGATCGCGCGCGTGGCGCTGCAGATATTCCGGAAGCAGGGGCTGGAGTTCGTGCTCGGCGCCCGCGTGACCGGCGCGCGTGTGGACGGTGAATCAGCCGTCGTCGAGATCGAGGGCCGCGAGCCGCTGACGGCCGACCGCGTGCTGGTGGCCGTTGGCCGGCGCCCGCACACCGAGGGTCTGAACCTGGAATCGGCCGGCGTGGCGCTGGACGCCCGCGGGTTCATCGGCGTCGACGCGCATCACCAGGCGGCGCCCGGCGTGTGGGCGGTGGGGGACGTGGTCGGCGGTCTGCTGCTGGCGCACAAGGCCACCGACGAGGGCGTGGCCGTGGCGGAGCGCCTGGCCGGCGGGGCCGGACACTTCGATCCGGAGGTGATCCCGGCCGTGTGCTACACCGATCCCGAGATCGCCGGCGTCGGTCGCACCGAGGAGCAGCTCAAGGAGGCCGGCGTGCCTTTCCGCAAAGGCGTTTTCGGTTTCCGCAGCAACGGCCGCGCGATGGCCCTGGCCCGCGCCGAGGGCCGGGTCAAGGTGCTGGCCCACAGCGCGACCGACCGGGTCCTGGGCGTGCACATCATCGGTCCGCGCGCCGGCGATCTCATCGCCGAGGCCGCGGCCGCGATGGCCTTCGGCGCCAGCGCCGAGGACATCGGCCGCGTGTGCCATGCGCATCCGACGTTGTCGGAGGTGGTCAGGGAAGCGGCGCTGGCGGCGTTCGACCGGCCGTTGCACGGGTAGCGGAATCAGGGCAGGACGCCGGTGACCGCGAACTCGTCCCGGTTGTGGTGCAGGTGCGCGACGACCGCGCCCGGCGCGTAGCGGGCCAGCGCCGAGCCGGGTTCGCGCAGTTCGCGCAACAGCCCCGGCGGATCGGTGCGGCCGAACTTCAGCACGATCACGAACTGCCGGCACCAGCGTTCGGCCAGCCACGGCTCGATCAGACCCCGCATCACGTGGTGGGGCTCTTCCACCAGATCGCAGAACAGCCAGTCGAATCGCTGCCCGGACGTCGGGCGGAAGGTGAAGGCGTCCAGGCGCCGGTGGTCGATCAGCGGATGGTCCAGTGCGCCGCCCTTGAGCGGCCCGTTGTCGACGGCGGTGACCCGCGCGCCGCGGCTTGCGGCGCTGTAGCTCCAGCCCCCGGGGGCGGCGCCCAGGTCGCAGACCGTCTCGCCGGGCTGGGGCGCGCGGCCCAGCAGTCCGTAGGCCTCTTCCACCTTCAGATACGAGCGTGAGGGGGCCTGGTCGTCGTCGGCCATGCGGCGCTGGCCGCCCAGCCAGACGGTGCGCGTGACGAGGGCGCGGTCGAACGCGGTGAACACCACGAAGAGACCCTTGAACGCGCCGCGGCCGGCCGGCCGCGCCGGGGTGGACAGTCGGGCCACGCGACCGAGGCGTCGGCGCAGCAGCTCGCCGAACGCCTTCTCCACGGCGGTCGCACGGCGCGCCAGGCCGGCGGCATCGCCGGCGGCCGTGAACACGCAGGGCCAGGGCTGATCGATCGTGTCGCCGCGGATGCTCTGGCCGAACCAGTCGTTGATGGCGGCGGCCAGCGCGTTCACCGAATCGCCGGCCGCTTCGAACGGCTCCGTCAGTTCGGTGTCGGCGAAAGCCCAGCCACCCGGCGGACGCGCCGACGAGGTGGTCCCGCCCACCGGCGGCGGACCGGTCAGCGCGACGGCGCCCGGGCCGCGGACGGCGGCCGACCAGCCGGCGTCGACCGCCTCGCGGACGAGATGCTCCTCGCAGCCGGATCGGCAGAGCAGGACGCGCACAGGGCCCTACTTCCCGTGATCCGCGGATTTCAGTTTCTTGTGCACGACGGCGTTCTCCAGCCACGGCTTGCGACGGAAATAGCTGTCGGTCATCTCCTTGACCTGGCCCGAGAGCAGCACCAGCGCGATCAGGTTGGGCACGATCACCAGGCCGAGGGCGATATCGCCCATCTCCCAGACCACGCTGAGCGAAACCACCGAGCCGAAGAAGTGCATCAGCACGTAAACCATGCGGTAGGGCTGGATGGCCCGCGGACCGAACAGGTAGTTGGCGCAGCGGTCGCCGTAGTAGCACCACGAGATCGCGGTCGAGATGGCGAAGAGAAGCACGCTGACCACCACCACGTACCGGCCCCACTGCCCGGGCAGCCCGTGGCTGAAGGCGTTCATCGTCAACGGCGCGCCGTTCTCGACGGCCAGGCCGTGCAGGGATGTGTAGCTGGTGCCGTCCGCCGCCACCGCCTGCCCCTCCGTCGGCCGCAGCACGCCGCTGAAACGCTGCGTCAGCGCCGCGTCGGTGAAGAATTCGTCGATGGCCACTTCGTGCCAGGCGTAGCGCGGCGCGTCGGGTCCGGCGGCCAGCGCACGGCCGTCGGCGATGCGGATCTCGGCCGGCGCCGACGCGTCGTGCCGATGGCCGCGCTCGTCCATCACCACGTACGAACTGTCGCCGCCCTTCATCATGAGTTCGGTCGGCAGGCGCTCTTTCCAGACGCCGGTCATGATCACGACCAGACCGGTCATCGTGCAGATGACCAGGGTGTCGATGAAGGGCTCGAGCAGGGCCACGACGCCTTCGGACACGGGCTCGTCGGTCTTGGCCGCGGCGTGCGCGATGGGCGCCGAACCCTGGCCGGCCTCGTTGGAGAACAGGCCCCGCTTGACGCCCCACATCATGGTCATCAGGATCGCGCCGATGCCGGTGCCGGCCACGCCCGCCGTCGGGTTCATCGCTTCCCGCAAAATCAGGCCCAGCGACGGCACCAGCTGGCCGATGTTCGCCACGATGATCCACAGCGCGCCGATTCCGTAGATGCCCGCCATGACCGGAGCCAGGATCGCCGTCACCCTGCCGATGCGCGAGATGCCGCCCAGGATCACGGCGCCGACCAGCGCCGAGGTGACCAGACCCGTCACCCAGGCCGGCAGCGCGAAGGTCGTGCGCAGGGTGTCGGCCACGGTGTTGGCCTGCACGGCGTTGCCGGTCAGGAAGGCCGTGAAGCCGAGCATGCCGGCGAACAGGATCGCCATCCAGCGCCAGCGCGGTCCCAGCCCGCGCTCGATGTAGTACATGGGGCCGCCGGAGACCTTGCCCTGCTTCTTCGAGCCGTCCGGGTCGACGTCGCGGTACCGTTGCGCGAGCGTCACTTCGGTGTACTTCACGGCCATGCCCAGCAGTGCGGTGACCCACATCCAGAACAGGGCCCCGGGGCCGCCCCAGTGGATGGCGATGGCCACGCCGGCGATGTTGCCGATGCCGACGGTGGCCGACAGCGCGGTGGTCAGGGCCTGGAAGTGGGGAACGTCGCCCGGTTCGTTCGGGTCGTCGTACCGGCCGGATGTGACGGCGAAACCGTGGCCCAGGCGCCTGACCTGCACGAAGCCCAGCCGCAGGGTGAGGAACACGCCGGTGCCCAGCAGGAGCACCACCACCAGGGGAATGACCTGATCGCCGGCGGGGATGCCGAAGCCCCAGATGAGCGAATTCAGCTTGCCGACGACGGACTCGAGGACGTGCACGGGCGCTCCCTTCAGGCGGCGGGTCCGGGGCGCGGGGGTGCGCCGGAGGGACCCGGTCGGGGTGAGTGCGCATCATGCCCGGCGGCGGGGGACAGGGCAAGGGCGAGGTTGGGTGTTCGCCGGCCGGGCGGCGGCGCTTGCCCGCCGCCGCCGGTCGCCCTATCGTGGGCAGCCGTATCCGTGCTCGCGGCGAAGGATCGCCGCGCGGGCCCGTCTTCATCCGGAGTTGAGCGCATGACCGACCACCACCTGCCGATCGACCGGCCGGACGCGGATCTCGCGAAGGAGCTCGAGAACTTCCAGCAGATCGCCAGCAGCGTGCTGCCGCCGCCCGGCGAGATTCCCCGCCTGCCCGGTCTGGACATCCACGGCCGGATGGTGCCGCTCAACGGCGTCGTCGGCGGCGACCATATCGTCTACGTCGATTTCAACGCGCGCTTCGACCTGGACCGCCGCCTGGAGAAGGCCACGGACCCGCGCGTGCGGGAGAACCTGGCCAAGGGCCGCACCCGCGCGGGACTGCTGCTGGCCGACGTGGCCGGCCACCAGATCACCGACGCCACCGTGCACATCGGTCTGCACCACGCCTTCCTGACCGGCGTGGCCTACGAACTGGAAATGCACGGCGAGGTGACCACCGGCCTGTTCGAGAAGCTGAACACCCGCTTCTACCAGACGGCGAATTTCACGAAGTTCATTTCGGTGATCTACGGCGAGATCTCGCAGAACGGTGACTTCACATTCCTGAACGCCGGGAACCCGCCACCGGTCGTGTTCTCGCGCGAATTCGGGCGGTTGGCCGACATCAACGCCGACCGGCAGACCAGCTTCTATCCGATCGGGCTGTTTCCTTCGGAGCAGAACCTGGACCACAGCCGCGTGGAGGCCTCGATCACGAAGAAGCCCTTCACCACCAACCGGCTGACCCTGTTGAGCCCCGGCGACATCCTGCTGCTGTACACCGACGGCCTGATGGACCACCAGCGCGGCGACGAGGCGTATTTCCCGAATCATCTGGAGGATGTCCTGCGCCGGTCCCGGGATCTGACGGCGAGCGGCATCTGCGACGCGGTGGCGGCCGACATGCAGCAGTTCGCCCAGGCGGCCGACGACATCAGCCTGATCGTGGTCAAACGCGGTTGAGCCCGGGGTCGGATTACAGACGCAGCAGGTCGCGCACGGCGCGGCGGGCGCGGTCGCCGAGACCGGCGCTGCCGCGCCGCTTCAATTCGGCCAGCAGGTCCGGCAGCGCTGCGCGCGTGGCCAGATAGCCCCGGGCGCGACAGGCTTCGCCCGACTGGAAGTCGGCCCAGTGGAACTGGTTGACGTCAGGGCGGATCACGAAGTCGGCCATCGCGCACACGAAGCGGTTCAGCCTCTGCCGGGCGATGGTGTTGCTGCGCAGGACGATGTCCAGCCCCGTCGAGAAATTCGTGTCTTCGAAGGCGGGGATGTCCACGGCGATCACGAACGTGGCGCCCAGGTCCCGACAGGCCTCGACCGGCACGCGGAAGGGGCCGCCGCCGTCGCAGATAACCATGCCGTCGCGTTCGAGGGGCGGGAACACGGCGGGAATCGCGCTGCTGGCATAGATCCCGTCGACCAGGGGCCCTTCGTGGAAGACGACGCTGTTGCCCGAGATCAGATCGAGCGCGACGGCGGCGAACGGGATCTCCAGATCGGCGAAGGTCACGGCCCCGAACAGGTGGTCCAGCGGGTCACGCAGGTGGCTCTCGTCCTGGATCCAGGGCCGGGTGACGGTCTTGACGGCGATCAGCTTACGCTGCATGAAGTCGTGGAGGCCGGCCAGACGGTGCTGTGGGTCGCGGGCCTCGAGTTCATTGCGCGGCACGAAAGGCGCCCAGTAGGAGGCGAAATCCTCGTTGCCGACGTAGCTCTCCAGGCGGTCCCAGACCAGGGCGGGGTCGGGATTCTGCGCGAAGAGTCCGCCGACGATCGAGCCCATGCTGGTGCCGACGATGAGGTCGGGTCGCACGCCGGCCTCGGCCAGCGCGTCGAGGACGCCGACATGGGCCAGGCCGCGGGCGCCGCCGCTGCCGAGCGCCAGTCCGATCACCGGGGCATCCGCCATGGAACTCCGCCGCGGTTGGGTCTGGCGGCGGGCCCAGCTTAGCAGAGTCGCAGGAACCCACCAACCTGTCTTTGACGCCGCCGCCGGAGTCGGGTAGCATGGGCCCATGACGAAGAAGCCCAAGAACCCGGCCGTTCCCGCGCGACGGCGGGACGGCGACCAGCCGTATCCGTCGGCCTTCCGTGTCGAGTGCCTGTTGCGTCAGGCGCACCGCGACCCGGAAGGGCCGCGCTTTGCCGACGACGCCGAATTCGTCGACTGGCTGGACGCCGGAGGCGAGGCCGTGCTGACGGCCGCGCGCAAGGTCACCGTGGCCGCCGATCCGGTCGAACGCGCGCAGGATCTGGCCTTCGAGGCCTACGAACTGCCGGCTGCCCGCGCCCTGGCCGCGGCGCGCCGTGCCCTCAAACTGGACCCGGCCTGCGCCGACGCCCGCGCCATCAAGGCCTACGTGACCTGCGGCGAGGGACCCGACCTGATCCTGAAGCTGGAAGAGATCCTGAACGACGCCGAGCAGGCGCTGGGCGAGGACTTCTTCACCCGCGCGGACGGCGACTACTGGGCGCTGGTGCCGGCGCGGCCGTACCTGCGCACGGCGCGTCAGCTGGCCGAACTACTGTGGGACGCCGGCTTCCGGCTGGATGCGGTCTCCTGGTACGAGTACCTGATGGAACTGGATCCGCGCGATCATTCCGGCAACGCCCAGCTTCTGGTGGGAGACTACCTGGCGATGGGCGAGGTGCAGCGCGCCTGGGACGTGCTCGAGGAGTTCGACCCGGGCGACTCCGCCGTCATGGCCTGGTCCTGGGTACTCCTGCAACTGCTGGTCGATGACGAGGATGCGGCGCGGACCGCTCTGGACCGCGCTCTGGCCCTGAATCCGTACGCCGCGACCGGCATTCTTGGTCTGGGCGACGAGATCACCGCCGAGATCACGCCGTATGTGGCCGCCGGCAGCCAGGCCGAGGCCAACGTCTGCGAGCAGATCCTGGGCGAGGCCTGGGACCGCGCGCCCTATGCACAGGACTGGCTCGAAGACGTGCTCGAGCAGCTGGGCCTTCTGGACGGCGACCCGGACGACACGGATCCCGGCGCGCCGCCGCCGCCCCTGCGCATCGTCAACTGATCCGCCGGCATCCTCTCCGGGCTACGAAGTCAGTCTGCGGCCGTGCCACAGCTTGTAGATCGCCGGATACACCAGCAGTTCCAGGATGAATGACGTGGCCAGCCCGCCGATCATCGGCGCGGCGATGTGCTTCATCACGTCGGATCCGGCCGAGGTGGACCACATGATCGGCAGCAGCCCCAGGAAGCTGGCCGTCACGGTCATCAGCTTCGGCCGGGCGCGCTTGACGGCGCCGTGGACGATGGCCTCGTCCAGTTCCGCGTGCGTGCCCAACCGGCCCTCGCGCCGCGCCGCGTCGCAGGACAGGTCCAGGAACAGCAGCATGAACACAGCCGTCTCGGCGTCCAGGCCCAGCAACGCGATCAGCCCCACCCACACCGCGATCGACATGTTGTAGTCCAGCAGGTACAGCAGCCACACGGCGCCGATGGCCGAGAACGGCACCGACAGCAGGATGACCATCGCCTTGAACGACGAGCGCGTGTTGGCCAGCAGAAGCAGGAAGATCAGCACCAGCGTGGCCGGGACGACCAGCCGCAGACGGCGCTCCACCCGCAGCATGTTCTCGTACTGGCCGCTCCACTGCAGGGTGGTGCCCGGCGGCAACGCGACCGCCTCGCGCACCACCTCGCGCGCTTCCTTCACGTAGCTGCCGATGTCCCGGCCGGCCACGTCCACGTAGACGTAGCTGGCCAGGAAGCCGTTCTCGTCGCGCAGCATGGCCGGACCCGCGGTGATCGAGAGGTCGGCCACCTGGGCCAGTGGCACCGCCGCGCCGCCCGGGGTGTCGACCAGGACGCGGCCCAGCGTGTGCAGGTCCTCGCGCAGTTCGCGGGGGTAGCGCACGTTGACTGCGTAGCGCGCGCGGCCGTCCAGCACCGTGGTCACGTTCTCGCCGCCGATGGCGGTCATCACCACGTCCTGCACCTCGGCCACGGTCAGACCCAGGCGGGCCATCTCGCCGCGCCGCGGGGTGACGTCCACGAAATAGCCGCCTGCCGCACGTTCGGCGAACACGCTGCGCGTTCCTTCCACCTGCGGGAGCAGGGATTCGATCCGCGCGCCGATCTCCTCGAGAGCGGCCAGATCGGGGCCGAAGATCTTGATGCCCACGGGCGTGCGCACGCCGGTGGTCAGCATGTCGATGCGCGCCTTGATCGGCATCGTCCAGGCGTTCGTCACCCCGGGAATGCGCAGGGCGCGGTCCATCTCGTCCACCAGTTCGTCCCAGGAAAGCCGGTCCGGCCACAGCGGACGCACCAGCGGCAGCAGGAATTCCGGCACCTTGCCGGTGTACCAGCGGTCCTTGGGCCGCCACTGGTCCTGTGGCTTGAGAATGATCGTGGTCTCCATCATCGACAATGGAGCCGGGTCGGTCGAACTGTCGGCGCGCCCGGCCTTGCCGAACACGCGTTCGACCTCGGGGAACGAGGTCAGCACGCGGTCCTGCGTCTGCAGCAGTTCCAGCGCCTGCGCCACCGAGATGCCCGGCAGCGTCGTCGGCATGTACAGGATCGAGCCTTCGTTCAGAGGCGGCATGAATTCGGAACCGAGCTGCAGATACACCGGCACCGTGGCCACGACCAGCGCCAGCGCCACCGCGATCACCGTTCTCGGGCGCCGCAGGACGAAGCGGCAGGCGGGCTCGTAGACGCGGAAGATGGCGCGGCTGATCGGGTGCTTCTCCTCGGCGTGATACGTGCCCACCAGCGCCGACGTGGCCAGGCGGGCCAGGATGCGCGGCTTGAACGTGTAGGGCGTGATGCGCGCGAACATCATGCGCATGGCCGGATCAAGGGTGATCGCCAGCACGGCGGCCAGCGCCATCACCAGGTTCTTCGAATAGGCCAGCGGCTTGAACAACCGGCCTTCCTGGTCCACCAGCGTGAACACCGGGATGAAGGCCACGGCGATCACCAGCAGCGAGAAGAAGACCGAGGGCCCGACCTCCATCAGGGCCTGCAGCCGTACGTCGTGGAAGCTGCCCTTCGAGCCCGAAACCTGCCACAGGTGGATGCGGTTGTAGGCGTTCTCCACCTCGACGATGGCGCCGTCGACCAGGACGCCGATCGAGATGGCGATGCCGGCCAGCGACATGATGTTGATGGAAACGCCGGCCATCGCCAGCGGGATGAACGACAGCAGGATCGACACCGGGATGGTCACGATGGGCACGATGGCCGACGGGAGATGCCACAGGAAGATCATGATCACCAGCGAAACGATGATCATCTGCAGGACCAGTTCGTGGGTCAGCGTGTCGATCGCGCGGGTGATCAGGTCGGCCCGGTCGTAGGTGGTGACGACCTTGACCCCTTCCGGCAGGCCCGGTTCCAGCTCGTGCAGGCGCTGCTTGACGCGGTTGATGACGTTCAGCGCGTTCTCGCCCTGGCGCATCACGACGATGCCGCCGACGGCGTCGCCCAGCCCGTCCAGGTCGGTCACGCCGCGCCTCATCTCGGGGCCCAGTTCGACGCGGGCCACATCGCGCAGCAGCACCGGCACGCCGGCGGGGCCGGCCCGGACCACGATCTGCTCGAAGTCGTCCAGCGTTCGGGCGTAGCCGCGGGCGCGGACCATGTACTCGGCGCCGCTCCATTCGAGCAGGCGGCCTCCGGCCTCGTTGTTCGAGGCGCGGACGGCGTTCGCGACGTCCATCAGCGGGATTTGCAGCGCCGCCAGCCTCACGGGATCGACCGTGATCTGGAACTGCTTGGCGTAGCCGCCGACGGTCGCGACCTCGGCTACGCCTTCGACCGCCTGCAGCGCGTAGCGGAGCGTCCAGTCCTGGTACGAACGCAGTTCGTCCGGGTCGTGTCGCCGGTCGGGGTCGGTCAGGGCGTACTGGAAGATCCAGCCCACGCCGGTGGCGTCCGGACCCAGAGCGGGATTCACGCCTTCGGGCAGGCGCGTCTGGATGGCGTTCAGGTACTCCAGCACGCGCGAGCGGGCCCAGTACAGGTCGGTGCCGTCGTCGAACACGACGTAGACGAACGAGTAGCCGAAGTCCGAAAAGCCCCGGATCGCCTTGACGCCGGGAGCGCCGAGAAGCCCGCTGACGATGGGATAGGTGACCTGGTCCTCGACCAGGTCGGGCGAGCGGTCCCACTGCGTGTAGACGATGACCTGCGTGTCGGACAGGTCCGGCAGCGCGTCCAGACGCACCGTGCGCAGCGACTGGGCGGCGTACACGCAGGCCAGCGCCGTCAGGGTCAGGACGAGCAGGCGGTTGCGCGCCGAGAACTCGATGATGCGCCCGATCACTGGTGCGCCTCCGTCGTGCCGTGATCGCTCATCTGGCCGCTCTCGTGCCCGCCGGCCGCCGGCGCGCCCGGCGGCGGCATCAGCGCCGCGCGGATGCGCGATTCGCTGTCCAGCAGGAACGTCGCCTTGACGACCACCTGTTCGCCGGCGTCCAGGCCTTCGAGGATCTGCGCCAGGCCGCCGGCGCGGTCGCCGACAGTCACCTCGCGGGGGACGAAGCGGCCTTCGCCCGTGGCGACGAAGACCACGCTTCGCAGTCCGGTGTCCAGGATCGCGTCGTCGGGGATGACCAGGGCCTCGCCCAGATCGACCTCGAGCACGACGTCGGCATACATGCCGGGACGCAGCTGTCCGAAATCGTTGCCGAGCACGACGCGCGCCGGCAGTGTGCGCGTGGCCTCGTCGAGCGTCGGGTAGACATAGTCGATGACCCCGGACAGGGTCACGCCCGGGTCGTGGGGCAGGCGCACGGTGACGGTCTGGCCCGCCACGACATGCCGTGCCTCGTACTCGTAGAACCGGACGTCCAGCCACACGGCCGACAGGTCGGCCACCTGCAGAAGCTCCATGCCCGGTTCGACGGCCATGCCGGGATAGGCTTCGCGCAGGGTGACCACGCCGGAGGCCGGCGACCTGAGCGGCACCGTGCGCGTGACTTCTCCGGTCTGCTCGAGCCTGGTGATGAAGTCATCCGCCACGCCCAGCAGGCGCAGGCGGCGTCGGGCCGCATCGGCCAGCGCCGCGGCGCCGGAGCGGGTGTCGTCGTCGCCGGCGGCGGTGCTCAAGGCGCGGGCGCGCAGCAACTCCTCCTGCGTGGCGACCAGTTCGGGCGCGTAGATCGTCAGGAGCGGTCCGCCGCGCGTGACGCGGTCGCCGACGGCGGACACCGCCATGGTTTCGATCCAGCCGGAGATGCGCGCCTGTACGCTGTGCCGCCGGGTCTCGTCCGCGCCGACGGTGCCCAGCGCGCGGATCTCGCGGCGCAGCGGCCGGATCTCCGCCGCCTGCGTGCGGACGCCGGCCAGTCGCACTGAACGGTCGTCGAGTTCCAGCGCGGCCAGACCCGGCAGTCCGCCGGCGGCCCCCGCCTGGCCGGCGGCGAACGCCGTGGCCGCGACCAGGTCCATGCCGCAGATGGGGCACGAACCCTGATGGTCCGAGGTGTAGGTCGGATGCATGGGGCACAGCCACCGGGCGGCCGTGGGGGTGGCCGCCGCTTCACCGCTTCCGGCGTGGTGGCTGTGCCCGCTGTCGACCGATTCGCCGCCGCCTCCACCACAGCCGCCCAAGGTCGCGAGCAGGGCGAAGGCGAGCGACAAGGTCAGCGTCGTGGTCAAAGCCAAGGTCCGCTTCAGGGGCGCTGCGTCCCGGAATCTCATGACACCGCGCATCAGGGTTCCCTTCCGTCTCCGGCCACAGGGTCCAGGCCGGCCAGGGCGCGCAGGCGCGATCCGGCGGCATATCGGGCAGCTTCTTCGCGAGCCAGTTCGGCGCGAGCGTCGGCCCGGTCGACAAGCGCATCGATGAGCAGGTCGGCGGGCGCGTCCCCGGCCAGATAGCGCACGCGCGCGCTCTCGGCGGTCAGGTCCAGCAGGGGCAGGATCTGCGCGCGCAGCCTTTCCGCGGAACGTTCCGCGGCGTCACGCTTCGCGCTCAGGGTCCGTACCTCGGCGTCCGCCTGCAGCCGGGCTTCGCGGACCGCGGCGAGGGCCCCGGCTTCACCGTGCGCGGCGGCGCGCGCCACCGCGTCCTGCTTTCGACCGCGCCACAGCGGGAGTTCGACGCCCACGCGCGCGGTGATCATCGGCGCGAGTTCGTCGCGCCAGCCGTATTCGGCGCCCACGACCAGGTTGGGGCGGCCTTCCAGGCGCGCGGCGTCGTGCCTCCGGCGCGCGGTCTCGACACCGGCCTGGGCCACCGCGACCTCGGCGAAAGCTGCTCCGGCCACCGGGGCGAGTGCCGCCTCGGGTTCGTCCGGCAGCGCATCGGCCTCGATGGCGGCCAGGGCCGCGGTGTCGTCCAGCGCGGCCGCCAGCCGGGCTTCGATGCCGATCCGGTCGGCGAGTTCACGGTCAATCGCGGAAGTGAGCCTGATGCGCCCGCGGCGCAGCGCCAGCCAATCGGTCTGGGCGCCGATCCCCGTCTCGTAGCGGATCAGGGCCTGCGGCTCCAGCACGTCGAACAGCACCAGTGTTCGCCGAAGCGCTGCGACAGCCTGGCCCGAAGCATAGAGTTCGGCCCAGGCCTCGCGAACCCCGGCGGCCACGGCGCGGCGGGCACCCTCCTTTGCGGCCTGCATTTCGGGCACGCGCGCCGCGGCGACCGCTTCGCGCCGCGACCGTTTGCCCGGCCAGGGAATCGACTGCGAGAACTCGAGGGCGGTCATGGTCATCGGGTCTTCGCCCAGCCCGGCGCCGGGATAGTTCTCGCCGTTGGCACTCAGGCCGATCATCGGATCGGGCAGGGCGCCGGCGGCGGCGATCTCTTCGCGGGCCGCCTCGATGGCGGCCGTACGTTCCTGAAGCCGTGGCGACCGGCGCAGCGCAATGGCGACCAGGGTGTCCAGGCTGGTCGCGGCAAGCCGCGTCCGCACGGCGGATCCTGTCGTGTCGGTCGCTGCGAACGCGGCGAGACCGGAGACCAGCGGGTCTCCAGGCGCGAGCACCGCCGATGCGGGTCCGGCTACTTGCCCGGGGTCTGCGGAGCGGCCTTCACGTCGGGCAGGGGGAAGGCCGGTGAAAAAGTCGCTTCCTTCTGGCGGCCCTTGAGGCCGCTCAAGCGGATCTGTGCCGTGACCGCGGCGAGGTCCCGTCCGGACAGGTCGACGGCGCCGAACAGCTCGTCCTGATGGAACAGGATCATGCCGCCGCACGGCTCGCATTCGCCGGGAGTCTTCTGGACGACCTCGGCGTGCATCGGGCAGAAGAACACGCCCGCGCCGTCGGTTGCGGGCGCGCGCAGAGTCAGCGCCGCTTCACGTACCTGGCCGTTCGGCAGCTTCAGGGACGCGGTACCGGTCGCGCGACCGATCATCGCCGGTGCGCTTTCGTCGGTGAAGAACCAGACATGTACGCCGTCACGGGCGATCACCGTTTCGAAGATGTGGGATTCGGTTTCGGTGACCACACCGCCGTGCAGCGGGGCGATCAGCGCCGTGGAGGACTGGGCGGCTGCCGGCCAGACGGCCAGCGAGGCGATGGCCAGTAGTACGCAAAGTCCCGGGGCCGGGCGCGGCAGGCGGGCGGACGTGGGTGACATGGCGTCTCCTTGAACGGACCGGATCGGAATTCGATGCGATCACGATCAGCAATTCGCACGCCCCGAACCTCATGTGTACTCCGGACAACGACCTGGACCTGCCGAGGCCACTGCGGGTTGGCCTTGGTTGTAGACTATTCTCCAATAGCGAATGCCGGGTTGTCGGCTATTGTCCAAACGATCTTCCGTATCCAGGCACTGCCATCGGGATGGACGAACGCGCCGGTCCGGGAGGTCCCGAACCGGCGCGCTGTCCACGGGCCACCGCCGACGACGTCCCCGTTGGTCGCCGTCGCCCGTATGCGGTCCCTACTTCAGCAACTGCATCTTGCGGCTGACCGAGGCCTCGGCCGCCCGCAGCCGCGCGACGTAGGTGCCGCTGGCGGCGGCGACGCCGGTGTCGTCGCGTCCGTCCCACACGACCTCATGCCTGCCCGTACCCATGGCTGCGGACACGAGGCGCCTGATGAGGCGACCTCGTACATCGAATACCTCGAGTTGCACCTGGCCGGCGGCGGCCAGGTCGAACACGATCTTCGTGCTGGGATTGAACGGGTTGGGCGTGATCTCGTGGACCGTCGTTCTTGTCGGCAACACGGCGTCGTCGATGGCCCCGGACAGGAAGCCGTCGAAGCGCAGTTCGTACTGCCCGGCCTTGGCGGCATCGGCCGCGCCGGATTTCCAGACCGCGAGGCAGTAGTAGCCCGCCTGCGGGACCTCGACCGGCATCGACTCGCCGGTGCCCGGCCCGCCGACCCACGCCTGACCCACGATGCCGGACGTTTCGGACTTGCCGTGGAAGGGGATCTGTCCCCGATGAAGGGTGAGCCCCCAGTCGACGCCGTCGCCGCCGAGATCGTGCAGTTCGATGGTCAGCGGTCCGGCCGGCAGCCAGACCTCGTGCAGGGCCACGATGCCGCTGGCGGCCAGGCTGAACGGGCCGCGACTGCCCACGGGACTGTTGCCCAGCCAGGACGACGCCACCGTCTGGTTCCGATAGCCTTCGGAGCCGCCGCTGCCGACGACGCCGATATCGAACTGGCGCGGCGAGGTGGAGCGGAAGTTCACGAGCACGTAGTCCGATTCAGCGGGACCCCAGGCCGATGCGGCGATCGGCACCGTGAAGCCCTGGTACACGGAATTGATGCGTTCGTGAAGGCGAACGTCGACATCGCTGGCGGCGCCGGGAAGGGTCGCGACCGCCAGCCAGTGTCCCGTGTCGCCGGACGGCGCCGGCAGCGGCGTGCGGAATCCGTCGCAATTGAACCAGGCCGGTTCGACGCTGCTGGCCAGCACCGCCGCGAAGCCGCCGACGGGATCGGGCGGCGCGGCGCGTTCGAGCACGGTACCGGCGGCCAGGGCCAGCGGCGACCAGACGTACTGGCGCCCCAGGGCGTTGTTCAGTTCGTCGCCTTCGGAGATCGCGTTGGTCGCGTCCGGCAGCATCGACAGCGTGTGCCGTCCGCCGCGGACGATCCGCACGTATGGGAAGTTGCGGACACGGTCGGTCTGGCCAGCCAGGCCGGCCAGCTGTTCACCCACGAACACGGCTCCGTCCAGGTAGGTCATGCTGTCGAAGGCCCCGGCCGTGGCGGCTCCGTTGTTCCTGAACTGCACGTTGACGTAGGTGCTGGCAGTGTTGCCGACCAGCGTGGCCGGCAGTGGCGTGGAAGCTGCCGTGCCCGGCGCCCCGTTGGTCGGGACCAGCGGTGCGTACCAGCCGGCCGTTTCCAGGGGCACGAAATCGGCCGGGGCGATGCCGGCGCGAACCCTCAGGCCGAAGTGCCCGTTGCCGCCGGCGGGAATGTCGCGCGGATCCTGCCACACGACCAGGCCCTGCGTGGTGCCCGTATAGGTGAACAGGACCTTGGCGAAGCCGTCGGAGTCGGTCACCGCGACATTGGCGGCATCGTCGAGGGCGACGTGTCCGGTGGCCGCGGGCAGGACCTTCATGCGGACGGGACCGACCGCGGGATCCACCTGGAGCGTGACCTGGCCGTAGTTGGTGCCGCTGCCGCCCGGAAGCGTGAAGTGGCGCAGGGACAAGGGTTCGACCGGGCTCAACACCAGCTGCACGTCGATGTTGACGGGCAACGACGTGCTGAACAGCCGGCGGATCTTGAACCCGTAGCCGTCGAAGGCGTAGTTGACCACGCCGACGTCCATGACGGTTTCCGTGGTCTGGCTGTTGTTGGAGAAGACGGCTTCCACGCACCCGGCCGGACGCGAAGATGAGGCCTGTTTGTCGAACAGGCTGAAGCCGCTCGTCGGGCCGGTCGTGTGGGTGTGCAGGTGGAGGTCGAAGTCGGACGCGTCGTCGTCGGCGACCATGACCGCGCCCGCGAACGGGTCCGCATTCAACCCATAGGCGAAACCGTCGGAGTTCGGGGACGAGAAGAGCCCCTTGGTGAAGCCGCCCCAGGCGTCGGAAGGGCGCTGGCGCGTCACCCACGTGCCGTCCGTGTACAGCGTCAGCGGATACCAGATGAACTGGCGCGAGAAGATGTTGTCCGTCTCGTCGACTTCCGCCAGTTGTTCGTAGGCGTCGGCCCAGATCTTCACGGCATGTCGACCGCCTCTCACGTCGCCGGCATTCACGTTGAGCAGGACCAGGTCGTGGTAGCCGTCCAGCGGGTAGATGTTGGTATACCAGGACAGGGCGCCATCGACCAGGAAGTGGAAGCGCAGGATCGACGGGGTCGCGAGTTCCCCCGAATTGCCGATGCGGTAGTTGAAATAGGTGGTGCCGTTGCCGACCAGGACCGACGACAGCGGAGCCGATGCGCTCGTCGCGTCGTTGCTGAGGCGCGGCACGACCGGATACGGCCAGGAGCCGGCGATGGCCTCGAGGTTCGCCGCGGTCCAGGTGCGGATGGTCACGGGGCCGAAGGAGGCGTGGGTGCCGCCCTGGCCGTCGCGGTCGACCGCGCGCACGGTGAACCAGTACGTTCCCGGCGGCAGATCGTCCGAGGTCCAGGACGTGGCGGTGGTCACGACGTCCGTGTTCGGGATCAGTCCGCTGGCGCTGCCCACCCGGACACTGTAACCGGCGATGCCTGAGTAGTTGTCCGTGGCGGCATTCCACCTGAGTTCGACGGTGCCGTCGGGCGACGATCCGCTCGTGCTGTGCGAGAGCGAAATCAACCCGGTCAGGGCCGACGGCGGCGTGTTGTCCAGATCCTTGTACCTCGCATTGGCCGCCGCCATCCAGATCGCCGCTTCCGATTCCGGATAGCGCGATCGCAGCGCCGCTATCAGCGACCGCGGGGACAGGGCGTCCTCGATGCCCTGCGTGGACAGGATGCGCTGCGCCGACCAGTTGACGGTATCCTGGCCGCCCGTCAGGGCCCCTTCGTCCGTTTCGTTGTTGTCGTCGACCAGGTCCTGCAGGAAGGCCGCGAGCATGCCTTCGGTCAGGTCCGCATCGTCGTACTGGTCGAGATTCCCGTCGGTGCAGTGCTGCAGGGTCTCGAAGTCGTAACCCAGGAGCGCCGAGAATCCGTATTGCGAGGGCCACTCCGCGGTCGTGGCCGCCGACATCCAGTCGGGAAAGCCCTCGCTCATGGCGTCGCCGGCCGTCTCCTGGCACCATATGCAATGGCGGCAGTCGTTGGAATCATCGCAGCGACCGCCGGTATTGCAGTAGTCGGAGCCGTTGTTCTCGCTGAATTCATCCATCCAGTGATGGCCGTACTCGTGGCAGACGGTGCCCTCATACCACTGCTTGAACGACGGAATATAGATCGTTTCCCAGTCCGACTTGTAGTTCGGCCAGTCGGAGTCGGGCCACGAGATGAGCACGTTGTCGATGCCGCCGTAGTTGTTCGCGTCGAGCCAGCGCCAGGAGCGTGTGGCGGAGGCGAGCAGGTTCAGGCCGGCATAGTGGGTTCCGGACGAGGGGTGTCGCAGTCCCCAGTTGATCGTCGAGCCGGTGAAGTCCTCTTTCGCGGGCGTCGACCACGAGTAGGAGATGTTCCAGATGCTCGGGTGGACAAGGTCGACCTTCGCGTTGGCGCCGACGAACTCGATGTAGATGTCGGGGTCCTCGGCGTCGTCGTAATAGAACGTGATGTCGAAATTGCCGTCCGGTCCCAGGCTGGTCTGCGCCAGCAGGTCGTCCCATTCCCAGTCGGAATCGTAGACGTTCACGGTCACGCCGTCGGCGCCCATGGTGCGGCCGTCGCCCACGTAGTTCCCGTTCTCGTCGTACGCGTTGCGGTAGTAGACGAAGCGTCCATGCACGCGGATGCTGCGGCCGGTGGCCGTCTTGGTGCCGGCGGGCAGGCGCTTGTCGCGCACGTTGGCGCGCGTGACCGGCGCCGGTTCGGGCCGGGAGAAGCGGTCGTCGGGGGCCGTCGGCGCCGCCTTGTCGGTGCCGGCGACCATGGACGTCTCGTCGCCGCTCATGGCCGAGTTCAGGCTCTGCGGCAGCAGGTAGAAGCGCTGCATCGTGGTACGGCTGCCGACCTGCAGTTCGATCTCGATCGGCTGTGTCGGGTCATTGCACAGCAGTTCGACCGGAAACGTCTGCGGTTGCATGGCCTCGAGCCTGAAAACGGCGGGAACCGGGAAGCTGAGCTTCTCCCAGGCCGTGAAGCCCGCCGCGGTGCGACCCGTGCGCAAGGTCGGCGTCGAGACGTCGGTCGCGACGGCGCTGGTGATCTCGAGGTCGAAGCTGAAAGTCTGACCGGTCTCGGGAAGGACGCCTTCCGGCGCCGTCAAGCGCATCCGGACATTGGGACCCAGGTCGGCGCGGGCGGGCGCGGCCGTCCAGACCGACAGGACGAGCGCCAGAGCGAACAGCATTGGCCGCCCTCGCCCCGGAATGGTGTGTTTCCGCATGTGACGGTCCCTTTCAGCGCGCGGCGCGGCCGGGCGTGTTCGCCGGCGCCGGTTGGTGGGCTTCGTCTTCCAGGCGGCCGGCCACGGCCGTCCGCGCGAGCTCGAGTTCGGCGATGGCTTCGGCGTCGCCGCGTTCACGGGCCAGGCGCAACTGCAGATCCAGCAGGTCGCGTTCAAGACGGTGCTTGAGGGCGACGATTTCCCGCTGCGCCGCCATCGCGGCGGCCGCATCGCCGGCGGCCCCGTAGCGCGCGGTGGCTTCGGTCAGGTGCTGGCGGAAGGTGTCGCGGATCACGGCGACTTCCAGGTCCAGCGGGTCGTTCGACGGCGTGGGCACGGCGCCGACCTCGGCCGCGGGCCCGTCCGCGGACATGGCCAGGGAATCGGGTTCGGCTGCGGTTCCGGCCACCCCTGCGGCGGGCATGAGTACCTGGGTCAGGGTCAAGGCCAGGGCCAGGGACAGAGTCAGCGCGGGGCGGCGCGCCTTCATGGGCATGAGCATGGATCGTGGCATGTGTGGCCTCCGTCGAGTGCGGGCCTGGGAATTCCGTCCGCCGTCTTGCACGCGGAACAGTTTGTCTTCCTAAGGACTAACGGAGGGCGGCACGGGATCGGGTCACGGGTGATGAACTTTTCCAGACTAAATCGATAGTGATTGACCGAATTCCTGATATCATGGTCGGATGAATGACGAAAAAACCATTCCCGACGACATGGATTCCACCCGCGAAGTGACGCTGGCGCTACGCGCTGCGCGCGGTGGCGACCCGGTGGCGGTGAACACGGCATTTCAAATCGTCTACGAGGACATGCGAGCCTTGGCCCACGCGCGTTTCGGCCGTCAGGTCGCCGGTTCCACGCTCGGGGCGACGGCGATCGTCCACGAAGCGTACCTGAAGCTGGCCGGTCACGGCGACATGTCCTGGGAGGATCGCCAGCACTTCGTGGCGGTGGCGTCGACGGCCATGCGGCAGGTGCTGGTGGACCATGCGCGCCGGCACCTGAGCCTGAAACGGGGCGGCGGCGCCCCGCATGTGGCCCTGACCGAGGCCGACCTCGCGGCGGGAGAGCAGGCCCGCGAACTGGTGGAGCTGGATGATGCGCTGGCCCAGCTGTCCGCACGGGATGAACAGTTGGCAAGGCTCGTCGAACTCCGCTATTTCGGCGGTCTGACCATCGAGGAAACCGCGCAGGCCTTGGCCGTCAGCGAAGCCACGGTCAAGCGCAACTGGCGCAAGGCGCGCATGTTCCTGCACCGTGAACTGGTCGGGAACGAAGACGCATCCGGAGCGACATGAACCACGATCCGCAGGAACGCTGGCGTCGCCTGGACGCCCTCCTGGACGAGCTGCTGGCCCTGCCGCCGTCCGAGCGCGCAGGCCGACTGGACGCATTGACCGGCGACGACCGGGACCTGCGTGCCGAGGTCGCCGACCTGCTCGAACGCGATACCGCGACGCTGGACCGGCTGGACCGGCCCCTCGGCACCGGCGTCGGGGCTCTGCTGGCGGCGGAGACCCCGCCGACCGATGTCATCGCCGACTTCGGTGACCGCCGGATCGGGCCGTACCGCGTGCTCGGCCGCCTGGGTGAAGGCGGGATGGGTGTGGTCTTCGAGGCCCTGCAGGCGCACCCGTCGCGCCGCGTGGCGCTGAAAGTGCTGCGTGCGGGCGTTTTCGCCGACGCCGCGCAGTTGCGCCGCTTCCATCGCGAGGCGGAGAGCCTCGGTCGGTTGAACCATCCGGGCATCGCCGCCATCCTGGACGCCGGGCGTACCGATGACGGGCTGCACTGGTTCGCGATGGAGCGTGTCGACGGCGTTCCGCTCGACCAGTGGCTGCGCGAGCGATCGGCCCCCGAGACGAAATCCGAGATCGACACGCGCGTGGCGCTCTGCCTGGCGGTGTGCGACGCCATTTCGCACGCCCACCAGCGCGGCGTGGTCCATCTCGACCTCAAGCCGACCAACATCATGGTGCTGCCGGCGCCCGACGACGGGGGCCCGGCCCCGGTCAAGGTGCTGGACTTCGGCATCGCGCGGCTGGTCGGCGGCGACGCGGCGCTGACGACGCTGCTGCCGGACGCGAGCGCGCTGGCCGGCACCCTGGCCTACATGAGTCCCGAACAGGCCGGCGGCGATCCGCGCGATCTGGATGTGCGCAGCGATGTCTATTCGCTGGGCGTCCTGCTCTACGAACTGCTGACCGGACGGCATCCGGTGAACGTGCGCGGCACGACACTGACCGAGGCGGTGCGGCTGATCCGCGAGCAGACCCCGGCTCGTCCGGCCGCCGGCAGCCGGCTGCTGCGCGGGGATCTCGAGACCATCGTGCTCAAGGCGCTCGCCAAGGAACCGGATCTGCGGTACCAGAGCGTCGCGGCGATGGCGGACGATATCCGCCGCTGCCGGGAGAACCTGCCGATCAGCGGCCGTGCGCCCAGCACGGCGTACCAGCTGCGGAAGATCGTATCGCGCCACCGGACGGTGATCGTCTTCGCGTCGGCGCTGGTCCTGGCGCTGCTCGGCGCGGTGGGCGGCACGACCTTCGGCCTGTTGCGGGCGCGACGCGCCGAAGCGGACGCCCTGGCAGAAGCGGCGGCCGCGGCGGAGACGGCGAAGTTCCTGGAGGGGGTCTTCCGGATCGCGGATCCCGGCAGCGGCCGCGGCTCCGAGGTCACGGCGCGCGAGCTGCTGCAGAACGCGGTGGCCGAAATCGACACGTCGCTGGCCGGACAGCCGCGGGTGCGGGGACGGCTGCTGGGGGCGATGGGCACCGCGTACCGCCAGCTGGGCCTCTACCGTGAGTCGCGGCCGCTGCTGGAAGAGGCCGTGGCGCTCGAACGTGAAACCCTCGGGCCGAACGACGCGCGCGTGGCGCGCAGCCACTACACGCTGGCCGGCCTGCTGCGACGGCTCTCCGAGTTCGAGGCGGCACGGCACCATTACCAGGAAGCGCTGGCCATCCGCGAGCGCCTGGGCAACGCCGACGACCTGGCCGTCAGCCTGACGGGGCTGGCCAATCTCGAATTCGACCAGAGCCGGCCGTCCGAGGCGGGAGCGCTCTATCGGCGCGCGATGGCCATCACGGCGGCGGCCGACGGCGTCGATTCGCCCCGCTATGCCTCGCACTTGTCCGGCCAGGCGCTCGTGCACTGGCGACTGGGCGAGTCGGACTCGGCCTGCGCCGCGTTCGAGCGTGTCGTGGAGATCCAGAGGCGGACCCTGGCGCCGGACAATCTCGATCTGGCGTGGAGCCTGTCGACGCTGGGCCGGTTCTATGCCACGGGCGAGAACATCCCGCGTGCGCGCGAGCTGGGCGAGGAGGCGCTGGCCGTGCAGGAGCGCGCTCTCGGCCCGGAGCACACAGACGTGGCCGAGACCCTGGATTCGCTGGGCAATCTCCATCGCCTGGACGGCAGATTCGAAGTTGCCCTGGCGATGCACGAGCGCGCTACCGCGATCTGGGAGAAGGCGCTCGGCAACGACAACGCGACCTATGCGATGCTGCTCGACAACGTCGCACGCGACCTGGCCAGTCTCGGCCGGATGCCGGAAGCGATCGTTGCCGCGGAGCGCGCACGCGATATCTTCGCGCGCAAGCTGGACGACAGCCATCCCTCGATCCTCTTCAGCCAGGTGGGTCTGGCGACCATCTACCGTGACGCCGGCCAACCGGCCCGCGCCCGCCCGATCTACGAGGCGATGCTGGACCGCAGCACCGCGACCTACGGCCCCCGCAGCCGCGAGACGATCGAGATCGTCATCGAAATGGCGCGGCTGGCGGCCATGGAGCGGCGTTGGTCCGAAGCGGAAGACCATTATGCGCGCGCGATCGACGGAGCCGGGGCTCTTGCCGATTCCGCGCGTACCGTTCCCATGCTCCGTCAGGAGATGGCGGCCCTGGATCGTCGACGCGGCTAGTCCAACTCACCGAACGCCGGAAGAAATGAGCGGCCGCCGGACCCGTGGGGCCGGCGGCCGCGCTTCGATCGGACATCAGCGGCGACGCCTATTTCGTCAACGTCATCTTGTCACGGGCCACCTGACCGTCCGCCTTCAGTTCGTACAGATAGATGCCGCTGGCGACGGAGGCACCCTGATCGTCGGCGCCGTCCCACACAACAGCGTGGGTGCCGGCTGCCAGCGGGCCGTCGACCAGCGTGCGGACCAGCGCGCCGCGCACGTCGTACACGCGCAGGGACACGGGTCCGTCGGTCGGCAGGCGGAAGCCGATCCGCGTCGACGGGTTGAACGGGTTCGGCTGGTTTCCGTCCAGTTCGGCCACGGCCGCGCGCAGCGACTTGTCCGTGCCGGCCGGCCCGGTCGCCATCGGCATGCCGTGGTGGTCCGACATTTCGCCGACGTAGAAGGGCCGCATCATGTCGTACTCCTCGTGCGAGAGGATATGGCAGTGCCATACATACAGGCCCTCGCGGTCGAACTTGGCGATGACCCGCGTCACCTCTCCCGGATACATGATGGCCGTGTCCTTCCAGCCCCGCTCGTTGAGCAGGAGCGGTCTCGGCCGGCCGGACAGCTTGACGTTGGAGACGGCGGCCGTCAGCGGGTCGATCGTGGCCTTGTATTTCTGACGGTCGAGGATCTGGAATCCGACCAGGTGCAGATGGATCGGGTGCGCGTCCGGGGTCGTGTTGTAGATGGTCCAGATCTCCGTGTCGTCCAGCATCGGGTTCTCGGTGATGTGGTCCATGAACATCATGGCGCCTTCGGCAGCGGTGCCGAGCATGGGCAGCATGCGTCCGTACTCGTCCATCATCTCCGCGAGGATGAGCTGGCGCTCGGGCAGGCCCGGCGTGGGCATCAGCGGCTGGATCGGGCCATGCACCGGGCGCAGGTCAGCCGGCAGCGTCGTCAGCGGATAGTCGGGGTTCAACGGCCGGCTGACCCGGAAGGCCATGACCTGACCCGTCGTGCGCGGGTCCACGTTGGCGCCCATCGGGAACGGGGTCTTTCCGCTGTTGCGCAGGACGAACGTGCGGCCGGCCAGCGCCGGATCCGAAAAGTCCACGATGACGTCGGCGCGCTCGCCGCAGCCGAGCAGCAGCTTTGACAGCGGCACGGGGGCGTTCATCAGGCCCAGGTCGGTCCCGATCTGCGTCATCGCCGGCACGACGCCGTTCGCCAGCAGTGGATCGGTCATCCACATGTCGTAGAATCGCGAGTCCGAGCCGTTGAGGAAGCGAAGCCGGTACTGGCGGGGTTCGACGTCCAGCACAGGCCAGGCCATTCCGTTGACCAGAATGAAGGCGCCGAAGTACTCGGGCAGGATGCTGGGCTCGGGGCCTCCCGGCAGTGGCGGCGCCGAAGGCCGGTAGAGCTGGCCGTCCGTGGTGAAGTCGCGATCCTGGATGGCCAGGCCCAGTTCGTAGGGGCCCGTCGGCAGGTTGTTGGTTGCGACCAGCGCATCCTCGTTCTCGTCCCGGATCAGATAGAAACCGGCCAGGCCGGCATGCACGTTCAGACGCGTGACTCCCAGCGCATGGTCGTGGTACCAGACGGTGCCGGCTTCCTGGCTGTTGTCGTAATAGTATTTCGGTTTGACGAAGCCGTGTCCGACCTGGCCGTAATCGGGCGTGTACCAGGCGTCGGGCAATCCGTCGCTGGCCGATTCGGTATGGCCGCCGTGGATGTGGGTGACCAGGGGAACGCCGCACGCGGGCCAGCCTTCGGGGTCGGCCCAATGGAACGAGGTGTCGACCGGCAACAGGTGCGGCAGGGGCACTCCATTGGCGTCCACCAGGCGGTTGCGCCACTCGAGTTCGACGGGCACATCCTTGCGGGCGACGAACGTCGGACCGGGGTAGCGGCCGTCATAGCCCCACAGGTTCGTCAGCAAGGATTCGCCGCTGACCGGGTCGATCAGTCCGAGGTTCTGGACGCACGGCTTGACATCGAAGACGTAGCTGCCGCCGCCGGTGACATCGATGGCCGGCGGGATCGGCAGCGGGTTGACGAACTTCGGCTGTGTGACGGGGTCGAGCAGCATCTGGGCAGAAGCGCCCGCTGCGGACAAGGCCATCAGCGCCAGGGCGATGACGAAGGTCGGCGCCAGGCGCGCGTTTCGGCGTACTCGCATGGGAACTCCACATTCGTAGGGAATCGGCCGGATGTCGGCCGGGTGATCGTGCCGGGGTGGCCCTCGCTGACGCTGCCGCGGGTGGTCCGCCGCAGCCGCCGCCACCGCAACCGGGATCAATCCTATCTAAATCGTGGGAAATACTGCAAGCGAATTCGTGAAAACAATAACAGATACTGGACAAATAGGCGACATATTAGAGACTTGTCTGGTTCGATAAAACAAAATAATAGATACATCGCTCCGGGCTGTGGGCGGAATGTGCCAGAACGTCAACAAGAGATCCATTCCGTGCGGGAACGGATCGCCGGCGTCTTTGCGGGCGTCGGCGTGCGCACTGCGGCCGATTTGGTGTATCATCAGACAGTTCAGCCCCCCGGCAGATCCCGAACCGAAGGTGGCGTCGCCGTGTTGCGATCCTGGCGTTTGCTGATCCTCTCTTTGCTTGTGGTGCTGGTGGCGGCGGTGGCGCACCCCGGTCCGGAACGGGCGGCGTTGTCCCGGCGGCTGGTTCTGACGATGGGCGAACCCGACCATCCGGCCCGCACGGCCGACGGCCGCCTCAAGATCTGGGTCCGGTTCCGCGATAAGGACGTCCCGGCAGCCGGTCTGCCGGCGGCGCTGGCGCGGGCCGAGGGAATGATCCATCCGCGCGCGCTGGCCCGCCGCGCCCGGGCCGGGCGCGAAGGCCCGGTGGTCGATGCCGGGGACCTGCCGCTATCCAGCCGTTACCTGGCGCGCTGCCGGGCGACGGGAGCCGATCTCCATCGCCAGAGCCGCTGGCTGAACGCCGCCAGCTTCCTGGCCGATGACGAGGAGATCCGCCGCCTGGCCGCCTTGCCGGAAGTGGCGGGCATCGATCTGGTCGCCCGCTTCGCGCGCGCGGACGTGCCGACGCCCGTGCCGACGCCGGCGGACCTGCCCGTCCCCGCCCTGAAGACGCAGACGGTGATCGATTACGGCGACAACGCCGCGGCCATGGCGCAGGCGGGCGTGCCGGCGGCGCACGAACTGCTCGGACTGTCGGGCGCGGGCGTGGTCGTGGGCATGCTCGACACCGGCTTCCGCACGACGCACGAGTCGCTGGCGCATGTGCCGGTTCTGGGCGCCTGGGATTTCGTCAACGACGACCCCGTGGTCGACAACGAAGGGACCGACCTCTCCTCGAGCCGGAACCACGGCACCGAAACGCTGTCGACGGTGGCGGCCTGGAAGCCCGGCCTGCTGGTGGCGCCGGCCTGGAACGTCTCGGTGCTGCTGGGCAAGACGGAGGACGTCTCGCAGGAAGTGCCGATCGAGGAGGACCACTGGGTGGCCGGCCTCGAATGGGCCGAAGCCCAGGGCGCCGACATCATCTCCTCGTCGCTCGGATACATCGACTGGTACGTGTTCGAGGACCTCGACGGCAACACCTGCGTGACCACGGTGGCGGCCGATCTCGGCGCCGGACGCGGCCTGGTGGTCGTCAATTCGGCAGGCAACGACCGTGCGGCGAGCGGTCACCTGATCGCCCCGGCCGACGCCGACAGCGTGATCAGCGTGGGCGCGGTCGATGCCGCGGGCGTGGTCACCTGGTTCTCGTCGCCCGGCCCCACTTCCGACGGGCGCATCAAGCCCGATGTGGCGGCGCTCGGCCAGGGCAATCGCGTGGCCGACCCGAACCTCGACACGGGTTATCTGAACCTGTCGGGCACCTCGTTCAGCTGCCCGCTGGTGAGCGCCGTGGCGGCGCTCGTGCTCGAACGCGTTCCCGACCTGACGCCGGTCGAGGTGGCCGAGGCGCTGCGTCTGACGGCCAGCCACGCCTCGGCGCCGGACAACGACACCGGTTGGGGCATCGTCAACGCCTATGGCGCGGCGACCTGGTTCGGACCGGTCTTCACGCACACGGCTCTCGCCGACCCGCAGACGGCGGCCGGTCCGTACCCGGTCACGGCGACCGTCGCAGCGCGGCTGGGCCTGGACGGCGCGCCGCAGCTCGTGCACCGCGTTGCAGGCGGTCCGTGGCAGACCACGGCGATGAGCCCCGCGGGCCCGCCCGATCTGTTCAGCGGCGCGCTGCCGCCGGTCGCCGGCGGCGTGACGGTGGAATACTACCTGACCGCGCTCGACGGCGACGGCCACCAGACGACATGGCCGCAGGGCGGAGCCGCGGCGCCATACGGGTTCACCGTGGCGCCGGGGGCGTCGCCGGCCGGGGACATCCCGGCCCGGGGTGTCGCCTGGCTGGAGCCGAACACGCCCAACCCGTTCAATCCGCGCACCGAGCTGCGATTCGGTCTGGCGGCGGCGGGACCGGCGCGGCTGGACATTTTCGATGCGCGCGGCGGACTGGTGCGGAGCCTGCTGGACGCGGACCTCCAGGCGGGCGATCATGTCGTGGTCTGGGACGGCCGCGACGATCGCGGCCGGTCCGCGTCGAGCGGCACGTACCTGGCCCGGTTGTCCGCGGGGGGTGCGCTCCGGCAGCACAAGATGCAGCTCGTCCGCTGAGTCGGCACAAGCCCGGAGGAACATGGCCAAGAGCACCACGCGCTTCTTCTGCACCGACTGTGGTCACGAGGAGCTGCGCTGGCTGGGGCAATGCCCCGGCTGCCACGCCTGGAACACGTTTGCCGAAATGAAGATCGCGCCGGCCGCCGGCGCCTCGAAGGGTGCCCGTGGTTTCAGCGCGACGGGGCAGCGTCCCGTCGGGTTCGGCGGCGCCTCCACGAACCTGAAGAATCGTCTGTCCGGCGCGCAGCCGGGAGCCGCACCGCGGCCGGTGCCACTGGCGCAGATCGAGTCGGCGGCCAGCCGCCGCCTGCCGGTCGAGCCGGCCGAGGTCGCGCGCGTGCTCGGCGGCGGCCTGGTCGAAGGCTCGGTCGTCCTGCTCGGCGGCGAACCGGGCGTGGGCAAGTCGACGCTGCTGACCGGGCTGGGCCTGTGGTGGGTGCGGCAGGGCATCCGCGTCATCTACGTGGCCGGCGAGGAATCGCCCTCGCAGATCCGCATGCGGGCCGAGCGCCTGGGCTTCCGCCCCGACCGCGAAGACGGGTTTCTCATCCTGCCCGAAGTGCTGCTCGAGACGATCCTCGCGGCGCTCGGGGATCTCGACGCGGAAGCGCCGGCGGGCGCTGCCGTGCCGCCGACGGTGATCATCGCCGACTCCATCCAGACTCTTCACAGTGATCAGGTCGATGCCTATCCCGGCAGCCCCACGCAGATCCGCTTCTGCGGCGGCGTGCTGGCCGATTTCGCGCGCCGCACCGGCTGGCCCGTGTTCCTGGTCGGGCACGTGACCAAGACCGGCGATCTGGCCGGGCCCAAGCTGCTCGAGCACATGGTCGACACGGTGCTGTACTTCGAAGGCAGCGGCGGCGGCGCCATCCGCATGGTGCGCGCGGTCAAGAACCGCTTCGGCACGACCGGAGAACTGGCCGTGATGGAGATGCGCGGCGAAGGTCTGGTGCCGGTCGACCAGGCCGGGCTGATGTTCCTGAGCGGGCGGCGCGGCGTCGAGCCCGGCGCCGCCGTCTGCGCCGTGAAGAACGGCTCGCGCACCTTCCTGGTCGAGGTGCAGGCGCTGGTCGCGCCGGCGCGCTACGGCACGCCGCAGCGGGTGGTGCAGGGCGTCGACAGCAAGCGGGTGGCGCTTCTGGCGGCCATTCTCGAAAAGCGGGCGGGGCTCGATCTGGCCGGTTGCGACATCTTCGTCAAGGTGGCCGGCGGCGGCCGCGTCGACGATCCGGGCGCGGACCTGGCGGTGGTCGCGGCGCTGGCCTCGTCCCTGCGCGAGCGCCCGGTGCCCGAAGGCACTCTGGTCCTGGGCGAGGTCGGTCTGACCGGCGAGGTGCGCGGCGTCAGCGAACTCGAGGCCCGCCTGCGCGAAGCCGCCGGACACGGATTCACCCGCGTGGTGCTGGCGGCATCGGCCGGACGGAAGCCGCGGGGGATCAAGGGCATCGAACTGGCGACCGCCACGAGTGTGGAGGAGGCGGTGGCGCTGGTCTTCGAGCCGCGCCCGCCGGCGCGCCGCGCGCGGGAGGCCACGCCGTGACCACGCCCCATCTGTCCGTGCCGGCGCCGAAGTTGCATCTGCTGGTTGTCGCGGGGGGGCGCGGGCTGCGTGCCGCAGGCGGCGGCGAGGTTCCCAAGCAGTTCCGGCCCACCGGCCGCGGCATGCTGCTGCGCGTGGCCATCGATACGTTCGTGGTCGGCGACGGCGAGGCGCCGGCGCGTCCGGTTTCCGTCACCATCACCGCGCCCGCGGCCTGGCACCGTCAGGTGACCGGCGAACTGTGCGACCTGCAACAGCCGCTCGTCCTGGCGGACGCGGGCGACACACGCACCGCTTCGACCTGGAACGGTCTGCGGGCTCTGGAAGCCGCCTTCGCACCGGCGCCGGGCGATCTGGTGGCGATCCACGACGCCGCCCGCCCGTTCGCGAGCGCGGCGCTGCTGAACCGGTTGGTCGCCGCGGCGGCAGCGCGCGGCGGCGCGGTGCCCGGTGTGCCCGTGCCCGACACCATCGTCCATCGCGAGCAGGGACGGGCGCACTATCTGGCGCGTGAGTCCCTCGTCGCGGTGCAGACGCCGCAGGTTTTCCGCTGGGATCTGCTGCGCGAAGCGCACGCCTGGGCCGCGGCCTCGGGCGCGTCGTACACCGACGACGGCGGTCTGTTCGCGGCGCGCGGGCATGAACCGGCGGTGGTGGACGGGGAGATCGCCAACTGGAAGATCACCACCGAGAGTGACTGGCGCCGCGCCGCCGATCTGCTGTCCGAATGAAAGGCCGCCGGGCGGAGGCCTCCGCTCAGTCCAGATCGGCCACCAGGCGTCCGGTCTCGGCATCGCGGTACAGCTTGATCTGACGGTAGAGCTTCAGCCCCACCCGACCCTGGCGGATTCCCGCGAGCAGATCGTCCAGACAGCCGCCCAGGTCGCGCTGCTGCTCGCGCAGCATCGCCAGGCGGTCCTGCATGGCGCGCCGTTCGTTGGGTGCGGCCTCGACCACGGCTTCGGCCGCGTGCCAGGCCTTGAGCGCCAGAACGCTCAGGCGGTCGATGATGCTGCCGGGCGACTCGCTGTTCAACGGCGCATCGGGATCGATGGTGCCCAGCGACGAGAATCCCGCGTGGATGACCGCGTCCAGCTGGTCGACGGCCTGCACCCGGCGCCGGTTCGATTCGTCGATGGAGCGCTTGACGCCCGCCAGCACCGTGTCGCCCGCGCCGCGCGCCCGGCTGCGGTCCTCTTCGTGCCACTGGAACGTGTTGATGAGTTGCAGATGCTCGACCAGGCGCTGCCATCCGTCGGGTTCGCGCGGCGGCAGCGTCGCGACGACTTCCATCCAGTTGCCGAGCCCCGGTTCCGCCGCATGCCAGCGTTCGATGACTTCATCGAGCACGGGGGAGACGGCGGCGAACGATGTGGGCAGCAGGGTGGCCGGGTCGGGCATGACGGGTTCCACGGGCGGGCTCCTCGGGTTGGCGGGCGGGTCGGCGGGCGCAGTCTCCACATTATCGCCCGCGGCCCCGGGCGGCAACCCGCCGCTTGGCGCGGCGCGGTCGCCCGGTTACCATGGCCGGGCCTTGATCCCGTCCGCCCCAACCAGGAGCCTGCCGCCGGTGAACCTGTTGACCTGGAAAGCTCCCGCCGAGATCTGGCGCGGCCTGCTGACGGGCTTTGCCCTGCTTGCCGGCGCGGCCCTGCTGCTGGCTCTGCATGCGGCGGCCGGGTTCGGGGACGGCCGCCTGATCCAGACCGCGATAGGGGCGATGCTGGCCGCTTCGTGGCTCCTGGCCGCGCGTTTCGTCCTGATGGACACGCGCGCCCGCCGTTTCTGGATCGTCTCGCTGGCCCTGGCGGTCGTGCTGGTGCTGGTCGCCGGCGAGCCGGGCCAGGTGCTGGCCATCATCTGGTCCAGCTTCTTCCTGACCATGCGCCGCTACCGGTGCTGGCGCCATGTTTCGGACCGCCGGCGCGCCGTCAGCTTCGGGCTCGGAGCCGTATCGCTGGTGGTGCTCGTCGCCTGCTGGTCCTTCTGGAAGTTGACGCCCGAGGACACCACCAGTCCGTTGCGCGGTCTGGGCGGCTGGTCGTTGGTCTCGCTGATCCTGTTCTGGGCCTATTCGATGTTCCACCTGGCGATGGGCATGCGGCTGCACTTCCTGCGCCTGCGACCGAAGCTCGCCGTGAGCGCCGTGCTGATCGGTGTCGTGCCTCTGATTCTGGTCGGGGCCCTGGGTCTGATGGTCGTCTACACCGGAATGGGCGGCGCCCGCGCGTCCCGGGCCAACGCGATGCTCGAGAGCTGGCGCCAACTGGCGTCGCAGGGCGTCGAACTGGCGCCGGCGCTCTTCGACACGGCCTTCTCATGGCCCGACGAAGCGGGCGGCGCGCCCGCCTGGACGCCGGAACTGGCCGCCGAGCTGCGCCGTTCGATCGCGAGCCGGGCACGCGGGAACGACGATGACGAGCCCACGGATGCCGCGGCGGACTCGCTGCCGGCGGCGAAGAACTTGACGGCGGCGGTGCTGGCCGCCGCCCCTGCGGACACGACCGGGTGGTTCCTGGCCGACCGCCGCCTGTGGCTCATCCGCTGGCAGGACCTGAACACGGAACAGCCCCGGGCCCGCGCCTGGCAGTTGAACCGGCGGCCGCTGACCGAGCTTTCGCGGGTGCTGAGGGTGGGCATCTCGCTCTCGTCATCGAGCGGGCGGGAGGCCGACGGCGATTTCGTGATGGGGGTCCGGGACGGGCTGAGCGACGCCAAAGGCGATTCCGGCGGAGTCCCGCTGGTTCGACGGTTCCCGGGGCTGGAAGCGAGTTACCGCGACCCCGCGACGACGGGCGGATACTTCGCCGAAGGGTTCTTCTTCGGCGGCACGTTCCTGAGCCTGGGGGAATTGCGGGACGGACGGCTGGACGACTACTCCGTGTTCATGCGCCTGCGCGTGGGCACGGCCGACCTGAAGGCCGACTTCTTCGAGGGCGAGTCCAACCTGAACGTCGCCGTGATCGTGGCCCTGGCGGTGGTGGCGTTCCTGTTCCTGGTCATCGAGGGCTTTGCGCTGTTCTTCGGCGTGCGCATCAGCGAGGGCATCGTCTCCGGTGTGCACGCGCTGCACCGGGGCACGCGCGCGGTGGCCGCGGGCGATCTGGACACCGTGATCACGATCCCCAACGAGGACGAATTCGGCGACCTGGCGCGCAGCTTCAACGAGATGACCCTGGCGGTGAAGCACGGCCGCGAGATCGCGCTGGCGAACGACCGTCTCACGCAGGAGATGGGCACCGCGCGCGCCATCCAGATCCGGTTGCTGCCCAGGAGCCAGCCGCTGGTGCCGGGCTACGAAGTGACCGGCGCCAGCATCCCGAGCCGCGAGATCGGCGGGGACTACTACGACTTCCTGGCGCAGGGCGATGACGCCATCGGCATCGCCATCGGCGATGTCTCCGGAAAGGGGATGCCCGCGGCGCTGCTCATGTCCAATCTGCAGGCCAGCCTTCACGGCCAGGTGCTGCACCGGGGTACGGTGGCCAGCGTCGTGCAGCGGGTGAACGACCTGCTGGTGCGCTCGACGGATCCGCACATGTTCGCCACGTTCTTCTACGGCGTTCTCGAGACGGCGACCGGCGTCTTCACCTGCACCAACGCGGGCCACAATCCGCCGCTGGTCCTGCGGCGCGACGGCACGTTGGAGCGGCTCTCCACGGGCGGACTCCTGCTGGGCATGGTCGGCGACATGGTCTACCAGCAGGCCACGGTCGTGCTGGCCCCGGGCGAAGTCATCCTCATGTACACCGACGGCATCACCGAGGCGGTGGGGCCGGGCGTGGACGAGGAGGACTTCGAGGCCATGTTCGGCGAAGAGGCCCTGTGCGAGGTGCTGAAACGCAACCGCCATCTGCCGGCCAGCGGCATCCAGGACGCGATCCTGGCGGCGGTGGCCGACCACACGCGCGGCGTGGCGCAATCGGATGATATCACTCTGGTGGTGATCCGCCGGCAGGATTGACGGTCCGCTGCGATCGGACAGCCGGCGCGGCCGGCAATTCACGGTGGCCCGACGTCGTCCGGTGCGCTATCGTCTATCGATCAGACGTCTTGAAGACCGGAACCTGTCAGGAGCGTGACCATGCCTCAGTGGCTCCACGAATTCTTGCCCCTGCTGATCCTGCTGGCGATCGTCGGCATCGTCTTCTGGCGCCTGCCTTCGGTCGATGTGGGCCATGATCGCCGATATGTCCGGCGGCGCGTCATGAACTGGCTGCCGCTGGGATTGACCTACGCGTTCCTCTACATGGGGCGCTACAACCTGAAGGTCAGCCAGTACGCCTTCGAAGAGATGGCCGGACCCGATGGCGGGCCGCTGATGGGCAACGCGGGCTTCGGGATCATCTTCATGGTCGGGACCATCGTCTACGGCGTGTCGTTCCTGATCAACGGACCGCTGACCGACCGGCTGGGCGGGCGTGTCGCCATGCTGATCGGCACGGCCGGCGCGACGGCCATGAACCTGGTGATGGGCCTGGCCGCCCTCACGCTGCTGAACCATGGGCCGCTGTCGGGGCCTCTGGCCGCCAACTTCCTGGTCGTCTTCTCCGTGCTCTACGCGATGAACATGTACTTCCAGAGTTTCGGTGCCGTGGCGATCGTCAAGGTGAACGCGCCCTGGTTCCATGTGCGCGAACGGGGCGTGTTCGGCGCCATCTTCGGTATCCTGATCTCGCTGGGCATCTACTTCGCCTTCGACGTCGGCTACCTGATCCTGGGTGGCATGGGCCTGGCCTGGGTGTTCCTGATGCCGGCACTGCTGCTGGCCGCGTTCTGGGTGATCGACTGGTTCGTCGTGCGCGATACCCCGGGCGAAGCCGGACTGGCCGATTTCAACACCGGCGACGCCACCAGCGGCGACGACGGCCCGCGCCTCGGCGCCAAGGTCGTCTTCAAGCGGATGCTCACCAACCCGATCATCATGACCATTGCCGGCGTCGAGTTCTGCAGCGGCTTCCTGCGCCAGGCGATCATGCAGTGGTACGGTTCGTTCGCCAAGCAGACCGACGCCACCCTGGGGCTGAAGTCGAGCTTCGTCAACGAGAACTGGGGATTGCTGCTCTGCATCGCCGGCATCCTGGGTGGTGTCGTCGCCGGGTTCATCAGTGACCACGTCTTCCAGTCGCGGCGCGGGCCTGTGGCCGGATTCCTCTACATCATGATGCTGGTCGGCGCGATCGTCATGACATTCACCTACACGACACCCATCGTGGGTTGGCTGGTCGTCGTCATGTCGATGGCCGTGATCGGCGTCCATGGCATGTTGTCGGGCACCGCGAGCATGGATTTCGGCGGGGCCAAGAACGCGGGCATCGCCGTGGGCATCATCGACGGATTCGTCTATCTTGGCACCGGCTTCATGTCGCTGGTCTATGCGGTCGTGCTGCCGAAAGTCGAACTGGATGAAGCCGGACGGCTGGCCGGCGCGGCCACCGACCCCGCCAACTGGCTGGCCTGGCCGATCGCGATGATCCCGATCGCGGCCGTCGGTCTGTTCCTGGCTTCACGCCTGTGGAACGCGAAGCCCAAGCCCGGCGCCCGGGCACACTGATTACAAGAGGTTCAGGCATGGAACGGCGCACTTTTTCCCTGGCGGCCGCGACCTTCGCGGCCGCCGGCCTTTTGAGCGGGGCGAGCGCCCGCGCGCAGGACGGGCCGGCGGGACAACCGGCCTTCCTGGTCGCCGGCAGCGACACACTGTGGTTGGCCGAACCGCTGGAGATCGTGGGGTCGCGCGTGCCGGTCGCGCTGCCGGGCATCGTGCGTCCGGTGCGCGTGCTCGACGGCGCGGATCTGGCAACCGCGCCGGTCCGCTCGGTGGGCGAGGCGCTGCAGGCCGTGCCCGGGGTGATCGTCGGGCAGAGGCAGCAGTACGGCGTGCAGGGCGATCTGACCATCCGCGGTTCGACCTTCGACCAGGTGCTGGTCCTGATCGACGGCTTCGCCGCCGGCGATCCGCAGACCGGCCATCACCTGCTGGATCTGCCGCTGGGACTGGCGGATGTGGAGAGGCTCGAGGTGCTGCCCGGGCACGGTTCGGCGCTCTACGGCGCCGGAGCGTTCGGCGGCACGCTGAACGTGGCCACGCGGCAACCGGCCGGACGCAACGGCGGCGAGGCGGCATTGACCGGCGGCGGCGACGGTACATGGTCGGCGCGGGGCAGCCTGGATCTGGCGGCCGAAGGGTCCGAAGGGCGACGGGCCCGCCTGTCGCTGGAGCGATTCCGCACCGACGGGCATTTCGAAACGGCCCCCGACGGCAGCAGCCAGTGGGCGGGCGCCGACGCGCGCTCCACCACCGCGACCTGGCGCGAAGCCGACCGCTGGGGCGCCTGGGAACTGGAGTCCTTCGCCGGCTTCGCCGACCGCGCGTTCGGCGCGCGCGACTTCTACGCGCCGTTCCCTTCCTACGAGACCACGCGCGCCTTTCTGGGCTGGACGCGGGCGCGGGGTCGGGTGGCGCCGTGGCTGACGCTCGAGCCGCGCCTGTCGGTGCGCACGCACCGTGACCGCTTCTGGCTGCGGCGCGACCAGCCGAGCGCCTACCTGAACGATCATCTGACGCGGCGCGTGGCCGCTGAAGTCCGGGGACTGATCGAACTGGGCTGTGTCCACAGCCTGGCCGTCGGCGTCGAAGGCGCCTACGAGGACATCGACAGCCAGGGCGTGCGAGCAGGCACGGCCGTGGCGGCGCTCGGTTTCCACGTGCGTCGGCAGGCGGCCTTGAGCGTGGAACTGGACCGTCACGGCGATCGCCTGCGGTGGCAGGCGGGTCTGAGGGTCGACGGCCGCGAAGGACGCCCGGCCCGCGGATCGGGCAGCGCGGCCGTGTCCTGGGCGTTTCCCGGCGGCGTGTCCGCCCGCGCCGGGATCGGCAGCGCCTTCCGCATCCCCACTTTCACGGATCTGTACTACGAGGACCCGGCCAACCAGGGCAATCCCGGCCTGCGTCCCGAGAGCGGCTGGACCTGGGACGGGGGACTGACGTTCGAGCGCGACCACTGGTGGGCGAGCGCCACCTGGTTCGAGCGGAGTGAACACGACCGCATCGAATGGGCTCGCGCGGACCCCGCGGAAGTCTGGCGCGTGCTCAACGTGGCGGAAGCGACCGTGCGCGGTGCCGAGACGCAGATGGGCTGGAGGCACGACCGCGGACACGGCGCCTCGTTGGGCTGGACCTGGCTCGAGACCCGTACCGCCCTGGCCTCCGGTTATGAAGGCAAGTACGCGCTGCTGGCGCCGCGGCAGGTGCTGAGCGCACAGGGGCGGGTGGTACTGCCCTGGCGTCTGGAAGCGGGGCTGGCGTTCCGCTACCTGGCCCACGCGGGCGGGCCGGATCCGTTCCGCCACCAGGCCGGCCTCGACCTGCGGGCCGACTGGACGTCGCCGGACGGCTGGTTCGCGGGACTGCTGTTGACCAACGCGCTGGACCGTGTCCGCGAGGAGATCCCCGGCGTTTCCCTGCCCGGGCGTCTGCTGACGTCCACGGTCGGCCGCCGCTTCTGACCGACCCGCGACGGGATGCCGGCGCGGGCACGCCGCCCGGGCCCCGGGGCTGCGGATCGACCACCCCGCGATTAAGATGGCGGGCACCGGCGGCCGGCGCCGGGTCCGTATCCATGGCGTGCAGCTCCGGAGAATTCATGGACCGCTGGCAACCGACACAGGATGAGCTTCTCGACGCCATGGCCGGCGCCCCGGACGGTATGTGCGTGACCGACCCCGCCGGTCAGGTGATCTTCGTCAACCAGGCCTTCGCCTCGCTCTGTTCGACGGATGCGGCTTCGCTCGTTGGACGGCCGCTGGCAGCGCTTCTCGCGGCCGGACCGGAGGTCGACCTCGGGTCTCTTCTGCGCCGCGCCGCGGAACAGGGCGAAGCGATCTGCGAGGCCAGCCTGATCGACGGCGCAGGACGCGCGCACCGCGTGGGCGTCACGGCGCGTGCGTGCGGACAGGGGCCGCGGCTGGCGATCATCCACCTGGTGCGCGACATCACCCGGGAGAAGCGGGCCGAAGAGGATCTGCGCGAGTCGCGCCAGTTGCTGCAGTCGGTGGTGGCGCAGTCGCCGACCGCGATCATCGGCTGGGACATCGAGTTCCGGGTCACCGAGTGGAACCACGCCGCCGTGCGTATCTTCGGTTGGGAGAAGCACGAGGCCGTCGGCCGGCATGCCGCGTTCATCGTCCCGGGCGCGACCAGGCCGCAGGTCGACGCCGTCTGGAACGAACTCCTCCAGGCCAGTGGGGGCAGGCGTTCGACGAACGACAATCTGCGCCGCGACGGCCGGTCCATCCGCTGCGAATGGTACAACGTGCCGCTGTTCGACGACGCCGGGCGGGTGTCGGGCGTCATGTCGCTCGTCGAGGACGTCACCGAGAAGCAGCGCCTGCAGCAGGACCGCGACGTCCTCACCCTGGCGATCGACCAGTCCGACGACGCTTTCGTGATGACCGACAGGGTCGGCACCATCCTCTACGTCAATCAGGCCTTCGAGAAGATGACGGGTTACGCCCTGCGCGACGTGATCGGCCGCAATCCGCGCCTTCTCCAGAGCGGAGAGCACGACCGGGCTTTCTACCGGACCATGTGGGAGACCATCCTGTCCGGCCGCACCTGGCGCGGCGATCTGACGAACCGGCGCAAGGACGGCGAGCTCTACACCGAGAACATGACCATCACCGCCGTCTTCGGTCCCGACGGCACCATCTCGAACTTCGTGGCGGCCAAGCGGGACGTGACGCGTCTGCGCGAGCTGGATGAGCGTTCACGCCAGAGCCAGAAGATGGAAGCCATCGGCCGTCTGGCCGGCGGCATTGCGCACGACTTCAACAACATGCTGAACGTGATCATCGGCTACGCCGAGATGGCGGCCGAGGTGCTTCCCGCCAGTCACCCCGTGGCCTCGGATATCCGCGAGATCGAACGCGCCGCCCAGCGTTCGGCCGAGCTGACCCGGCAGCTCCTGACCTTCTCGCGCAAGCAGGTCATCGAGCCGCGGCCGGTCTGCCTGAACGACAGCGTGGCCGATCTGGCCAAGACGCTGGGGCGCCTGATCGGCGAACACATCGCGCTGGAGTTCCATCCCGAGCCGGATCTGTGGCGGGTGATGGTGGACCCGGCGCAGGTGGACCAGATCCTGGCCAATCTGGCGACCAACGCCCGTGACGCCATGCCGCGCGGAGGCCATCTGGTCATCCGCACGGCGAATTGCGTGGCGGACGAGGCCTTCTGCGACGAGCATCTGGGATTGGAGCCGGGCGATTACGTGATGTTGAGCGTCAGCGACGACGGCATGGGCATGGATCCCCAGACCAGCCGCCACATCTTCGAGCCCTTCTACACGACCAAGTTGGCCGGCAAGGGCACAGGGCTGGGATTGGCCACGGTCAAGGGCGTCGTCGATCAGAACGGCGGCACGATCGAACTGGTCAGCGAACCCGGCAAGGGGACCCACTTCCAGATCTTCCTGCCGCGCACGTTGGCGGAGCCCGCCATCCCGGCGGCGCCCGAGATGCCGGCGGCCGTGGTCGACGGCGGCATGGTGCTGCTCGTCGAGGACGACGATCATCTGCGCGAATTGACCGGCGCCATGCTGGCGAAGCTCGGTTTCACGGTGCTTTCGGCCGCGACGCCTCTGGCGGCGCTGCAGGTCTACCAGAAGAACCCGGGTGCGTTCCGGTTGCTGGTGACGGACATCGTGATGCCGGGGATGAACGGGCGTGAACTGCACGAGTGCCTGGCCGAGATGCGCCCGGACCTGCGGACGGTGTTCATGTCCGGTTACGCCGAACAGGGTGTCATCGATCCGGCGCTGCTGAGACCGGGCCTGGCATTCGTGCCCAAGCCGTTCCACCGTGCGGACCTGGACCGGGCCGTGAAGGCGGCTCTGGGGGCCGCGCTGCCCGGATCGTCGGGGCGGCCCGCGGCGGGCGCCGACTGACCGGCCGTCCGGCGATCAATGGAAGATCTGCACCGCGCGCCAGCGACCGGAAGCGAACCGGCGCCACAGGAACCAGCCCTGCAGCAGATAGCAGAAACTGGCGCCCATCCACGCGGCGATGACGTTGCCGTCGCGCACGACCACCAGGTACCAGGTGACCGGGATGAACAGGCCCCACATGAGGATGGCCGTGACGATCATCGCATACCGCGTGTCGCCCGCGCCCTGCAGGATGCCGCTGCTCACCATGCGGACCCCGTCGAAATACTGGAAGACCGCGGCCGCCACGACCAGCGACGGCCCCAGCGCCAGCACCAGCGGGTCGTTCGTGAACACCCCGAAGAGGTGGTCACGGAAGATGATCATGACCGCCGCCAGGAACAGCGAGTAGTAGGCGCCCAGCTTGTAGGTCTGGCGGCCGAAGTGCGCGGCACGGTCCGCGTCGCCGGCGCCGAGCCAGTTGCCGGTCAACACGCCGGCCGCCGTGGTCAGGCCCCACAGGGGCATGAAGCTGAACGACAACAGCTGGATGGTGATCTGACTGGCGGCCAGCTGCACGGCGCCGGCCGTGCCCACAAAGATCGAGAACATCACGAAGCCGCCCATATCCACGAAATTCTCGCCGGCGGCCGGACTGCCGACGCGGATCAGATTCGCCAGCGCACGGCGGTCCGGCCGGCGGGGTTTGTGCAGGCGGTAGCGCGCGCGCAGGGCCGGCGCCAGGGCGAACCCGATCAGCGCCGCCGCATTGGCGAAGGTGCCGATGCTGGTGGCGATCGAGGCTCCCTTGATGCCCATCGCCGGCACGGCCAGCCAGGTGCGGCCGCCCAGCGCGAAGCCGTCCCAGCCGAAGATCAGCCAGAGGTCCAGCACTACGTTGATGAGGTTTCCGAACAGGCCGCTCCACATCGGCGCCCGCATGTCGCGCCGGCCGGCAAAGAACCCGGTGATCGCGAACGAGACCTGGGTGGCGATGGCGCTCAGGCTCCGCCACTTGATGTAGGTGTAGGTCAGTTCCTGCACGTCGGCGGGGTTCCGCGTCCAGGGCAGCAGCGCATGGCTGTACCAGCCCATCGCGGTCAGGACCACGCCGGTGACCAGGGCGATGTACATCCCCTGCCAGGCATAGTGACCGACCAGTTCGTCGTCCTCGCGGCCGTGGGCCTGGGCCACGAAGGTCCCGCTGATGCGGCTGAGGTTGTTGAACAGCGAATAGCCGCACCAGGTGATCACGCCACCCAACCCCGCCGCCGCCAGCGACGCGCTGTCCACGCGTCCGAGCATGGCCGTGTCGACGGTCCACATGAGCGTCTGCGACAGCATGGTCAGGATGGTGGGCAGCGCCAGGGCGAGGATCTCGCGTCCGTCGTGCACGCACAAAAGCGACGCCGCGGTGCGGCGCCATTTCCCGGGGCTGGCGGTACGGTCGTCGTGCATGGGGAGTCGTCCCGCGATTGGCTTGCCATTGGTTCCCCGTAATCTATGATGGCAGCCTGCCCTGGCACAATGTCCGATCCGGAGGCTTCGATGAACCGCACCCTGTCCCGAGCCGGCGCGCCTCTCACGGGCGACGTTGCCGTGCCGGGTGACAAATCGATCTCGCACCGTGCCGCGTTGCTGGCGCTGCTGGCGGACGGCCCCTGCCGCGCCGACGGCTGGCTCGACTGCGCCGATACCCGCAGCAGCCTGGAGGCCGTCCGGGCCCTGGGCGCCATGGCTGAACTGACCGGCGACATCCTGACGATCGCACCGCCATCGGCGCGGCCGGACACCCCGCTGACCATCGATTGCGGCAACAGCGGCACCACCGCCCGCCTGCTGATGGGGCTGCTGGCGGGCTGGCTGCCCGCGGGCGGGCCCGCGGTCACGCTCACCGGCGATGCCTCGCTGCGTGGTCGGCCGATGACGCGCGTGGTCGCGCCGCTGCGCGCCATGGGCGCGGACCTGCGCTGGGACGACGGCGAGGGCCGGTTGCCGGTGACGGTGCGGGGCGCCGCGCTGCGGGGCGTGGCGCACGACCTGCCGGTGGCGTCGGCGCAGGTCAAGTCGGCGCTGCTGCTGGCGGGGCTGGCAGCTTCCGGCGCGACCCTCGTGCGCGGGGCGGCGGGTTCGCGCGACCACACCGAACTGCTGCTGCGCGGGCTGGGCGTCGAGGTCGACGAAACCACGGGAGGCACGGCGGTCACCGGCCCGCGCTCCCTGCCGGCATTCCGCCTCACCGTACCGGGCGACCCGTCGTCGGCTGCGTTCTTCCAGGTCGCGGCCGCGATCGTGCCGGGCTCGGAGGTGCTGGTCCGGGGGCAGTCCCTGAACCCGACCCGCACCGGCGCTCTGCGTGTGCTGGCGCGCGCGGGAGCGGAGGTTGCCGAAGTCCGCGCGGCGCTCACCGCCCGCGGCGAACCCGCCGGCGACGTTCGTCTGCGGAGCGGCGCCCTGCGCGCGTTCGCGATCGAAGCACATGAGGTGCCGTCACTTGTCGACGAGATCCCTGCGCTGGCCGTGCTGGCCACGCAGTGCCGCGGCCGCACCGTCATCCGCGGCGCCGCGGAACTCCGGGTGAAGGAATCCGACCGGCTGCAACTGCTGGCGCGCAACCTGCGGGCGATGGGCGCCGTCGTCGACGAAGAGCCCGACGGACTGGTCATCGAGGGACCGTGCGCGCTGCGAGGCGGCGCCCCCGGACATCCCCTGGTGCTGATGACCGGCGGTGATCATCGCATCGCGATGGCGATGGCGGTGGCCGCTCTTGTGGCCGACGGTGAATCCGCACTTGATGATGATGCCTGCGTAGCGGTATCATTCCCCGGATACTTCGATGTCATGCAACGCCTGCTCGACGCAGGCTCGGGATCGCGGCCTTGAAGGCCGTCCGTTCGACGGTGGAAGGTTCACTCTCGGGTGCGCCTTGTCAGGACCACCAGAGGGACGGGCGGCCTCCGGGGCCGCGCTCACAAAGGCGCGCCGCACAGAGCGGCCTGACGGTGACGGACGGGGACCGATGGCGATCGACGGTGACGGCATGAACGTCCGCCCTGATTTTCCCGGCTACCTGGCCGAGATGAAATGGCGGGGCTTCTTCGAGCAGTGCACGGACGAACCCGCGCTCGGCGAGCTGCTGGCCTCCGAGCGCGTCACCGGTTACGCCGGATTCGATCCCACGGCCGAGAGCCTGCACATCGGCAGTCTGGTGCCCATCATAGGCCTGCTGCACCTGCAGCGTCACGGCCATCGGCCCATCGCCATCGTCGGCGGCGGCACCGCCATGGTCGGCGACCCGAGCGGCAAGACCGAACTCCGCCAGATGCTGACCGAAGCGGACATCGAGCGGAACCTGATCGGCATCCGCGGGCAACTGGGCCGTTTCCTGCGGCTGGGCGAGGGCCCGGACGACGGGCTGATGATCAACAACGGCGACTGGCTGCGGGACAAGGGCTACATCGAATTCCTTCGGGATATCGGCCGTCACTTCAGCGTCAACCAGATGCTGGCCCGCGATTCGGTGAAGACGCGCATGGAAACGGGCCTGAGCTTCCTCGAATTCAACTACATGATCCTGCAGGCCTACGACTTCCTGATGCTCAATCGCGGATACGGTTGCCGGCTGCAGGTCGGCGGCAGCGACCAGTGGGGCAACATCTGTTCGGGCATCGATCTGTGCCGGCGCGTCAGCCGCGCGGAGGTCTTCGGCCTGACCTACCCGCTGATCGCCACCGCCGCCGGCGAGAAGATGGGCAAGACCGCGGCCGGCGCCGTCTGGCTGGACGCCGGCCGCACCAGCCCCTACGACTTCTTCCAGTACTGGGTCAATGTGGACGACCGCGACGTCAGCCGCTTCCTGCGCCTGTACACGCTGCTGCCGCCCGGCCGGATCGAAGAGCTCGAAAAGCTGCAGGGCGCCGACCTGCGCACGGCCAAGCAGGTCCTGGCCCGCGAGGTGACCGCGCTGGTGCACGGGACCGAGGCTGCGCTCGGGGCGGAAGAGGCGGCGCTGGCGGCCTTCGGTGGCGGCGATGCCGCGGCCATTCCGTCCAGTTCGCACGCGGCCGCCGAATTCGGCGGCGAAGGTCTGGCTCTGCTGGACGCGCTGGTGTCCACGGGCCTGGTCGAGAGCAAGGGCGAGGGACGGCGTCTGATCCGCCAGGGCGGTGTCAAGGTCGGCGGCCGGGTCGTCACCGACGAGCACAGCCGCCTGACGATGAACGACGTCCAGGACGGCCGCATCGTGCTGCAACTGGGCAAGAAGCGGCATCACCATCTGCGCCTCGACAGCTAGCGGTCGGCCGCGGCGGGAACGATCGGGCGCCGCCGGCGTTTACTCATCTTTCATTGTCCGGAACTTCCCTGGCGAAAGGACCCCACGATGCCCCGCTTCGCTCATTCGCACTCCGGCCGCCGCCGGGCGGCGCTCCTGCTGTCGGCGACCACCCTGACCATCCTGGTGGCCTGTTCCGACCGCACGCCGGCGGCGGATGCGGCATCGGCGTCGTCGACGTCCACGCCCGCCACGCCGGCCGCGGCCTACGCCGAGGCCCGCGCGGCCTCGGCCCGCCAGCTTGAGAAGTTGAAGGCCTACGATCTGGCGGCCGACATCAGCGTGGACAGCCGGCCGGTGGCCGGCGGCGAGCCGATGCACGTTGCGCTGACCTTCGTCGCGGCAGCCCGCTGGCCGGACCGCCTGCTGATGACGCAGGCCGAGAGCGAGCCGATGCTGAGCCTGGGCACGGGGCCGAACGGTTCCTGGTTCCACTATGCGCCGATGCAGGCGGCTTACGTCGGGGCACCGGTCGCCCTGCGCCGCGATCTGGCTGACGCCACCCGCATGGATCTCGACGAGGACTCCATCTTCAATTTCTACGGCGGCCTCGGTCAGCTGCTGCTGCCGGAGGGACGCGAACCGGACGGGATGCCCGTCTCCGAAACGCTGAACGTCGCCGGTCGCGACGTGCCGTGCCGGGTGTTCAGCCTGCCGGCCGTGGCTCGCACGCCCGAGGACCAGGGCCCCGTGCCCGGCGCCAGCCGCTGGTGGCTGGACCCCGAGACCGGCGTGTGCCTGAAGGTCGTCGCCTCGACGATGCTCAACGGACGTGCCGGCGAGGTCGAGCAGACGATCACCTACACCGTCAACCGCCTGGATGTCGCGGGCACTCCGGCGGACGACCGTTTCACCTACCAGGTTCCCGCGGGTCTGCGCGTGTCGGCTTCGCTGGACCAGCTGGCCAATCCCGAATCGATGACCGGGCAGGCGGCGCCCGACGCCGTTCTGACGGGCCTGGACGGCAAGACCTTCAATCTGTCCGACCTGCGCGGCAAAGTCGTCTTCCTGGACCTGTGGGCCACCTGGTGCGGTCCCTGCCGCCAGGAGATGCCGCACCTCGAGGCTCTGCACAAGGAACTCGGCGACAAGGTCGCGTTCGTCGCGGCCAGCAACGAGGACCAGGCCACGATCGAGGCCTTCCTGCAGCGCACGCCCTACACGATGCGGATCGCCCGCATCAGCGCCGAGGATGCCCAGAACAAGTTCAAGGCCGTGAGCATCCCCACCGGTTTCGTGATCGACAAGGACGGCATCATCCGGGCGCACATGGTCGGGGCGCAGAGCGAGGCGCAACTGCGCAAGGCTTTGGCGCGCGCCGGGGTCGGTGGCTGAATAAGAAGGCAGTCGGGATGAACGAGGGGTGTGGACAGTCCTCGGGCCTTCGGCCCTGCGGATAGTCCACACCCCTCGTTCATCCCG